>JRYF01007968.1_pt1 | contig 21951 bp, 13 predicted proteins | sample 235331 | NCBI WGS metagenome assembly JRYF01 (sample SAMN03074217, study PRJNA261475) | activated sludge metagenome | biome: Wastewater Treatment Plant; feature: Wastewater; material: Activated sludge; isolation source: activated biomass of a wastewater treatment plant treating hydrocarbon... ...
AGAGAGAGAATTTTCTTTCAAATAAAATTCTCTTTCTAAATATTCTTCTGCCTGTGCTATGTACTACAACTTGAAATGACTTTTCGGAGTGGACTCATGGATTATTTGACTGAACCATTGACTTGTTTTTGAGGCATAACGACGGTCGCTGGCAAACCCGTCCGAAATGCAAAAAGGGTGCGAAGCAATCGCACCCTTTTCTGCTCGTCAGGACGTATTCTGAATGTCAAAAAAGCCGGGGGAGAATTACTTGCGTCCGAGCAGTTTGCCAAACAGGCCTTTGCCGACCATTCCGGCAATATCGTCCACGATGCTGCCGTCACCGTCCTTGTCGAGGAAGCGGGTGGCCATGTCCATCAATGGATTGCCGGTGGATTTCTGCTGTTTTACGGTTCCGTTGAGCAGGTTCATCAGGCCGCCGATGTCGAGGCCACTTTGCTGTTTTTGTTTGCCGAGCATGCCCATCACGATGGGTGCGAGCATCATCATGAGCGAGCCTGTTTTGTTTTTGTCCAAACCGCTCATGTTGCTGATCATGTCAACGGCTCCGTTTTGGCGGTTGCCGAGGATGTGGCTGATGATGCCTGCTCCATCTAGGGCTTTGGGCTGTTGCTGCTGGGCTTGGCCACCCAACATCCCAACCAGGTTGTTGAGGATGCTGCCATCATGGTCGCGGTCGAGCGCTTTGGCAAGGCTGGCGGCACCGTCGGGTGTAGAGGCGTTTTTGGCCAATCCACCAATTAGCGTCGAGACAATGCCCTGAGCAGCAATGGCGGTTTGTTTTGGCTCGGCCCCAATTTGGGAACTGAGGGTATTGATGAGGTTGTCGTTCAGTTGACCGTTCAGAAGCTCAAACAAGTTTGTCATGTTAGTTATTTTTTGAAATAACGAGTCCACTCCGAAAAGCCAGAACAAGGGATTTTCTTCCCGTTGGGCCAAAATACGATGGCTTGAAAGGATTTTTCGGAGAAGACACAATGATAGAGTTTACACAATTTACGGGTTGTCGCAGCAACTTTTCTGCCTGCTTAAAATGCGCAGTTTCAATTCTTTGGACAATACATTTCAGGTCGGGTCACAAACAAAGCTCCCGAACTTTCAGTAAAAAGCCTAATCGCAATGCAGGACGAGCAGCGGGATTTCCGTATGGAACACTTGTGCCAAGGTTACGCTGTCTTTCAACAGGCGTTCAAAAAATCCGGCCATCATGCGTTGCCTCCGTACCATACAGAGCAGGCCGATTTCTTTTTCATTGACGAAATCCCGGATGTTTTCGTCGAGGCTCTTGTCATTGCTGACGATGGAAACCGAGTAAGCAACACTGTTGAACCACTCCAGATTGGCGGTCAGGTCGGCTACGGGGCTTTCACTTTGGTGAAAAACAACCACATCGGCATTGAAGGCGAAAACCAAATCCCGGAGCAGGTCAGTGCCGCGTGAGGCATCCAACTGGAGGCTGGCCGTAGCAAAGCCCACTTTCTGCACGGAGCGGTAGGTATATCCGCAGGGTACAGCCAGCACGGGCGTTTGGGTATGCCGCATTACACCGCCGGTAACACTGCCGATAAAAACCTCTCTCAAACCGCTTGCACCTTGCGTTCCCATCACTACCAGGTCGTAATTGTCAGCTTGACGGGCAATGAAAGGAACAGATTCTCCTTTTGTTATTTTGAAATCCAGAGGGACTTCGCTGCCTGAGAGTTTTTCCATAAAAGCATCCATTTCCCTTCTTGCTTCCTCCTCGAATATGTCGTCCATAGACCGGAGCACCCCGGTCGGTTGGGAGCTTTGGTAAGTGTGCAGCAGCGTTACCCTGCCTTGCAGCAATTGGGCTATCGAAAGGGCATAATTGGCAGCGTTCAGGGCATTCTCTGAAAAGTCGGTGGGTACAAGTATTTTTTTCATTTACGTATTTGTTCTGTTTTTGAAATGAGCGGCCAAAACTAACCACATCTTCGAGAACAGGAAAGCAAAAATTTGGAACTGGAAAGTTCTTTACCTAAAATTAATTCCTGGCTGGGATGTACTTCCGTCCCGACCTTTTGCACCAGCGAGCATAGTAACAATTAAAAAATAACTTCTTGTGNNCTTCCTAAAGTTTGCCGCCGGCGGCAAGTTTTTTTTTTATCGTTACTTAGTGGCGCATGGACGAAGTTTCCGAATGGATTCCTGCTTCTCGAACTGTTGATGGTCCGATGGTGTAGTTCTCAAAGACCCTCGATGACCAATGGCCTCAATGGCCTCAACGATGAGTCCACTCCGGAAAGTCAGCACAAGAGAAAAAATAAACAGAGAGAGAATTTTATTCTGTCTGTGCGATGTGCTACAACTTGAAATGACTTTTCGGAGGGTACTCAACGATCAATGACGCAAAGCATTGGCCCCTTCACTTGTCCACCTCGATCACCGTAGCCACGATGTTTTTCCCGTTGAGGTTGCAGGTGAACTCCACCGCATCGGGTGCGCTGAACTTCACGTCCGTCACTTCCTGTTGGCCGATGGCTTCCCGTACTTTTCCAAGATAGGTACTTTGGCGGCTCGTGTTGATACGGCTGTTGAGCACGTTCCAGTCGAGCGGGGTTTTTGAAACGACGACGGAGATAAAGTCCCGGTTGCCGGTCTGATCGGGGGTCATCGAATAGTCCCTGGGGAAGACACGGGTGCCCGTAATGCCACAGTAGGGCGAGTGTTTTTCGGTGTAGGGAAAGAGCACGTAACTCGCCCCGTCGGCTTCTTGGCCGAACACATAGACGTAGCACTCGATGGAGTTGGTAATGGCCACTTTGAACTTCGTGCCCTGCCGCATGGCCGAGCGGGTGCGGAAAGTACGGTCGCCCACTTCCCGAAGGGGGATGAGCGTTTGGGTGGCGTTGTCCACCAGTCCGAACTTCACGGAGAGTTTGTCCGGGTCATATTTGGCGGCATCGCCCATGGGGTAAAGGCCGTAGGCTTCTTTTGTGAAATGCTGGAAATCGCGGTAGCTCACCCATGCGCAGCCATTGTCGCCCCACTCCGGGCCCCAGGAGTTCATGATGAGCACGGCCTGTTTAGCGTCGTCGTAGCCGATGGCGCACATGGCGTGGCCACTGAAACCATACTGCTGGTAATCGCGCTGGGTGGGTTGCCAGGTGCTGCGGCCCACCATCTGGTGCATAAACGTGCCGCCGACCATCATGCCGATAACGACGGGCGAGCCTTGGGCAAGGTGCTGTTTTACGCCAGTGAGGTCCAGGCCATAGTTGTTGGCTCCTTGCGATATGCGATTGTAACCTTTGATGCGGTACTGCGCTGCTTCGTTGGCTTGGGCCTGATTGGGCAACCGGTCGCAATAGCGGTCGTCGTAAGTGAATTTTGAAAAAGGGAGGATGCCGTGCTGATTCATGGATTGCATGGCATTGTTCATGTAGGCCCCCTGGCAGCCGCTCAGTGCGATTTGATTGTAGAGGTAGGAAGGGCTGAACGCCACGCTGTTCGGGTCGGCCCCGGTCGCCCTGGCCTGCAGGATGGTGCGTGCGGCATAGGAGGCTGCCCAACCTACGCAGGAGCCTTGTTGCCCCTGGTGCAGGCGCTTGGGAGCGTATTTCAGCAAAGAAACGGCAGGTGGCAGTTGGTTTTGCGCACTCCCGTAGGCTGTGGACAGCGGTTCGAACACTTCGGCCTTGTCGTACTCCTCCTCGCTCAACGTGGCACCAAAGCTGAACTCGCCCTTGCCGCTTTCACTCCCGCCGCTCAGGTTGCCCCCTTCGCCGGAAAGCATTTCGCTGCCTCCCAAAAAGAAATACCACAAAGCCCCCACAGCCAGCACGATCAGCAGGAGTTTGGGTTTTTTCACAAGGAACATCAGGATAAAAGGCAGCAACTTGAACAAGCCTCCGCCACCACCACTGCCTCCTCCCGCTTGCTGTCGCCCTTGTCCGTCGTTCCGGCGGGGTTGTTCAGGGTCTTTTTCCATTCGTATCGCCATGACATCTTTGTTTTTTATGATGAAATTTGTTCGTTGTCCGTTGTCCGTTGTTGGTTGTTCGTTCCCGAATATGCCCCTGTCCCGAAAATCAGTAGCCAACTTGCAAGAACTTTTGGCACTGCTTGAAATGGCGGTGGCAAGATAGGAACAATGTGCAGCCATACGAAAGGCAGGCCATTGATTTTTGATGCAAAAAAAGAAAGCCGTGAAAACCCTTAGGCTCTCACGGCTTTTGTTGTTGGCTATCGGATGGTGCCCAATTTGACTCACGGCCTCACGAAGAGGAAGTTCCCGTCTGCATCGAACACGACGATGGCCCGGCGGCCCAAATCGGTAGTGATACCTACGACATACATGCCGTTGGTCTTTTGGAAGGCTACTTTGATTTCCGCACCGGGGAGGTTGTCGGCAATGTAGCCGGTCACGGATGCCGGCAGGTCTTCGATATCAATAGGCGTACCGAGCGGACGGCACTTGTAGAACAGGACCGTTGCTTCGATGAACGTGCCGTTGCTGTCGAAAATCAGGATGTAGTTCGGCTCGTCTATTTTTACGAAATAGGGACCTGAGCCGAGTTTTTTGGCACGTTGTATTTCCGCATCGGGATAGTTTTCGGCGATGTAGTCGGTAATCGCCGAGGGCAGTGACGATGGGCGGACAGCTTGGCCACGACCACAGGGGCCGTTATGTACAAGGTTGCGTTGGGACCGAAGTGGCCGTCCCCGCTCATCGAAGTAGCTTATGTTTTCATCGCCCAAAACGACTTCGTAGCCCCTTCTTGCGATGGAGTAGCAATGCTCGATGTAGGTCTCAAAGTGGTTTTCTTCCACATACTCTTTTATGGCTTCCGGGAGGTCGGCTACCGCAATGGGCGTTTTGTTCGAGGAAGTGAGAAGTTGTTGGATGAGGTCGTCGTCGGTCAACTGATCTTTGTCTTTCTGGCAAGCGACCAATAAACTGGCAACGGCCAAAACGGACAGGAAAAATATCTTTTTCATGATGCTTACGGATTTGATGTGAAAAAATGGTTTGCTGATTTTATGGGTATAGGTTCAAGGGCAAGGGTAAAGGTTGCACAAGGAGTGTAAAAAAGATAACGAAAGTTTGGATGGTTGAGATTGTTGGATGGTTGAGAGTTGCCCCCATCAAACCCTTCAAACACCTCGACTTTTTGCAAAAATGCAAAGGACTTGACCGATAAGGCTCCAATGTTTTCGTCCTGCGAAAGACAATGTAAAGATGATACAGCCCTTACGCTAAACTTCTCTTTTTTGAATAAAATCCAGTATTTTAAATTTTTACAAAAAAATATAAATACAATTTGTTTTAATTTGTTTTGAAAAATATACCCTTGCAGGTACGGCGAGAGGGTTGTGCTAATGTAAATTTGCGGCGACTTTCAGAAAGAAAAATAATCAACGACATCTATATCCTTGTTCTCATTCATTTGTCCCGCAGACCAGCCACACAGAGATATTTTTAGGACAGGAGCAAGTAAACACTATTACTTCTTGTGGTTGCAATTTAAGTATTATTTCCACTATTGAAAAGTCGAGTAAGCGTACATCCGTTGAGCGTCGTCACGCGCCCGGTCGTGCATGTGGTGGTTCCAAGTGTGGAAACCTGCTTGGGCAATTAATGCCCGGGCAGACATTCAATCATGGATCTTCTTAACTGAAGATATAAGTAAGTCTTGAGGTGGGGGTTAATACCTTGAGGCTTAATCAAAGAGCAGTTTTTGGGATGGCCTCTCTCCATTGATGGAGAGGGGCTCCTTTTTTTTATGGCTTGCCCAAAACTTGTTCGTTTTGCTTTTCTTTCCTTCCTTGTGGCCGATTTTCAGTGACAAAATTTTCGATATCTCCTTGCCGCTCAAACCACAATTGCCCTTTCCCGCCCTGCTGACATCCGCTGCCGCCATGTTGGCCATCCTGTTCGTCAATCCTCTCGGTGACTTTCCCCTGAACGACGACTGGCAGTATGCTTACCCTGTGAAAAGCTGGGTGGAGGAGGGAGCAATGGCGTTCAAAGGCGTATTTGCGCCGAACATCTTGCTGCAAGTGGTTTGGGGATACCTGTTTTGTAAACTGGCCGGAGGGTTTGACTTCACATGGATCCGGCTTTCGACCCTTATACTTGCCGGGACAGGGGTGGTTGTTTTATATAATATCGTGAAACGATATGCTCCCGGAGGCCGGAATGTCGCCTTTTTTGCTGCTGCGGCATTGGCATCGAACCCCCTGTTTTTTTCACTTTCGTTCAGTTTTATGACCGATGTGCCTTTTCTGGCACTCTGCCTGTTGGGGGTGTACGCTTTTCATCGGTATATGGAAAATGGCGGCACGAGGTGGCTGTTCGCAGCGGCGGGCTGGGCCGTCGGGAGCTATCTCATCCGGCAACCGGGCATCCTGCTCCTGCCGGCTTTTGCGTTGTCCTGCTTGTTTTTTCATCGTTTCACTAAAAAATCCCTGCTTGTGGCAGCCGGGTTGCTGGCACTCGGAGGCGCAACCTATCTCGGCCTCGAATTTTGGCTGAAACCGGCATTGGGCATCGTCGGCAATTTCGTGCCGGTGGGGGAGAAGTATTCCGAAGCACTGCTCCGGCAGCCCCTCGTCACCGGTCTGGAGTGGGTAAAAAAGCTCTTGAAAACCTTCATTTACCTCGGTTTTTTCGGGTTGCCTTTCTTGCCTTTTTTGTGGAGTAAAATAAAATCACAAGGACTTCTTCCGCTCCGGTACGGGGTTTTTATCCTCCTTGCCAACGCCCTCTTGTTTTTCTTTTTGGTGAAAATAGGGAAGCCCTTCCCTTTTGGCGGCAACGTGCTGTACAATTTTGGGCTTGGCCCGGAACTCTTGGCCGATGTCTATACCCTCGGCCTGCCCAACACGCCCCGCCTGCCCGATTGGGCCATGCTCGCCGTGCAGTTTGTGTCGCAACTGTCCGCCACGCTCCTTGTATGGATGTGCGTCAAGGCGTTTCCGTCGCTTGCAGTTCACCGGCAAAAGCAGGTCTTGTTCCATCTTTTATTGAATGTGCTGTACCTGCCCCTCATGTCTATTACCAGTTTTTTCGACCGATACCTGTTGTTGCCGTTGGCCTCCTTCTTTTTTGTACTGGCACTTTTCCTGCCCGCTGCGCTGCTGCGCAGCGCAAACTTTAGGTATGCCTGTCTTGTTCTGATGGCCCTGTTCAGCCTGATGGCCACCAAAGACTACCTTGCATGGAACCGGGCCAAGCATGAAGCGTTCAATTATCTGCAAGCACAAGGTATCGGCATCCGGGAGATGGATGCGGGGTACGAGTACAACGGGTTTTACAATTACCACCCCAAGAGAGATGCCGTCGAGGGCCGTTCTTTCTGGTGGGTGACTTCCGATGATTGGTTGATAAGCTTCGGGCCGGTTCCCGGATACGAGCAGGTGCAGGCTTTCCCATACAGGCGCATGTTGTTTTTCAAAAAAGACGAAATACGGGTGTTGAAACGGAAGTAAAACGCAACGCACTATCTTTGCCAAAAACAATCCTGATTCATTATGTCTCCAACTCCACTGGCTTTTCAATTCCATGAATTTGAACCCCGCCTCATCGAAGAGATCGAAAAGAGCGGAACGATAAAACAACTGGAACCCGGCGAGGAATTGATGCGCCCCGGCATGTTTATCCGCTCCATTCCCATCATCCTTAGCGGCAGCCTGAAAATCCTCCGGCAGGACGACGAAGGCAAGGAGACCTTCCTGTATTTCCTCACAAAAGGGGATACCTGCGCCATGTCGCTCACCTGCTGCACGGCCAATCGCCCCAGCAGTGTGAGGGCCGTGGCCGAGGAAGCCACGGAAATGATCCTCGTGCCGGTCGAAAAACTCGACTATTGGATGTCGCTTTACCCCTCTTGGAAGGCTTTTGTGTTCCAGTCCTACCAGCGCCGATTCGACGACATGCTGGAAGCGGTGGACAGCCTCGCCTTCCAGAAAATGGACGAACGCCTCTGGCGGCTGCTCAAAAAGAAAGCAGCCCTCCAGGAAAAACGCTACGTGTATGCCACCCACCAAGACCTCGCCGATGAACTGAACACTTCGCGGGAAGTGGTGACCCGCCTGCTGAAAAAACTGGAAGGCATGGGCAAGATAAAGACCCACCGGAACCGTATCGAAATCATGACCAAGTAATTGGATGGTTGGAGGGGTGGATGGTTGGGATGGTTTAGCCATCAAACCATCCCAACCATCAACCATGATGCACCTTTTACCTTTCCTTGATCCCTTGCAATGCGGCCTTTATTCCGTCTGTTTTCACATTTGAAAAAATACAAGGCGCTGCTTGTGGGCAACGTCGCCGGCAACCTGCTCATGGTGCTGTTTTCGGTGGCAAGCCTGCCGGCCATCATTCCCTTCCTCAATATCCTGCTCGACCAACAGCCATTGGTCATTGAAGCGCCCGCAGAAGCCCTGAACGCCAACAACTTCACGCAGCATGTCAACTATTTTTTGAGCCAAATCATCGCTGAAAAAGGCAAGCGTACGGCCCTGTTCTACGCACTGGTGCTGCTCGTGGCGCTCTACTTTTTCAGGAACCTCTTCCGTTACCTGTCCCAGTTTTTCCTTGCTCCCGTGCGCAACGGCGTGGTGCGCGACATACGGCAGGAGTTGTACGATAAAATGCTGGCGCTCCCTCTTTCTTTCTATTCGGAAGAACGCAAGGGCGACCTCCTGGCCCGCATGTCGGTGGATGTGCAGGAAGTGGAGTCCAGTATTCTCGATGTGNNTGTGTTGGTGTCCATTGTGCGGGAGCCGTTGATGATAGTGGGCGCTTTGGCCTTCATGCTCTATGTCAGCCCCTCGCTCACGCTTTTTGTGCTGGTGCTGCTCGCCTTCACGGGGCTGGTCATCGGGCGGGTGGGCAAGATGCTCAAGCGGCAGTCCCGCCGGGTGCAGGAGCGGCTGGGCCTGCTGCTCTCGATGATGGAGGAAGGCATCTCCGGCCTGCGCATCATCAAAGGTTTCAACGCGGAGCGCTTCCAGTCGGGGCATTTCAAAAAAGAAAACGACGCATACCGGCGGCTGCTCGTGCGGCTGCTGTGGCGGCGCGATCTGTCCTCTCCGCTCACGGAGTTCCTCGGCGTGGCGACGGTGGCCGTGCTGATATGGTATGGCTACTCCGAAGTGCAAAAAAGCATCCTGACCGTGCCGACTTTCTTTGCCGTGCTGTACGCTTTTTTCAGCATGATAGAACCCGCCAAAAAGGCCGCTTCCGCATTTTACAACCTCCAGAAAGGCATGGCGGCGGTGGAGCGCATCGAACGGTTGTTGCGCGCCGACTTGAAAATATTGGAAAAACCGGATGCCCTGCCCGTCCGGGCGTTCAAGGAAAAAATCGAGTACCGCAACGTGCGTTTCTTTTATACCGGCAGTTCCCGCCCCGCGCTCAACGGTATCCACCTGACTGTCGGGTACGGCAAGATAGTCGCCCTGGTGGGGGCATCCGGTGCCGGGAAGAGTACCCTGGTGGATTTGCTGCCCCGCTTTTACGATGTTACCGAAGGTGAAATCTTGCTGGATGGCAAGGACATACGGGACTATCGGCTACAAGACCTCCGTTCGCTCATGGGCATCGTGACACAGGAGCCGGTGCTGTTCAACGATACCATTTTCAACAACATCGCTTTTGGTATGACGGGCGTGGAGCAGGCGGCCGTGGAGCAGGCGGCCCGGACGGCCCATGCCCACGATTTCATTCTCGCAACTCCCCAGGGGTACGGCACCAATATCGGCGACCGGGGGGTGAAGCTCTCCGGCGGGCAGCGCCAGCGCCTGACCATTGCCAGGGCCATACTCGCCAATCCGCCCATACTCATCCTCGACGAAGCGACCTCCTCCCTCGACTCGGAATCGGAACGCCTGGTGCAGGATGCCCTCGATGTGCTGATGAAAAACCGAACGACCATCGTCATTGCCCACCGCCTTTCCACCGTGCAACATGCCGATGAGATCGTCGTGATGAAAGAAGGGAAAATCATTGAACGGGGAACACACGAATCGCTGCTCCGGCAGGGCGGTGAGTACAGCAAACTGGTGGAACTACAGTCGTTTTGATACGCTGGTATTTCTTTAGCAAAGCGTTCAAGAACATTTATCTCTTCAACAGGAACGATTGTTTGGAGCAGTTTAAAATGCTCCAAACAATCGTTGCCACCTATTCCGCTATTTGTTCAACCACATCCGAATACCCGCGTAGCCTCTCGCCCCGATGAGCGGCCCCCAGACCTGCATGGCATCGAAGTGCTCGCCAAAGGGATTTTGCCAATCAATGATGGCGTGTTGCTGGCGGTAGCCCGTCAGGTTTTCGCCGCCTACATAAATTTCCCAGTTTTTGAAACGGCGGGTCACTTGGCCGTTCAGCACTGCGTAGGCAGGGGAATAACCTTCGAAATGCTCCCTGCCGGGCACGTTGGCCGGCACGTGGCCAGCGTCAGCAAAACGCTGCCATCCGGTGTATTGTACGTTGGTGTTGAACATCCATTTCCCATTGGGTACCTGGTAGTTGGCCGTCAGCAGTGCCCGGTGCGGGGCCACCATCGGGCGGCGGCGCAGTTCGTTGGCAGCGCCTTCCGTGTGGGAGCGGAACGAGGTGCGCACGTCGTTCAGTTTGTAGGCCAGTTTCATGTCAAAACCCTTGAAAGCGCTCCAACTGACGAGCAACAACGCGCTGTTGGAGAAACTGCGTCCATCCAGGTTGTAGAACAACACACGGCCATGCTGGGCCTCCATGTCCATCACCACTTGGTTGGAAAATTCCGTGCGGTAGAGGTCGGCGATGATGCTGGCAGCGCGGCCCAGCAGTTGGATGTTTTTCGTGAAATTCAGCCCCACGTTCCAGGCATCTTCGATTTTCAAATCCTCCGCAACGACGAGCAGGCGGCTACTGGCCATCACGGCGAGGTTTTCCGGCAATATCTGTGCAGAGCGGACACCCCTTCCGCCGCTCAGGCGCACGATGGTGTTTTCGTCAAAATTGTACTTGAGGTTGAGCCTCGGCGTGAGGAACGTTTTCACCTGATCGGCCTGCCCACCACGAGGGCCGCTTACGCTGAGGTGGTCAATCCGAAGCCCGGCAATGAGGCCAAATTTACCGCCTGTGTAGGCGTATTCGCCATAAGCGCCGGGCATGGTTTCCCGGTGGCTGAAGTCCGTGTCGTTGAGGAACTCCTCATAGTCGTCGAACTGATAGCTTGCCCCGAAGTTCAACTTGTGGTCGGTCGTGCTGATGAAGGTTGCATAGATCAGGTTGGCGTAGAAGTTCTTTTGTGTGCCGTTGTAGCGGGTCCTGCCGAAGATATTTTTTGTTTCGTGAATGGAAGCGCCGTAGATCAAGGCAGCAGAGGTTTCGGGCTTGAGGAAGCCGAAGTACCCGAATTTGCCGTACACGTCGGCCCGGCGGTTGTCCTGGCTGATCTGGTAGTAGTTTTCGGGCAATGCTCCTTTCGGCACGAGTTGGCCGCCTGTGCGGTCGTCGTAGAGTGCCTGCACGTTGAACTGACTGTAAAAATTGCTGCCTTCATAGACATTGCGCCACAGGCCCGTGAGCGTGTTTTTCAGCGGCTGGTCGAGAAAAGTATCCCCGTTCTGGTCGAATTCGCCCCGGGTGGTGCTGCCGTGCAGGAGGAGTCCGCTGCTGAGTTGCTTGGTCCAGCGCTTGTTCAGGTGGAGGTTTATCTCGCCCCTATCGGTGGTGGCACCGAAGAGGTTGAGGAAAAACGGATGGTCGTTGGCCGGCTTCACCAATTCGATGTTGATCTGGCCTGTCATGGCCTGCGGGCCGTTTTGCACCGTGCTGGCTCCTTTTGAAACCTGGATGCCATCCACCCAGGTACCGGGTATGAACTCCAGGGCGAGCGGTGTGCCGAGGCCGGTGTATGCCGGGCGCTTTTCCAGGAGCAGTTGGGAGTAGATGCCCCGCAGGCCCAGCATCTGGATTTCGGTGGCGCTGGTAACGGCATCCTGTTTCATCACGTCCACAGAGCCGCTGGTTTCAAAACTCTCTGCGAGGTTGCAGCAGGCAGCCTTTTTCAGTTCGCAGGCAGTGATGTTTTCGATGTTGAACGGATCGAGGGTGGAAGTGAAAATGTCGCCCCGGTGACTGGTTACTTCCACGGTGGCCAGTTCAATGTTTTCTTCGATTTTGATATAAACCGTGTCCTCGTGGGGCAATATCTCCACGAGCATGGGCATGTAGCCGACGTACTGGATGAGCAGGTGCGCCGGGGTGTCCATTTTTTCAAGTTGGAAGTTGCCCATTTCATCGGTAATGGTGCCGATGTGGGTTCCGTTCCATTGCACGGTAGCGCCGGGAAGGTCTTCGCCGTTTTGATTGAAAATGTTGCCGAAGAGGGTGTTCCGGGTTTGGGCCATCAGGCCAAGCGATAGGAACATTAAGAAAAACGATATTGTCAGTGCTTTCATAAAATGCTCGATAGGTGAGTCCTCCACGAAAAGTCATTTCAAATTCAAGTACATGGCACAGGCAGAAGAATGTTAAGGCAGAGAATTTTCTTACAAATGAAATTCTATGTCTTTAAGTTTTTCTTCCTGTTCCGACTTTTCGGAGGGGACGTATAGGTTAGAAAGTGAAGGATTTGCGCTTGGGTTGGAAGTTGGACCGTGCCAACGGACCTAAATCTTGCGCATTTCATCAAAAGGAAAAAGAGCATGGGCTTGCCATTGCGGCAGCAGCACTAACAAAGGAAGGACTGGATCCAGGGCAGGAGGTCTTTGCCGGCGGGTCGGGGCGGGTCTTTGCACCCGGTGATTTTTGTTGTTTCACAAAAAGAAAACGAAGGAGAATATGCCACGACCGGCAATGTGGCGACCGGGGCCGTTATTTCAAAATCGGTGGCGGTGACAAGGTATTTGGCATCCAGCTTAACGTACTCGGAAAAGCAATCGGAGCAGTCGTGTTTGTCCTGCGAGGCAGGGGTGGGCAGTTTGCACTTTCCGCTTTTGCAGCAACTGCCTTTATCCGCCGTGGGGCCGGCCAAGTCGCAGGGGTCGTCGGGGCGGAACAAGGAAGCCTTCACCTCGCCTTTGCAATAGCAATAAAGCCGGTGTACGCTCACCCCCGTGGAGGAAAGCAGCACGGTGGCCGTGAGCAGCAGAAGGGCGATATGGCGGATGGCTTTTTTCAAAAAAAGGAAAATTTGTGCAAAAGTAAGCGCAAATGGAGTGCCATGCACGGTATCTGGGGGATTTTGTAAGCTAACTGCGAAAATTTGCCTGTCGTTTCTTGATTCAAGCTCCATTTACGATCAAACATATCGCCGAATCCTTATCAGCGAGATTGAAATCCTTTTCGCTGCACTCGGTTTCGACCTGCCGAATTCAATGCCCAGGGTTGAGTGTTATTCCTGCTGTTGTATTTCAGAGGCAACTCATTATTGTATTGTTTGCATCACTTTGCCGCATTTGAGCATTTTATCTCCGAAATAGGGGTTCTGGATTTCTTTGTCCAAACTCAGCCAATCGGCCCCGGTGTTGTTGTCTGCCATGGGACAATGCTGCACGTACACCGTTTGGGCGAAAGGCCCGAAAGCCTGTGCAAGGTTCACCATTTGCCCAGAGAGGGGTTTGAAATGTATGCGGGCATCCGCTATGTCTTTCGCTGTGTTGATTTTTGCCAAAGCTGCTGCTGCCGCCCTGCTGTAATTCATCCAGCGCTCTTGTGATGGGCCGGTGAAAAGGTCCATGCTGGTTTTTTCGAAGGTGTTTACCAAATCGGCGGCATGTTTTTTTGCGGAAGCGAAGTCTTCTTTTACCAATGCATCTTTCAAAGGGAAATAAAGGTCGAACAGTTTTTTGACTGCTTCTTTTGCCTGTGTACTCACTTCCACCGAACTTGGCAAGAAGGCATTAGTGCCATGATGATGCTGGCTGGTCGCCAAGGCAGTGCCTTCGGGGTTCATCATGCTGGGTTTGCCGGCCAACTGGGCGGCGGCATCTATGGAAAACGTGCCATTTACAGCAACCACATCACCTGCCGACAGGCCTTCTTTTACGACGTAACCTTCGCTGGTGAGCGGGCCGAGGGTTACTTCCTGCATCCTAAAACGGATTCCAGCGCCATCGCTTGTTTTCAAATAAACCACCGAGCGTTCGCCCGTCCACAACACGGCGGATTTCGGCACGGCGAGGTGTTTGGTTTTGCCGGGAAGCTGCGTTTTTAATACGCCTGCTGCAAACATTTCAGGTTTGAGCTTGCCGCCTGGGTTGTGTACTTCTACCCGTGCTGTGGCCACCCTTGTGGCGGGATTTATGGCCGGGTCAATGAAAACGACCTTGCCGGTGAAACTTTCGCCCGGCAGCGACTGTACGGTGAACTCGACCGTGCTGCCCGGCCCGACCCAGCGAATGTCGCCCTCGTAGGCATCGAACAGTATCCAAACCCTGGACAAATCCACTATTTCGTACAGAACCATGCCCCGCATCACATAGTCGCCGAGGTTTACCTTTTTTTCCGAAACGATGCCGCTCACGTCGGCCAAGATAGGGAAACTCGTCTGGGGTTTTCCGACGGCGAGTATCTGCTCGATCTGGGCATCGGTCAATTTCCAGTTTTTGAGTTTTTGTTTGGCTGCTTGAAAGAGAACCGGCTGCATGTCCTTGATTTTTTGTGCAGCAAACAGTTCCTCTTGTGCCGTGACGAGTTCGGGCGAATAGACACTGGCGATTTGTTGTCCCTTCCGAACCGGTTCGCCCGTGAAATTGACGGCCAGTGCTTCCACTCGGCCTTCGATATGTGCAACTTGGGAGAATCGCAATCTTTCGTCGGGCTGCACTTTGCCGTTCAGGCGTATCTCCTTCACAGGTGTAACATAGTCCACAACGGCTGTGCGTATGTCGGCGAGTTTTATTGCTGTGGGCGACATGGCAATCTCCAAGGGGTCGCTATCCTCGCCATCATCCGAAAATAGTGGAATGAGGTCCATTCCGCAAAGTGGGCACTTCCCAGGTTCCGGTTGCCGGACTTGCGGGTCCATGGAGCACGTCCAGATTGCTCCTGTTGCCGTTTGCTGGGCAGCCGGGGCATGAGCCTCGGTAGGTTTTATCAACCATCCGATGAAAATCCCTAAAGCGAGCATAAGTACAGCGGTTACTACAAGATTTCGGTATGTTTTCAGCTTTTTCATGCGGCTTGTTTTTTTGAATCCCCTAAAGGCGGCGAGGAAAACGCTGCGCCGAACTCAGTTCGGCGGCGTTATTCTCATGGCCTAACCTGGCAGGGCCGGAACCGAAGTTGAGATGGTTGAGATGGTTGAGGGGGTGCTGGTTTTGATAATGTCACTATTGCTATTTAATCTCCATCTGTAACATCATGCCCGTGTCTTCATGTTCCAGGTTGTGGCAATGGAAAACGAAGATGCCTTTGTACTGCTCGAACCTTGCAATGATCCTGACCTTTTCTCCCGGCATGACCAGTACCGTATCCTTCCAGCCTTTTTCGTGCGGGAAAACCTGCGCCCTGCCACCGGTTCTGTCCAGTATTTGAAACAACGCCCCGTGCAAGTGCATGGGATGAGGATCGACCCCATTCGTGTTGTCGAAAGTCCATATTTCGGTAGCACCAAAATCAATCACTTCATCAATGCGGTCGTGTTTATAGACTTTTTCGTTTATGTTGTGTGAGATGCTTCCGCCGCCATGGCCGCCGTGCCCACCATGGCCGCCATCATTGCTGATGTCAAAAAAGCGCGTGTTTGTGGCTTCACTTTCGTTTATCACGACAGGCGGATCCAATAGGGCAGGTATGGGAAAATTGTCTGTCTGCCCACTTATCACCTTGAATTTCAATACATTGAAGTCTTGCTTGCCTTGATACTCACTGCCGGGGAAGGCTTTGCTATGGAGGTACAATTCAGTTCCGGCAGCCATTCCGGCGAAACTGACCAACAAATCCACTCGTTCGCCGGGTGCCAGCAGGATGGTTTGTTGTGTTTCAGGCGCAGCAAGCAGCCCGCCATCGGTACCGATGATCGTGAAATTGGCGCTGTTGCTCAACGCTATGTTGTATATCCTTGCATTGGAACCGTTAAGTACCCGCAGCCGGTAGGTGCGCGGCAACACTTCGGCCAGCGGTGAATGGATGCCGTTAACGAGGATACGTTCTCCCATCATGCCATTCATCAAGTCAATACTCGACGGGTTATAGGGAAAGTCGCCAGCAACATCGGCTTGTTTATCTTGAATGACCAAAGGAAGTTCAAATTCGCCCGAAGGCAGCCCGATAGCCTGTTCTTCATTGTCACTGACAATAAAAAAACCAGCCAGGCCACGGTATGTCTGTTTTGCTGTAAGGAGGTCGGGGTGGGGGTGATACCAATATGTGCCGGCACGTTGGACGATGGGAAATGTGTAGTTCAATGAGCCACCTGCCGGAGCAATATCGGTAGGGTGGCCGTCCATTTCGGCAGGAGTTATCAGCCCGTGCCAATGGATGTTGGAAGGTTCAGATAATTGGTTTTGAAAGGAAACCTGGACTGTTTCTCCTCTGTGTGCCCTCAAAGTTGGCCCCAACAGGTCGCCAGCATGGTATGACAATACAGAAGAAGTTTTGTTTTTAAAAACAGTAGCAGTGGTGTGTTGTGCCGTTAGAGAGGCATTTGTGGCCGGCAAGGATGGCAAGCGGGGCAATTCAACGTTGAAAGGGCCATCCTCGACGCGCGGTGCCACCCGTGGGCGCATCATGCCGTCAAGGTCATCTTTACAGGATTGGAGTATCAACGGAAAAGTGCTTCCCATGAGCACAGTGCCGCCAGTCAGTTGAATGAATTTTCTTCTTTTCATGGTTAAATGTTTATTGTTCTGCGGCTATTCATCTGGACATGATTGGAATACGAAATTTAACCTGCTGAATTTCAAGCAATAGCGAGGGGGATATTTCTGCCTTCCGTTGTATCCACATAAAAGTCAGCAAAGCCTGCATCGTTAAAATGGCATCGGGAACAGAAGTCGCGCAGCCTGCCCCGATGCCGTGCTCGTTCCATTCGTGAGTCCCTCCGAAAAGTCGGATCAGGGAAAAAAACCTTAAAGACAGAGAATTTTATTTGAAAGAAAATTTTTAAAATTTTCTTTCAAATAAAATTCTCTGTCTAAATATTCTTCTGCCTGCGCTATCAACTATTACTTAAAATGACTTTTCGGAGTGGACTCATCAATGGGTATGGCCTTCTTTCGCATGATCGGCTTGGCTCACATAGTCCATCCCGCATACAGGGCATTTGCCGGGTTGATCGCTGCCGCTCCCTTCGCAGTGCATGGGACAGATGTAGGCGGAGGTGTATTCAGCGCCTTCACCGTGCGGCATAGTCTGTGACTCTTCGGACGGTTTGTCTTGATGTGAGCCATGGTCGTGCTGATGGCTTCCACCGCAGGCGGTGAAGGCTGTCATGGCGATTGCTAAGCCGAGGATTGTCAAAAATGATTTGATTTTCATGATGAAATATTTAAAGGTGAATTGTTACAGAGTGGGTAAGCGTCAGTAGATTTTTCCGTTCAGGTAATCCAGTTTCGCCAGCGCTGCCTGGTATGCTGCCTTCAGGGAGGTTTTCTCGGATCTATAATTGAACAACTGCTGCTGGAGCCGCAGGATTTCGTCGAAATCCCGTCCTGCCTGTGTATATGCGGCCAGCATCAGGTCAATAATCTGTTGGGTTTTTGCAGACTGCCCGTCCAGCAAATCAATCATTTGCCTTGTTTTGCTCAATTCGTAAATCGTCATTTCAAGCATTGCCACCAGTTCGTTTTCCGTATCCCTCTTCATGTCCGCCAAGGCGAGTTGCATCAAATGGCGTTCTTCGGAAGCAGCGTCGTACTTTTTCCGCCAAACGGGAATAGTGAGCGAAAACATCGGCATGAACATATCCTGCCCCGTGTTAGGCTCTATGTGAACATCGTGTCCTTTCCGTTTGACCATGGGCATATATTGAAAGCCTGCGCCTATCATGGGTTTGCGCATGTATTCGGCAACGGCTTGTTCTGCCGCCGTTGCTTGTATTTGTTTGTCAAAAATGACAATAAAGGGATTGCCACCGTCAATGGTCGGCTGCAAGGGCAACGGGAGGGGGGCGGGCAGGTATTCTTCCACAGCGATGGGCGCATCGCCGGGCAGGTCGAGCAATTTGTTGAAAGCGACCAATAGGGGCTTGCGTTGCAGTTCGAGCAAGGTTATTTTCGTATTGGCCTCATCCAGCATGATATCCACTCGCAGGGCATCGGTCATGGGCGCACGGCCCTGCTCGAAATTTGCGACGGCAAGTGCCTTGTCTGTTTCAAGTACCCGGAGCAAGTCTTTTTGGATGCTGATGTTTTCTTCCAGTTCGAGCAATGGGAACCACGCATTTTTCAACTTGAACGCAAGTTCGTTTTGTGCAATGACAACAGCTTGCAGTTTCACCTCGGCCATCCTCGCCGCTTCGTGTTCCATGGCGCTGAGCGTGCCGAACCAAGGGAACATCTGCATGAAGGAAACGCTGCCCAATTGGTTGCCCATCGGCAACATCATGGGCCGGATGAAATAAGATGCGTTGAGTACAGGTTCGGGCAGGGCTTTCACCTGTGGCAATCTCCGAAGGGCCGCCTCATACTCGATCCGTTTGGCCCGGATGCCGGGATTGTTTTCAATTGCCGTTTGCACGAAATTTTCCAGGGGCTGTGCCCAAAGGCTGCCCGCAGAAAAAGAGAAAATGAGGAAGATGCTCGTCAACTTCATGGTGATAAAGTGGATTGTGGAACCATTGAGTCCACTCCGAAAAGTCATTTCAAGTTGTAGTACATAGCACAGGCAGAAGAATATTTAGAGAGAGAATTTTATTTGAAAGAAAATTCTCTCTCTGTTTGCTTTTTTCTGTTGTGCTGACTTTTCGGAGTGGACTCACAATTGATTCGATTTTATGGGTATCCCATGGTGCGTGAACATGGTTTTTGAATGTGTTTCCTTCATTCAAACTATTGATTTTCAATATCTTGTTCAATTTCCTTTCGATGGGCTGCCCCTTCCCTCCAATAAGCCTGAAGTACAGGCACTACAAACATGGTCATCGTCTGAATGACCATGCCGCCGACGGTAGGGATGGCCATTGGGATCATAATGTCGGAACCTTTTCCCGTTGAGGTCAGTACGGGCAGCAGGGCAATGATGGTCGTGGCGGTTGTCATCATGGCAGGTCTGACTCGTTTTTTGCCAGCTTCCAAAACAGCCGCCCGTACTTCCGGTACGGTAGAAGGCTTTTTTTCCTCAAAAACCTGATGGATATAAGTTCCCATGAGCACTCCGTCGTCGGTGGCGATGCCGAACAAGGCGATGAAGCCGACCCAAACCGCCACACTCAGGTTGACGGGTTCCATTTGGAACAGACTCCGCATGTTTACACCGGCCACTGAAAAGTCGAGGAACCAGCCCTGCCCGTAGAGCCACAGCATGATAAAACCGCCGGCAAAGGCAACGAACACCCCCGAAAAATGGATGGACGATGCGATGATTGTTTTAAATTGAAAGTACAACAGCAGAAAAATAATCGCAAGGCATAGGGGAATGATGACGGATAGCCGCTTCATGGCGCGCACCTGATTTTCATAAGTGCCTGAAAATTTGTAGCTTACGCCGTTAGGCACTATCAATTCGCCACTTTCGATCTTTTGTTTTACATAACGTTGTGCCGCCTCTATGACATCCACCTCTGCAAAGCCCTCCTTTTTGTCGAACAGCACAAAACCGGTCAGGAACGTATCTTCACTCCTAATCATCAGCGGCCCTCTTGCAAACTCGATCCGAACGAGATCGCCCAAGGGGACATGAGCACCGGTCGGGGCCGGGACCAACATGCGGGCAATAGCTTCGGGGCCATCGCGCAATTCGCGAGGGTAACGTACACGCACGGGGTAACGCTCTCTGCCTTCTACCGTGGTGCCCACGTTCATGCCCCCGATAGCTGTTTCGATGAAATTTTGCACTTCCTCCACATTTAGGCCGTGGCGCGAGGTGGCCTCCCTGTCAATGCGGAGTTGGAGATAGGGTTTGCCCACGATGCGGTCGGCGAATACGGCTTCGGCTTTTACGGCGGGTACTTCTTTAAGCAAGTTTTCAAGTTGCAGCCCAAACGCTTCGATGGTTTTTAGGTCAGGCCCGAAGACTTTAATGCCCATGGGGGCGCGCATACCAGTCTGCAACATGACCAGCCTCGTTTCGATAGGCTGTAATTTGGGGGCGGATGTGACGCCAGGCAGTTTGGCAACGCGCACGATTTCGTTCCAAATGTCGCCGGGGCTTCTTATTTCAGCCCTCCAATTGCGAAAAGGACGGCCCTTGCCGGAGGCATCGGGGAGCAGGTCGGTCGCGGTCACCCCTCGCCATAGCGCTTCCTCGTTGGTGAGCGTATCGCCCGAAGCAAGCATAAAGCGATTTTTTTTGTCCGTTTTGAAAATCGTTCGATGCCCTTTTTCATTGATAATAAACTCAGGCTTGTAGTTTATCACATTTTCGAACATGAAAATGGGAGCCGGGTCCAGGGCCGTTTCGGCCCTGCCCGCCTTGCCCACAGCAAGTTCCACTTCGGGGATGTTGGCCAGCAGCATATCGAGTTGGGCCACAATACGTTGGTTTTCTTCTACCCCGGAGTGAGGCATGGAGGTGGGCATAAGGAGAAAACTGCCTTCGTCAAGAGATGGCATGAACTCTTTGCCCAAACCTGGAAACCCATGCAGCATTGTGCTCCAGAAGGCCGTTTGGCGTATGTTCCAACCGACCCGATCAAAACCTTTGGCAACAAAGCCTGCCGTGCGGTTCCAGCCCAACCAAATCACCCAACCAAACAGAATGGTGAAAAGCGGGACGAGCAAGAACTTACCTTTGTTTGCCAAGCACCATATCAACATAGGTTCGTAAAATCGCACAACGGAAAGCAGGGCACCGATGATGGAAAAAAGCAGCAGTGCGACGAACAGGTAATTGGTTATCAATGTGTTGTCGTGCCCAAGCGGCAGCCATTCCCTTGTAAGGAAGTACGCCGAGACCATGACGGCAATCCCAATGTTGATGTGCTTGGATTTCACATACTTTGAAACACTGTCCCAGGTGTCGGCGCTCAGGTTGTTCAAACCTATCACCACCAGACACAAAGGGAGCCATGCCTTGAAGAACACGGCCAGCATAACGCCTGCCGCCATGAGCAGGATGTTCCAGAAGCGGCGCGCCCTTTTTTTGTCAAAACGAACAGATAAAACGAGGTGGGACAGAGCGGGCAAGACAATGATGCCAAGCAAAAAAGCAGCGCCCAGTACAAATGTTTTGGTGAAGGCCAAGGGCCTGAACAATTTGCCTTCTGCTGCTTCCAAAGTAAAAACTGGCAGGAAACTTACCACCGTCGTCGCCAGTGCAGTTGCCACAGCACCTGACACCTCTGCCGCGCCCTTGTACACAACCTTCATCATCTCATCTTCCGGGAGGTGGCCGTTCCCCTTCCTGATTGCCTCCGTGTGACGGAGAATATTTTCAACAAAAACAACTCCCACGTCCACCATCACACCGATAGCGATGGCAATGCCCGAAAGGGCAACAATGTTGGCATCCACACCAGCATAACGCATGGCGATAAAGGTCATCAACACGCCTACGGGCAACATGCCGGAAATAAGCAATGAAGCGCGCAGGTTGAGCACCAGCACGATGACCACAATGATGCTAATGAGTATTTCGTGGGACAGTGCCCTCTCCAGCGTGCCGAGCGTCTCCTGTATAAGTTGGGTGCGGTCGTAAAATGGCACGATGGTCAATTGGCTTTCCGTGCCGTCGGCCAGTGTTTTTTTCGGCAGGCCAGGGGCTATCTCTTTGATTTTTTCTTTTACCTGCTCAATGACGGCCAAGGGGTTGGAACCGTAACGAGCCACTACCACGCCGCCCACCACTTCCGCTCCATCCTTGTCGAGTATGCCCCGCCGCGAGGCAGG
>JRYF01008499.1_pt1 | contig 21895 bp, 12 predicted proteins | sample 235331 | NCBI WGS metagenome assembly JRYF01 (sample SAMN03074217, study PRJNA261475) | activated sludge metagenome | biome: Wastewater Treatment Plant; feature: Wastewater; material: Activated sludge; isolation source: activated biomass of a wastewater treatment plant treating hydrocarbon... ...
CACGCCGCTCAGGCCGGCACTGGTTAGATTACAGGTAGGCGTAGCAAAACCAATGCTGACGAACTGCAAAAAGCCGACATCGCCACTGAAAGAATCGCAGATGCGCAACTGCCACAAGCCTAATGGGCTGCTGGCATCGTGATAGTCAGCAAAATTGCCCTCGGGTATGTAAGAGCCGAGAAAAGGAGATGTACCGCCGGTTATCGGCCCGTTGGCTCCTGTCATGTTGAAGTTCGTGACCTGGGTACAGGTCGGGTCAGCAGGGTTGCCATAATTAAGGCCATCACCGCCATTACCCGTTGAAAGTTCGACCTGAACACCATTCGGAGAAGTCAGGTAGATATTGAGGTCTTCGACCCAAGTATGTGAAATGATCAGGTTCACATCCGTGACGAGAACATCCGTACCGAGTACAATGCCCGGCGCAGAGTTCACATTAATTTGGAAAGTAGTGCCTGTCGGGCAGTTGTTGTCACCGATAGGTAGGTTGATTTGGCAAGCCGAGGGGTTGGTCAGTGGTGCCTGGGTGGTCGTGAAACTGCCGAGGTTTACCGGCCCGGCCGTTCCTCCTGCGCCACAATCCTCATATACCCACACGTTGTAAGTGGTGCTGCCCATGAGGCCGCTCACACCTATCGGGAAAGTAGGCAAACAGGGGATAGCCGTGCCTGTACCAGGCGTCGGAGCCGTGGAGGGGCTTTGCAGCACCCAGTATTCCGCACCCAGGGTACAATCGCCGCCCGGTGTCCAGGACAAGTTGGCACTATTAAAAGTGATACCGGAAGTCATAAGCGCCGTAGGCGAAGCACAAGCCGGAATTGCAAAGGTAAACTCATCCGCACCCATGTCCGGTGTGGTGAGGCTGCGCACTTGGCCATCTATGTCCGTAGTCACGGTGGCAATTGGAGTGCCCAAGTTGTCCAATGCAACATTGGTCCCGGGGTCCAGGTGCAGGTCCGTGCCGGATACAAAATTCGGGACGATGCTCACAGAGTTGGCATCCTGACCGGTGGCAAGCTGCCAATCGGCCAGCGTTGTCTGATTGGCTGTCAGGAAGCCAATATGCTGGGTTGAAACATAGTCATTGTAGTTAATGTCCGTAAAACTTGCTGCCGTCCCTGCCGTGTAGATAGCATACCTGGTACCGTTGGTCTGGTTGTTCACCAGGATGTTGTTACGGATGTTCAAATCCGCTACGGCTGCTGCGGAAACATACAGCGCAGCCGTATTCCCGGCCACGATTTGGTCAGTGGCCATGTTGACGGTGTTGTGATAGATGTTGTACCCGCCTCCAGTATTGATACGGATGCCATGACCGTTGTCAGTCAGGTTACTGCCCCATCCGTGACCCGTGACATCAGAAACAAAGTTGTTGCTGATGGTCATCCCCGTCGTAGGTGAGGAAGACTGAAGCACAATCCCGCTCATGCCCCATCCTCCGGTATTGGTATTCTTGACATCGGTGATCGTGTTGGCATTGATGGAACCACCGGACATGGTTCCCAACACAGCAATACCGGCACCGTCGTTACCCGTTGCAGTGCGCTCCATGCCAACCACCATATTTGAGTCCACAACGACGTTCTGTTGCTGGAAAATGGCAATGCCCCTAAGTCCAACCTTATCAGCAGCCACGCTAGCTCCGACTCTGTTCTTGGTAACGACCGTACCGGTTTCGTTGCCGGTCGGGCCTACCAGGGCCAAGCCATACTGGGCCTTCATCAGTTCGTTGTTATGGTAGGTATTGTTGGCGTTGGGCGCTTCTGCCACACCGCCAAACACGCTACCGGAACTGACAATGCAGCCCAGCGTCTGGAGTGGGCCGCTGCCCAATATTTTGCAATTTTTTATCGTGTTGTTGGTCGCCCCGTTCGGAGCCGTTGTGCTGGAGAGCCAAATACCACCGGAGGCAGTACTCGGACTGTTGTTTACAATGGTCAGGTCCCTCGAACTGGTACCGTTGTTCGAACCGTCAATGGTCACATAATCTACGGCATTGAGGCGAAGAATCGGGCCGGCAACCGAGCCGGTGATGGTGGCCATGTTGGCCGGGCCGGGCCGGAGGGTAAACGTATTGGTCATGCTATTGCCCGGGTACTCATTGATCACGATTGGGAAAGTTTCGGCCACATCGTAGTTGGCATCCACCAATTGGAAAGTCACCGGACCGGACACGCCGAGGTTGTTGAGGGCATCCACGGCATTGGTCAGCGTATTGAAAGGAGCAGGTTCGGAGGCTCCCACGTTATAGATGCCATTTAGCGGTGCCAAGACGTTGAGCGTACCCGTGATCTCGTCGTTGGACGGATCCTGGTCGCCTACTAGTTCCGACTTGGCAGAGAGCGCATACACCCCTGCCGCAGCCAAGGTGGCGTTCGGGAAAGTCACGTTTTGCGTAGCACCTGCACCGATAGCAGCAATCAAGGCCGTTTCTTCATAAACAGTAGCCGACGAGGGCGAGGGGCCGGTTATTTTGTACCGCACCGTCACGTTCGTTTGGGGGTTCGTGCCGAGGTTTTCAAAAGAAGCCACCGGTGCAAAGGGAGTGCCCGCCGCTTTGGCACCACCATTGATCGGGTCAATGAAGGCTACGGCGCGCATGTCGTTGGCCACCACAGGTATGAACATTCCTTCGTCCGCGCCAATGTCGGGTGTGGTGGCATTGCGTGCATCACCGTCAAAATCTATCGTGACACCTGCTATAGGCGTACCCGTTGACTCGACGACCGTTGCTATCGCCGGATTGATGTGCAGGTCGGAATTGGAAATGAATTGCGGGTTGCCGGATAAAGAATTGGCGTCCTGGCCGGAAGCGGTTTGCCAATCAGCCAAAGTTGGTTGGTTCGATCCCAGAAATCCCAAAATACCCTGTGCGCCACTCGTAAAGTAATCATTGTGGTTGATGTTGCTGAAGGCCGTATTGGGCGCAGCAGAATAAATGGCATAGTTCGAAGCCGCAGCAAAAGGATTGAACAGGGAATTGACAAATATATTGTTCCTGATATCCAGTGAAGAGGATCCCGATCCAACGTACAGAGCAGCAGTGACTTTATTGGCAGTGGTCGAAGTACCGATATAATCGCCATACATATTGACACTGTTATAATAAACGTTCACGCCTCCCGTGGTGGTGGTGAGCGTTCCTGAATTGCCAATTATACCGATCGCAATGCCCATGGAAGAGGAGTTTCCAAAAACAGTCCAGTTGGAGCCGTTCACCCCACTGATGAAGTTATTGGCAACGGTAATGTTGGACGCAGCAGAGCCGGTGCCCACCGTGATGCCACGGCCACCGTACCCGCCGGTATTGGTACTGACCATCTGGGTGATGTTGTTCCGGCTCACCATAGCACCAGACACACCTGTTTCAATCGAAATACCGACTGGTTGCGTAGCTACTGTTGTGGTGCCACTAATGTTGTTTTGAGAAACCAATGGTGATACTGCATTGCCAACCTCAATTCCATACACAGAACCGGCTGTGGATGTTACAGCAATAGTATTCCCCAAAATATTCAGGCTGTCAAGACCTCCGGCAGAAATAGCTCCAGTGCCATTGGCATAAATCCCTATATTGAAGGTGTTGATAGTATTGTTCTGGATGGTGATGTTGTCGTTGTCAGCGCCGGCGCTGAGAACGGTTGCTCCTGAAACGGCGATACCCAATGCAGTTGCAGCGGTGGCGGAATTGACGTTAATGATGCAATTCTTGACGGTATTGTTTGTTGCACCAAGGCCAGCACCAAGGCTCGAAATCCAGATGGCGTTGGGTGCGGTCGTGGCCGAGTTGGTGATGGTCAGGCTTTTGTCCGTGCCACCGCTGTTGCTTCCATCTATTGTCACAAAATCAGCTCCGTTCAGCCTAATCAAAGCCCCACTTGTCACAGCACCCGTAATGGCGGCCGTGTTCATGGCTGCCGGGCGGATGGTCAGGGTGTTGGAAGCGTTTGCGCCGACCACTTGATTGATAACGATAGGGAAAGTCTCGCCTGGGCCTGTATAAGTCGCATCAATGAGTGAAAAAACAACCGGGCCGGACAAACACTTGCTGTTGTAGTCAGCAATAGCCGCCGTCAAAGTGGCATAGTCACCCGTTGCACCAACGGTGTAAGTTCCAGCCAGTGAAACAAGATTGGTGTAAGAATTGGGCGTGGTAGGCGGGGTAGCCGCTGCGGGCGGGTTCGCTGTGAAGCCACCGGCTCCAGCCAAAGGATTGGCTGTCACGTTGGGTGTGGCCGCATTGTCCTGTGCCACTATATAATAATGTATCACATCGCCCACTACCGAACCGGCTGCGATGGAAAACTGATAATCATCGCCGCCCAGGTGAGTGCCCTGGGAAGCCGTGAATGGACCGGCAGGGGCATTGATGCTAAAATAGGCCACCGGCAAGCCGATACCGGCCGTCGGAACGCCGCTGGCATCCGTAATGGTGGCGACGAGCGTCGCTGCACCTGCCCCGCAACTGCCGATAAGCGGTGTGTAAACAATATTCGGTGGGGTCAAGTCAATCCCGATGCCCGCAAACTCGTCGGCCCCGATATCAGGGGTCGTAGCGTTACGGGGGTCCCCGTCAAAGTCGTCGGTGATGCCCGCCACGGGCATGCCACCACTTTCTATTTGGGTGGCCACGGTCGGGTCAATGTGCAGGAAGTTGGCGTTGTTGCCCATCAAACTGAGGAATGTCGGGTTCTCCGTGATGGATACCGATTCCCGTGGGCCTACCCTGTCCTTGAAAGCGGCGAGGGTCTGGTCCGAGTTGGTACCGTCAAAGAAGATCAGGTTGGATGCACCTGGCATTCCTGCGAAAAACAGGTTGTTGTTGGACGAACCATCATAATTGTTCAAAACCGTGGACGAACGCTGATACGCTACCGACTGGCCTGCGCCGTTGGGCACAGAGTTGTTGACCAGGATGTTGTTTTTCAGGGTCAAGTTAGCCGTGGTTGCTGTTGCGCTAGTCGTGGCAAACAAAGCAGCCGTGGTAAAATTGGTACCCGTAGAGGTGGCATCCAGATATACCGTGTTGTAGGACAGGTTGATGTTGATGGAGGCAGTTAACGAGGTGATGCTGATGCCCCGGACAGAGGGGGCCGTGTTGGCTGCGGTGTTGGCATCCGGGTTTTTGATGTCCCCGATCAGGTTGTTGTAGAAGTTGCCGCCGCCGCCTGAAATCAGCATACCATTGGCAAACCCTCCCGCCTGTGCAGAACCAATGCCGTATATTTTATTTTTGTAAGCATTCGTGGTTCCTGCGCCGCTGACGATACCGTTGGAAGTTCCCGTGTGAGTGCCCGTAGTGAACTGGAGGTTAAAGACTGTATTGTTGTAACAATCGCTGCCCCCTGTTGCTGTCGGGGATAAAAAAATCCCCCTTATAATCCCCCCCGTAGAAGTCGAGGTGCCGGACACTGTGATATTGGAAATGGTATTGGTATGGATGTCCTGTGCCAGGGAGGAGTTGCTTGCCGAAATCCCATTGATAGTGGAAAAGCCGGAAGCAGAGTTGTTCGTTACGGTGATATTGTTGATGGTATTACCGGAAACAACCGTGTTGTTTGCCGTCAAGGCATTGATAAGGTTGACGGTGCCCGAATTGGTCTTGGTCAGGTTGGTAATCGTGTTGTTGTTGATTCGCACCTCCCGGTTGGTGCCGCTGCTTCCCGAATTGCTGAGGATGGTGACGGTACCGGTGGTGTTGGGGAGCGTCTGGCCCGTGCAGGTGTTCCCGTTCATGGCCAGCACGATGTTGTTGTTACCGCCGGTGTAGGTGCCCTGCAAGGCAGTGACAAGACCAGACGTGATATTGGGGAAGGACCCGAAGTTGATGGTATTGTTGTTCATCTCGCGGTCTGCTCCGATGCTGGTGTAGTTGATGCCAAAGTTGCCGCTAGTCGTCACGCCCGATTGGAGGGTGATGTTGTTGCCATTGGCTTCCTGCCTCCCTCCGCAGTTGGTGCTGGCAAAGGCAATGTAATTGGTCGTTGTCTGAAGCGTGGAAGTGTTGGCCGTATTGTTGTTGAACATCAAGCTGTCCAGGCGCAGGGCATAAAATCCATAGGAAGTAGTGCCTGCTCCTCCAATATCGTTCATGTTGTTTCCAGTAACGATGACGCCCCTGCCATTGGCAGTAGTGGCCCCGTTGTAAACAACGTGATTGTGGGAACCATTGAAGGTGTTGTTTTGCACAAAAATGTACCGGTTCATGTCACCCGGACTAGTGGCAAAAGGCCCCCAGCCCAAGCTGGTTGTGCCTGTCCAAATATGGCTGCTGCTGAACACGGCGGCCCCGGCGGTGGCAAACTTGCTCAAGTTGAAGGTACAACCGGAAACGGTCACGTTCTGGCAGCCGTCGAACGGCGAGGTGGCATTGAGGTTGTAAAATGCAATGGCATTTTCGATGGCCGTCGTCGTGGTCATGTTAGAGGCCTGTTCCGTGAACGTAATGTTCTGGAACGTGATGAAGTCGGTTCCCTTGACAACAATGACTGCATCGTTGTTCCCGGTGGTGAGGCTTCCCGTCCTGGTGCCTGCAAAATCGGCACTGATGGTGAAGCCCGCTCCGTTGATGATGATTGGTTGGGTGGAACCCGTGGAGGCGTTCAGCGTTGCGCTCCCGATTTCGAGTGTAGCACCGAGCGATTGGTTGGCCCCCAAAACGAAGGTGACACCGCCCGCCCCGACGCCCTGCGTGTTCAGGTCGTCCATGGCCAAAGCGATGTCGGCATAATCGCCGGGAATGTTTTTGGTGCCGGTCAATTGGGCCATGCCTGATTGCGCCAGCATCATGAATGCGGCAAGGAAGGCAAGCAGCAGAAAACTTTTCCCGGTCGGGCTATTTGGCGAAGCCTCCCGGTAAGCAGCAGTTTGCTTGAATTGGGTGTGTAACAATTTTTTCATGTTTACAAAATTGAGATTGAAAGTTTTAAAAGGAAGGGTATAGTTGGATGCGGAGTTACGGAAGGATTGGACTTTGGGAACGGATAACGACCAAGGCTGAAACAAAGAGGAAACGGCTTTGCCCACCGGCAAGCGGAACAAGGAGGTGTACCTTTCGAGCGGCAACATCCTGTGACAGGAGCCTGAGATCGTTATTTTCATGCAGAAATGGATGTGTCCCGTTGTTCGTGTTAGTTGTTCGTTGGGCGCTACCCTCAAGTTCAAAAGTATCAGGAGGGCGGAGGCGCAACAAGATTTAGAGAAACCAGGAAATGATTTCCGTGTCAATAGGGCGACGCCAAAAGCGTCAGGTGTGTAAATCGGCGATGGGAATGTTCAGGGACGCTTGGAGGCCCGGCACGATTTCAAGGATTCGTGCCCTGTAGGCTTCCGAAAATAAATGCACCAAGCATTTCAAAAAATGAAGGGGAAATAAGTGTAGGATACGCTCCCCCGTTTTCTCGGCTTCTGTTTGTGTAGTCTTTTAACAATTTTGAAAGGCGGGCCTGAAAACGTTACAGGCTCCTTTTTCTTCTGTCGAGTGAGCTATTTTACTACCAGATAGGAACTGATTTCAGATTGCAAGGGCGAATTTAGTTGGATTCTCGGAATTGCAAACTTTTCTTGAATTAAAATACGATTAATTGAGGAAAAAAAAAATTTAGGAAGGATGGAAAGGAGGAGCACCGTATTTTATGTCATTGGGCTCATTAACCATTAACCATTATGCATTTACCCCCCGTCCGGCTTTTACTCGAACAGCTTGCCTTCCCGGGCCTTTTTTTCGAGCAGGGGTGACTTGCCGCCGGCATCGAGGGCTTTCTGCCAATACTGCACGGCACTGGCCGTGTCGCCGAGTTGGAAGATGACATCGCCGTAGTATTCCAGCACTTGGGGGTCGGCATCGCCGCCGTGCTGCATGGCTTTGTCGAGCCAGGTCTTGGCCGTTTTGTAATCTTTCTTTTTGTAATGAACAAATGCCAGCACGCCTTCGTGGGCCGCCACGTTGGGGGCCAGGCTGTTGAGGCGTTCGGCAAGTTCCATGGCCTTGGCAAGGTCGGCGCTCGTGGTGGACGGGCGGGCGGCCAGGCAATAACTGAACTGCCGGAGAACGACCGGTTCGTTGGGGTTGAGCGAAAGCGCCTCCTCGAAAGCTTCGTCCGATTTGGCGTATTGTTTCTGGTGAAATTGGGCCTTGCCCAGTTCATTCAGGACATCGTAGCGCAAGCGGGGGTTTTTGACCGTCATGATGAGGGCCTGCTGCAAGGAAGTGACAGCACTCCGGTAATCACCCGTGCGGTTGTGGCCAAAGCCGTTGAAGTATTGTGCGGTGGCTTGGTTGGGGAAAATGTCGAGGGCCTTTTCGGATGCCTCCACGAGTTCGGGCCAGTTTTGCTTTTCAGCAAGAATGTAAAGCACCTGCTCCCAAACGGCCCATACCGTGTCGTCGAGTTCCAGGGTTTTGCGGTATTGTTCGAGGGCCTTGTCCGTTTGACCGGTGTAGTAGAGCACGTCGCCGAGCACGGAGTAGGTTTTGGCCGAGTTGGGGTGTACCCGCTCCAGGACAGTGGCCAGTCCGAGCAGCGCATTGCCGAGCTGACGGTCGCCGGTGTCGGCGAGGTTGTTCACGTAAGGGATGATCTGCGGGATTTTCACGTCAATGTGTACGTCGGGATTCTCGAATACGGGCTTGAGGGAATTGAGGAACGCAATGTTGTCCCGACCTTTTTCCTTTTCGGCGAGGGCGATTTTGGCACGGACATCGTTGGGGTCCAGCGCCAGTATTTTTTCGTATTCGGCTTTCGCTTTGGCCTTTTCGTTTATTTGGTCGTAAAAAGTGGCCAGCAGGTGGCGATAAGTGGTGTTGTTGGGAAATGCGGCGATGAGTTTCTCAAGCTCTCTTGTTGCCTTTTTGTAGTCCCCCATGCCCACGTAGAGCGTATGCTTGTGGCGAACGACCTCCTCGTGTACGCCCGTCGTTTTTTCGAGTTCGTCATAGACCTTGATGGCCGCCTCCGGTTGGCCTGCCCGCACGAGGTAATAGCCCCATTTGAGATAATACTCCTCGTTGCGGGGATCGGATTTGACGAGCTTTTCATAAAGGGCGGCGGCCTCCTTGTCTTTGTTCGCTTTCTGGTAAAGCTCGGCGAGGTACATTTTGTACCACTTGTTGGCAGGCTCCCATGCCTCGGCATTTTTTGCGGAAGCAATGGCCTTGTCGAGGTCTTTGAGCGACTCATAAGCACGGGCAAGCTCAAAAGCAGCAGCGGGGTTCTGCTTGTCTTTTTCGAGCACTTCCCGGAACTTCTCGGCTGCCTTGTCCCAGTTGCCGAGCAGTTTTTCCCGAACGCCGTCCAGAAATATCTCTTGGATTTTTATCTCCGCCTCCGTGACGGAGCCTTTCTGGCCAGGGAGCGCCATCGCCCCGGCCAAAAGGAAAAAGGGTAGAAGGATATATTTTACCATGCCTTTTTTTGCTAAAAACGAGGGAAAAACACCTCCGCCATTTTTGTTTCAAAACCCTGGCGGAAAGAGGGTTGATAAAGTGAAGTGGTCGTGTTATTAACTTCTGATGCGAATAACAGAAAATGTGTTGATAATCAATTATTTGACGTTCAAACCAACAAAAATCCAACCCGCCCATCGAATCCCCTTTGCGTAACTAAATACAGTGTCAACTAAGTTTCTAAACTTTTTNNGGACAAGCTCGGCGGCTCGTCGGGGAAGGGGGCTTATTGGGGCGTTCCGCCCCAAACCCCTGTTTACAAGACTTATTTTACAGTGTACTGAGCCCCCTCCGAAAAGCATATTTTAAACCCGTGCCTCCGGCACGGGAGAAGGATTCTTGGGTAGAGAGATGATTTCAAAATCATCTCTCTACCTTTTTTTTCTTTTTTAATAATTGACTTTTCGGAGTGGCCCTCCAACTCAATAACTCAATAACCCCTAACTCAAAACTTCATTATAGTCCCCAACGCTCACATCCGAAAACCTGCCCGCATATTTGGCATGGCTGCCGACGATGGAACCGGAGAACATGGCATTGCGCAAGATGGTGTCGCCTTGAATAACGCTGTTTTTGACGATTGAGTTTTCAATGACCGAACGATGGCCCACGGAAACGTGCGGCCCGACGACAGCATTGACGATCCGGGCACCCGCCCCGATGAAACACGGTTCGATGACGACCGAGTTTTCAACGACCGCATCGCTGCTCACGAGTTGTTCCTTTCCGGCTTTGATCTCCAATATCCGGCGGTTGGTTTCGATGATGTTCTGTTTGTTGCCGCAGTCGAGCCATTCTTCGATGGGAGCAGCATGGAACGTGTAACCATCGTTTTTCATGTTCTCCAGTACGGAGGTCAACTGGAACTCACCTTTGTCCTTCACGTTCCCGTCAATGAGCGCCTGCACTTGGTCCCGGAAGTAGGCTCCCTCCCGCACGTAGTACAGCCCGACGATGGCCAGATCGGAAACGAATACCGGAGATTTTTCCACAAAGTCGGTGATGATGTTGCCGTCGTTGGTTTTGACCACACCGAACGAAGAGGGGTCTTCCACTTTTTTTACCCAAATAATGCCCTCCTCCTGGGGGTCGAAATGAAAGTCCGCCTTGAAGAGGGTATCGGAAAAAGCGATGAACACATTGCCTTCGAGGCTTTCTTTGGCACAAAGAATGGCATGTGCGACACCGAGCGGTTGTGTTTGGTAATAAATCCTGCCCTCCGCTCCGAAGCGGTTGGCAATGCCGACGAGTTCCCGCTCCACTTCCTGGCCAAAGTCACCGGTGATGAAGGCGATCTCCTCCACCCGGCCCTGGTAGCCTTCGGTAAGGTCTTCGACGATGCGCTGCACCATCGGCTTGCCAGCTATGGGCAGGAGCGGTTTGGGGACGGTCAATGTATGGGGGCGGAGCCGGGTGCCCCGGCCTGCCATGGGAATGATGATTTTCATGTGAACTTATATATAAATGTATGCCTCTCAAGGCTTGATGTTGGGTTGCCCACTCCTTTTCAAATTTCATACCCCATCTTAACCTTGCACTGTTGCAAGCTGCCGGTGCCTGCGCTTTCAGTTGCATCGCAGGTCGCATACGGCCTATTTGCCGGTACTTCCGAATCCACCGGCCCCTCTTTCGGTATCGGCCAACACAGGCACTTGCCGCCAGGTGATGCGCTCGTGACGGGCGATGACCATTTGGGCGATGCGCTCGCCCGGCTCAACGGTCTGGGGTTCTTTCGACAGGTTGACGAGGATGATTTTTATTTCACCCCGATAGTCGCTGTCAATCGTGCCGGGAGCATTGACCAGGGTGAGGCCCTTTTTGATGGAAAGCCCGCTCCGGGGGCGGATTTGGGCCTCATGGCCCACCGGAAGTTCGATGAATAGCCCGGTCGGGACGAGGCTGCGCTCCAGCGGGGCCAGTTCGATGGGTGACGGCAGGTCGGCCCGCAGGTCCATGCCGGCGCTGCCTTCGGTTTCGTATTGAGGGAGCGGCCAGGGGGAGCGATTGATGATTTTTACCTCCATGAAAAATGTTGGATGCTTCGCAATGCCCGTACATGGGCAGGGGGTGATAAAATGAGTGGTTGACACTTGTGCAGGCAGTATGTTTTCAAAAAACAAGCTCCAAAGACCTGCATCTTGAAACATACGCAACACGAGGGCAAATATAGAGCAATGTTTCCAAGAGGAAGTATTACTCCACCTCCGTGACTTTCAGTGTATTGGTGCGCAAACGGCGTTCGAGGGGCATGGAGGCAATATTGACCACGAGATCGCCGGCCACGACTTCGCCGGCATTTTTCAAAATGGCGATGATGTCATCAATCGTGCCGTCGGTGGTGGTGAATTTGTCGTAATAAAACCCCTGCACGCCCCAAACGAGGTTAAGGGTGGCCAGGAGGTGCATCCGGTCGGAGAAGATGAAAATCTTGCGCTTGGGCCGCCTGCTGGACACCTTGAAAGCTGTGTAGCCGGTGACGGTCATGCCGGTTATGGCCTTGGCATCCACTTTTTCGGCCACGTCCACGGCATTGAAACATATTACATCGCTGATGAAGGTAGTGGACTTGGGCGAGGGTTCGGGAAAGCGCAGCTCGTAGTATTTGTTTTTTTCGATATGCCCGATGATGCGGGTCATGGTCTGCACCACCTGGACGGGGTATTTGCCCATGGCCGTTTCGCCGCTCAACATGACGGCATCGGCCCCGTCGAGCACGGCATTGGCCACATCGGTCACTTCAGGGCGGGTGGGGCTGGGATTGTCAATCATGGATTCCATCATCTGCGTTGCTACGATGACGGGCCTGGCCCGTTGGAGGCATTTCTGGATGATGTTTTTCTGGATGAGCGGCAGTTCTTCGATGGGGACTTCGATGCCCAGGTCGCCCCGTGCGATCATGATGCCGTTGGAGTGTTTGATGATCTTGTCAATGTGTTCGAGGGCTTCCGGTTTTTCTATTTTTGAAATGACTTTGGCGGGATGGCCTTTGGCCTGTATGCGGGCAGAAAGGTCTTTGATGTCTTTGGGGGAACGCACGAAGGAAAGTGCTATCCAGTTGACGGGTTGCGTGAGGATGAAGTCCAGGTCACGCAAATCTTTCTCGGTGAGGGCCGGAAGGGAGACGTGCGTATTGGGCAGGTTCACACCTTTGTTGGAGCGGAGCGGGCCGCCGTGCGTCACCTTGAGCTTAACGGTATCGGTGCCATTGGTGGCGATGACCTGGAGCCTGATTTTCCCGTCGTCCACCAATATTTCCTCGCCTTCTTTCACGTCTTGCGCCAGTTGGCGATAACTCATATAGATGTGTTCCTTGGTGCCTTCGCAAGGTTCGTTGACGAAAGTGATCTCATCGCCGTCTTCGAGCAGGAGGGGTTCGTCCTTGATTTTCCCGACACGGAGTTTCGGGCCTTGCAGGTCGGCCAGGATGCCTACGTGGGTATCGTATTTATCGTTGATGTAGCGGATGTGCTGGATGACTTGGCGATGATCTTCGTGGGCACCGTGCGAGAAATTGAGTCGAAAGATGTCCACGCCTGCCTGCACAAGTTCAAGGAGTTTCTCGTAGGTGTTGCTGGCCGGACCGACCGTGGCTACGATTTTCGTATTTTGATTCGTTATGTTGCTCATACTTAGAGTTTTCGGCCTGCTGCGGCCAAATCGGCTATTTGCCAAATAACATGAGGTGTATGGTGTACGGGCGTAGTATTTCACGGCAAAAATGCTTTCATCCCTGGAATGCGCCCTAAGTGTACATTTTACAAAAAAACCCAAAGGCCAAATGTACGCCTCTCCTGAATTTTGGCCTATTGATCCACAATTAATTTTGTTTTTGGTTCAAAGGATAGGGTCGCTATACTCCAACGCTGTTGATTTTGTCAATCAGAAATTAGAAACCGATACGCTTGTTTGGAGCAATCGTGTCGGTTTCTGACAAAACCTGCCGTGTCGGAGTATAGTACGAAGGTCAAGGTTTTGGGTTTTCCTTTGGGGCCAAGGTCAACCATTGCTTTATTCACAAAAAAATTTTTTTCTATCAGTCGAGTTTGTCTTTCTTTGCAAAAATTTTTTCAGAACCTAAAAAGTGTTTGTTATGTCGAACATTGCAGAAAGAGTTACAAAAATCATTGTTGAAAAATTGGGAGTTGAGGAGTCCGAAGTAACAGCGGACGCAAGTTTTACCAATGACTTGGGTGCCGATTCCCTCGACACTGTTGAACTGATCATGGAACTGGAGAAAGAGTTTGACATCTCCATACCTGACGAGCAAGCAGAAAAAATCCAAACGGTAGGCCAGGCGATATCGTATCTTGAGAAGGAGTTGGCCTGACCTGAACCCGGTGCCCGGCACGGGCACCAAAGGAACGTTGAAAGAATAGACCCGCTATTTTATTTCCTCGAAAACGCCTTTTTGATAGGGATAAAAAAGCCATTTATTTTTTCTTCTTCCTGACCTCCTGGAGCCAAAAAAACGCTCACGGCCTGCTCACCTGAGCAACAGGGAAACAAACAAGCAGCAGCTTGCAGGAGCCGACTTCGAGAACAAAGCCGACAAGGATTCTTTTTGAAGGGCTTGCCCAAAGATTTGTTCTCGTTCGATGCCTGATCCCAAAGTGACAGGTTCTTGTTTTGAAAACTTACGAACTTGTAGTTTTCCTTTTACATTGACTGTCACTGGTTTTCGCAATCCGTGCCCGTTTTTTTGGCTCCTTTTCCAAAGTTTTGGACAAAAAACACCCCCAACTACCTGCAAAACGCTCAAACCTTGTGTCCCTGCCGAAATACGGCGGCAAATCCAAATCCCCGGAACCAATCATCGCAATCACCAACCGGCAGCCGGAAGCCTACGAGCGGCGGGAACGAACAACCTCACCACATTGAATCCTTTTCCCTCTGCACTACGCCGCTCTATGCTGCGAGCTGCCCATTTAAAACCGAAAGTAACGATTCAGCATGGAGGGAGTAGTTTGTTTTTTGTGAAAAATTTTCAATTTTTCACAAAAAAAAACCTTGCTGAATAATTACAACCGAAAATTGAATCTGAATGAGAAGGGTTGTCATTACTGGTCTCGGCGCACTTACGCCCATCGGCAACAACACAAACGAGTACCTCGAAAGTTTGCAGAAAGGCGTTAGCGGGGCAGGCCCGATCACTTATTTTGACGCTAGCAACTACAAAACCACCTTTGCCTGCGAGGTAAAAAATTTCAACCCCGAAGACTTCATTGACAAACGGGAGGTTCGCCGCCTCGACCTCTTCAGCATTTTTGCCCTCGTCACCGCCGACGAGGCCATCGCAGCCTCCGGCCTCGACCTGGAGAAAATTGACCACGACCGGACCGGTGTCATCTTCTCTTCCGGTATCGGTGGCATGACCACCCTCATCAAGGAAGTTGAAGAAAATGTTTTGGCCGGTGGCATTCCTCGTTACAATCCTTTTCTCATCCCCAAGATGATCTGCGACATCGCTCCCGGCCATATTTCCATGAAATATGGCTTCCGGGGCATCAACTACGCCATTGTGTCGGCCTGCGCATCCTCTACCCACGCCATCATGGCTGCATTCGATTACATCCGCTGGGGCAGGAACGACATCATCATTGCCGGAGGCACCGAAGCGGCCATCAACAAAGTGGGCGTTGGCGGGTTCGGGGCCATGAAAGCCCTCTCCACCCGCAACGACGACCCGAAAACAGCCTCACGGCCCTTCGACCTCGACCGCGACGGCTTCGTACTGGGAGAAGGTGCCGGCGCACTGGTGGTGGAAGAACTGGAACACGCCCTGAAACGCGGCGCTCCCATCCTCTGCGAAATCGCAGGTGCCGGAGCCACCGCCGATGCTCACCACATCACGGCCCCCCACCCGGAAGGACTCGGCGCTGCCAATGTAATGAAAATGGCCCTGGAAGATGCCGGGATGACTCCCTCAGATGTGGACTACATCAACGTACACGGCACTTCGACCCCGTTGGGCGACATTGCGGAAATCAAAGCTATCCAGCAAGTTTTCGGCGATGCGGCATACAAGTTGAACGTCAGTTCTACCAAATCCATGACCGGCCACCTCCTCGGTGCCGCGGGTGCAGTGGAAGCTATCGCCGGCATATTGGCAATAAAACATAAATTTGTCCCCCCGACCATCAACCACTTTACCGATGACCCTGAGTTGGACAGCCGCCTGAACCTTACGTTCAACGAGGCCCAAAACAGGGAATTGAAGGCTATCCTGAGCAACACTTTCGGCTTCGGAGGGCACAATGCATCGATCATTTTCAAACGGTTTGAGGGCTGACAAGCCGCAGACAATACCGCCCGGAAAATAAACATTCCCTTACATGAAAACTTGAGCGGGCTGCAACCGTAAAACATGGCCCGTTTTTTTTGAAAATATTTGCAACGGCAACCGATAGCCGGACTGTCGGAAAACAAATCGCTAAGAGGCTGTGATAAAACCCGGACGAGGGTTTTAAGAATCGAAGGAAAAATAAATTGTTGGATTTATTTTTATCAAACATCCTCCTGCTTGTGCTTTTGGATGGGTAAAACTTACAAGTTATTTTTTCGTCATTTCCATGGGAAGAAAAGGCAGTTGAAGACGAACATCCGTGCGAGTTACAGGCCATACCAATTTTCGCCTATAACCCGCAACCAATACAATCCGTCGGCACTGCCAAATAGCAGCTACTGTCCATTTCCTCCCGTGTACGCTCGTCCCGTATATTTTTTTCAAAACAAAGGGAATCCCGCCGGTATAAGCCGGCAAGTGCTTTTTATTGTCAAATCCGGGCCTGCAAGGTTGTATCAAAGGGCCGTTCCGTGGTTTGCCGATTTACGATCCCCGGCAGCAGTTTGGTTGCCCAGTTTGGACAGGATCATAAACCGCCAAAACAGAAATATGGAACCTGGGCTTTTCATGCACCCTCGCTTGCCCGGCCAACACATTGTCCATTGTTGCGGCTATTTCTACGTCTCCACAATCGCTTTTTCCACGAGGAAAAAGAATTTGCCCGGAAGATGCGCCAGTTGATCGGCTTCACGCCGGCCAACCTCGCCATCTTCAAGCTGGCCTTCTCCCACAAGTCCAATCCATCCGACAAAGCCTACGCCATCCAGAACAACGAACGGCTGGAGTACCTGGGCGATGCCATCCTCGGCACCATCGTGGCGGAGTACCTATTTAAAAAGTACCCCAACGCCAACGAGGGCTTCCTGACCAAAATGCGCTCGAAGATCGTCAAGCGCAATACGCTGAACAAGATCGGCGACAAGATGGGCCTCGACATGCTCCTCCAGGAGTACAGCCAGGCCCGCCTCAGCCGTTCCATGCTCGGCAACGCCGTCGAAGCCCTCGTCGGGGCGGTCTATCTGGAAAAGGGCTACGCCGCTACCAAGCGATTCGTCGTCAGCAAAATACTCCGCAACTACGTGGACATCCACGAACTGGAAAGCTACGACGACAACTACAAGAGCCAACTCCTCGAATGGTGCCAGAAAAACGGACAGACCGTTTCCTACAAACTCGTCGCCCGCTACAAGTTCGAGAAGCGCGACCGCTTCAAGGTCGCCGTGATGGTGGACGGCAAGAAACTCGCCACCGCCGACGACTTCAACAAAAAAAGCGCCGAACAGACCGCCTCCGAAAAGGCCATGCTCCAACTCGGCATCATCAATGGCATCTCCAACGGCGATTTCGAAGAGGATAACGAGGAGGAGGAGGAGGGAGAGGACTGATGGTTGGATGGTTGGATGGTTGGATGGTTGGATGGTTGGATGGTTGGATGGTTGAGCCTACGCCAATGGCGGCCATGAGAGAAAAGAAAAATGTCTCCCACATTACAAAAAGCAATTCAGCAATGTTAAAACCAGTGCTTGGTTTTGATGCTTTCTGTTATATGGTTATTATTGCCTTCATAATGATACTCGTGGCCAATATATCCGAATACAGGCCGTTCCCAACGAAACGTCAACCGTCGCTTTGGACACGGGGCAATTGCCAAACGGTGTGTATTTCGTGCTCGCCCGACCGGACAATGCCTCCTCCATAACAGAAGAACGGATTTTGAGTTGGTGAGGGAGTAGGGGGTGGATGAACGTAACATCCCAAAAATGTCTCCCCCGTTGCATACAGCAATTCAGCGATGAAAGATACTGCTTAGGCTGAATCAAGCATTTTTTTCTTTCAGTCAAAAATCAGTGTTAAAAACCAGCCCCCAAAAATATCGTCATAATAAGCCAGTTCTGACGGTGTGATTTCTTCCTTGATGCTTGATGACAAATTAAATTAAATGAAATTCTTTACCCTTTTTTTTACAGTTGCGCTTCTTCTTTCCTGTGAAAAGGAAACCGACTTCGAAGTTTCTAAAGGTGACTTTACGCTGCAGTTGAACGAACTTAAAAGACTCAAAACATCAAAAGGGGTCATTTACATTACGCTTTACGACATAGGGGACTCAAGAAATATCAGCTGTGATCCCACAGCCGTACATGCGAGCATATTTTTTAATGTGCTGCTCGAAAACGGCACTGCATTGCAATTAAATGCCGGCATCCGTCATTGTATCAGCGAAGCAGAGCCTTCCGCATTTTACCCTATCAAATATGAAGATAAACGTTACTATCTTAAAAAATTGGATCCGGTAAGGCAATACGAAACCGAAACCATAGAAAAATCTGAATACATCGCAACTTTTATGATCACCGAATTGTGATTAATGTGTTCTAATTTGAGATTATGGCAGATGAACGAAGTTTTGTAGTTTTAAAGACCTGTAATCACTCCATGTGCTAACAGGTCTGGCCCGTTCCAAAACAGTCAAGCATTTCGTTTATGGCCACTAGTCCAAAATGACAGAAATACAATCAAACATTACGTTGCATCTTTGGCAATTGGTGAATGAATTGATGCAGGCTGGACGATTAATCGCAGTTTACAAAACCTATTCACATGGATATCTATTCGACTTTCATTTTTGTCCTTTTAATCTCATTTTGTAGAGCTTCAGGGCAAGAACCCTTGCAGGTGGGCGATTACGTTATTGAACGAAAAGGGGAGTAATATTTCATAATCAATCGAAAATACCCTGCCCTCATTGAACCCTCAAAAATGACTGTAAAATATGCTCAAGGTGCGACCGCAGACGACATCCTAAGCATTGAATCAGACTTTGGGCTTAGTATTATAAGAAAAAGCGCGACTGGCTACATTACTTACGCACTTAACAGTCCGCACAGCACAATCGGAATATATGAAATACTACATAAAAACAGGCTGGTTCAAAATGTAGAATTAAATTATTACGGCAAATATTGTTCTTCTACGAATGACCCACACTATGGAGACCAATGGCATTTGGACCGAATAAACTGGTCATATACTCCTTTTTTGCATAGTGTAGTGGTGGCTGTATTGGATTCGGGTATTAGGTGGGAACATGAAGACTTGCGAGGCAATATGTGGGTCAATGAAGGGGAAGATCAATGGACAAATATCGACAACCCCACAACTGGTAACGGGATAGATGATGATCAGAACGGCTTTGTAGATGATTGGAGAGGTTGGGACTTTTTTTTCGATACAAATGACCCAAGAGAATTCACGATTCCAAATCACGCAAGTAGAGTGGCCGGAGTATTGGGAGCCGAAACCAACAACAATATAGGCATAGCAAGTGTGGCGGGAGGCATCAACGGCTCAGGTGTCAGAATTATGAACATGAAGGTAGGTAGTCAATATGGACCAACAGTAAATGCCGTAGAAGGGGCGATAATATACGCTGTACATAATGGCGCAAGAATAATAAACATGAGCTTTACATTCGACACCCCGTCTCAGGCAGTGAACGATGCCATCCTTTACGCAGCAAATGAGGGTGTAGTTTTGGTTGCTGCTGCAGGGGATAGTGGCGGAGTAGAATGGCCTGCATCGAACTCTAATGTGATTGCTGTTAGCGGCACGAATAATGCTGATGCTTTAGATAATAATAGCAGTTTCGGAAATGAGGTAGATATTGCAGCACCTATGCGGAATGTTTTGACAACTGGAGATTTGCCGGGAAATTACGTTTCGGAGAGTGGCACATCTTTCGCTTCACCTCAAGTATGTGGAGTGATAACCGCTTTGTATTCTGTATATCCATGCTTAACTCCTGATGAAGTGAAGACTGTTTTGTTTGCAAACGCAGATAAAGTGGGAGGTTACGACTATAATTGGAATTCATCAAAACCGGGACATTCAATAGAGCTGGGCTATGGCAGGCTTAATTATGGCAATACCTTAAATTTCGATCCTTCTATCCTGATGCCCGGGACCCCAACCGATACATGGGCCGTGTCATCCGATGTTACTTTAAATGATTGGGTTGAATCAAGGCACATACGTGTAAAAACTGGTGCTACGCTTACCATTGAGGGTGTGTTGCAGATGCCTGCCCATGGGATTATTACGGTTGAACGTGGTGCAAGACTCTATGTCAATGGAGGTACAATCAAAACAGCAAGAATCTGTTATGGCGACGTGAGATATTGGGGAGGCATTTATGTGTTGGGCAATTCTGTAAAGCCACAACCTAATGATCCTTTTGCCCTGTTGGCTATGGACGATCCGGGCGTGGTAATACTTAGATATGCTACGATAGAACTCGCTAGACACGCCATCTCAACGAGAAACCCTGAGTGCTTAGATTGTTGGAGTTACTTCGGAGGCTTGGTAGATGCTATGAACACAACATTTTTAGATTGTTATCGCTCATCAGAATTTATGAAATACGACATTCCAAACAAAAGCCGATTTGAGAATTGTACTTTTAAAAACAATTTAACAGGTCCTACTTCGAACCTTGGAGCCATTTCGATTTGGGACACTGATGGAATCGTTTTCGACAACTGCTTTTTTGGGAACATGATCCATTATGCCATACAAATTTATGATGCAGGGTGTATTGTTAAAAACGGAAACTCCTTTTTTCAAAATGGTAGAGCTATTCAATCTCTGGCCACTTCTCCTATTTCTAGCGGAGAGCCACTCAAAGTTGGTCGTTTCGGAGGCGCTCCTAATTTATTTGTCAACAACTATTGGTGGGACATCGAATTGCGCTCTAGCAATCTTTACAAGAATGCACAAATTGCTGATAATCAGTTTATATCTTCTTCTGCGGGAATCTGGATAGATGGAAGAAATTCGGCATTCATCACAAATAATTATTTCTCCGACAAAGACTTTATATCCGTGGGTGGACAGTTTGCCGATGATGGTATGAACAATATATACTGCAACAGCAGTAACAACGCATGGCTTTCAGTGCTTTTTGAAGGTAATAACCAAAGAACTAAAATTCAAAAAAACGTATTTGAAAGCACATTGGCAGACATTTATCTATCCGAAAAAAGCGGGGTGCCCGGCTCATTAAATCCTTCTCAAGGAGATTACAGTTATCCTGCTCGCAACTGTTTCACAACACAAGCTGAACATATTTACACCGAAGGACAAACCCATCACTTCAACTATTTTGTACCTAATACTTTCCTTCCTTGTGAAACACCGGTGCCAAGCACTTTCGGCACAAACAATTACACTGCCATTGAAACAACTTTTCCTTTATGGGAGGATTGCGCAATATTGGAAGAAGAAGAGGAGGAAATCTATGGTTTCACAGACTATACCAGTGTCAAACAGCAACATTCCGCACTTTTGAGCCAGTTAGACAGTGATCCGGGGAACGTCCAGTTGCAAAACGAGGTGCTGCGAAAAGAAGAGGAGAAAGAGGAAATTGTAGCATGGTTTGTCAGGGATGCAATCAACAATGGAAATTTGTTGAATGCCGATACGATTTTAGACATAGAAGGGACGGCACATGCCAGGCGTTTGAAATATGGGATAAGAGTGAACCTTAATGACTATACTGGGGCTGCAAATATTTTAAACACGCTGCCGACGATATCCCAAGATGATCAATGGTTTGTATCGGTACAGGAAATCAACCTTGAAAGGTTACAAAACCCTCTGACTTATGAGTTAACGGCTACTCATGAAGCTATTCTATCAGAGGTAGCGTACAGTAAATCATCTGAAAGAGGCTATGCACGTGCTTTGTTGTCTTTGTTGAAAGGCACACAATTTTTACATGATTTTGACGGTCCGACTTTCGACCGGAATGCAAACCCTGTATCTGCAACATTTAAGTCTTTCGAAATAGGTGAACAGTTCGGTATTCAACCCAATCCTGCAAGGGGTAATGTACAAGTGATATTCACCCAAAACACCCAGGAACCGATTTCTATCAGCATTTCTGCCTTGAACGGACATGTGTTAAAAATTTTTCATTTTGACAATGCCGATGCATATACCCTTTCATTGGAAGGATTGCAATCCGGCCTGTATATTATCCAAGCAAAATCTGCCGATAAGCTACTTGGACATTCAAAACTGGTAATACAAAAATAATAGAGTTGTTCTGA
>JRYF01004547.1_pt1 | contig 21691 bp, 13 predicted proteins | sample 235331 | NCBI WGS metagenome assembly JRYF01 (sample SAMN03074217, study PRJNA261475) | activated sludge metagenome | biome: Wastewater Treatment Plant; feature: Wastewater; material: Activated sludge; isolation source: activated biomass of a wastewater treatment plant treating hydrocarbon... ...
GGGTCGCTTCAAGCGCCCCCGTAACTTGTCTGCTTCTCGCCGCCCCTCCGTTGTTGGCGGGGATGATAGGCCAAAGATAGGCAAGGGGTGCCGTAAAGTTGTTGGCGGGGACGCCAACAACGGCGGGGAACCATTAACCATTAACCATTTTACTCACCCGCAATCGAAAAAATGTTGATCCGATTACCCGGCATATTCACGTTGATAGTTTTATGTGCAAACGCTGCTGCGCTTTGGGCCACTCCCTCAAATGACGATTGCTCGAAGGCATACCTTATCACCAATGTGGCGAATTGGTGCAGTTCGCCGAGGCAATTCACGAATGTGGGCGCAACGCCCTCCGGTTTTCCCAATCCCGGTTGCTTCCCCGGCTATCAGTTCGATGCGGACAACGACGTTTGGTTCAAATTCATCGCCATTGCCAACACGGCGAGCATCAGCGTGACGGGAGCCATTGCCGCCAATCCCGGCGGAACCCTCCAAAACCCCCAGTTTGTGATTTACCGGGGCACTTGTGCCGCCGGGCTGTTGGAAATCGGCTGCATCTCCGACGGGCCGGGCTACCATATCGTGCAGACTTTTGTTTCCAATTTGGCCATTGGTGAAACGTATTACATCCGGGTGGACGGGCGCAACAACAAAACAGGCACTTTTCAATTGTGCATCAACAATTTCAACCCCGTGCCATCGCCGTCTTCCGACTGTGCAACGGCGGTCGTGTTGTGCGATAAATCCCCGTTCACGGTGCCAAGCGTGACCGGTGCGGGCCGCGACCGGCGGGAACTGCCCCCCGGTATTTGCCTGCCGGAGGAGTCCCAGTCCGTTTGGTACAAGTGGACATGCGATCAGCCCGGCACCTTGACTTTCACACTGAGGCCCGTCAATCCCTCCGATGACCTTGACTTTGCACTTTTTGCCCTTCCGAATGGCGTGGAGGATTGTTCTTTTAAAATTCCCCTTCGCTGCATGGCCTCTGGCGAGAATGTTGGCGCACCCTATACCTCATGGGCCAGGTGTACGGGTGCCACCGGCCTGCGTGCCGGCGAAACGGATGTGTCCGAGGCGCAAGGTTGTGGTGAGAAGGACAACAATTTTGTGTCAGCGCTCCAAATGGAATCGGGCAAGAGTTATGCGCTCATGGTCAACAACTACCACAACACGGGCAACGGTTTTTCCGTCGAGTGGGGTGGTACTGGGACTTTCATCGGGCCAAAAGCGCATTTTACCGTCAGCAAACTGAAAATCGAGAAAGGACAGAGTCTGGAGGTGAAAAATGCCTCCAGCTTCCCTGGCGGCATCAAAAAGTGGGAATGGAATTTCGGCGTAGGCGCTACCCCGCAAACAGCCAAAGGCATGGGTCCCCATTCCGTTACTTACGGTTCAACGGGCAAAAAGTCCATTTCCCTCGTCGTAGAGACAAGCAATGGCTGTCAAGTGACCAAAGTCCGCAATATTGATGTAACAGACCCTCCGCCACCACCTCCTGCACCCAAGGAACCGGAACCAGAAGCGCCCAGTACCCTCGCTCAGGAACCAATAGCCGACAACGGACGTGAATCATTGCCAGATGCGCCAGAGGACGAAGCCGCAGAAATAGAGGACGAGGAGATATTGCCTGCCGGCAAACAGGAAGAAGCCGGGCAGGTGGTAGTGGAGTATCTGGTAAAATACGAGGCGATCATCTACTTTAAGGCAGATTCTTCCTCCCTTGAGGAAAAAGATTACGAAGTCTTGGAGGAGATACGCAAAATCATGCGGGACAATCCACGCTACATTGCCATCGTGGAAGGTCATACCAATAACATTCCCTCGGAAGAATACTGTACCAAACTGGGTACTGACCGGGCCAATTCCGTAATTTTCTGGTTGCAGGATCGGGGCATCTCCGAAGACCGTTTTATCCGCAAAGTATTCGGCAAAAAAAAGGTGGTTACCAAAGATTACAGTCTTTACAACCGTCGCCGGAACCAGCGCGTGGAAATAAAAATTCTTGAGCGGGAAGAATGAGGGTGCCCTGCAATTAACAGATGAAAAACTGACAAAACATGAGCTACTCGCAAACGAATGTCCTGCTGGCCATAGCGGCCCTCACCATCGGCTTTTTATGTTATCACTTCCTTTCACAATCACAGGCGCTGCGCTTGCTTTTTGAAAAAAAGTTGGGGGAGGCACAATCCAAAATCCATTGGGTTTATTTCCAGCGCATGTTGGGTGTTTTTTTTTATGGACTGATGCCCCTCGTTTTGGTTTTTGTCCAAGACATTGATTTGCAAGACGTTGGTATCTCTTTGAGAGCCTTGCCCACGTCGCTTGCATGGATAGCCGGGCTGGGGGTGGTGGTCACCGTGATGAACTATTTTGCCGCCCGCTCAGCGGGCAATCTCGCCGTATATCCACAGATAAGGGTGTCGCCGCCCTGGGGTAGGGGCCTCCTCTTGGGTAGTGCCTTGACCTGGGCAGCTTACTTGCTGGCTTATGAATTCCTGTTTCGTGGCTACCTGCTTTTCACTTGCACGGAAGAAATGGGCAGATGGTTGGCCATCGCATTGAACGTCAGCCTTTACGCCCTAGTCCATGTGCCCAAAGGGTGGAAAGAAACGGTAGGTGCAATTCCTCTTGGCATCGTGCTATGCCTGCTCACACTGCGCACCGGCACTATCTGGATAGCCTTTGGGGTACACGTTGTCATGGCATGGGGCAATGAATGGTGGTCGCTGTGGTGGCAGGGCAGGAGAGGTGCTTAGTCCTCTATATCGGCAATTTTTTCCTTGAGCCAAGTGATGGAGGCGATGCCCTTGGGTTCGGCTTCTTCCACTTCCTTTTTGAGTTTTTCGATGGCCTTTTTGTCGCCAGGCATTATCTTGGTGAGCTGCTTGGTGAATTTGATGAGATTGGTGTAAAGGCTTCTACGGGAAGCAGAAAAGTTTTTGTGCCTGTTCAGATAAGTCCTGAAACTGTCCATGAGTGAGTAAAGGGGTTCGATTTCGTCGAGTTCGTAGTAGGTGGAAAGGAGCATGGTCTTGGAGTTAAGGTTGTACGTAAAGTCTTCATATTCAATAGTTCTGAGCAGTTCTATTACCTTGTCGAATTTTTTTTGGGAAAAATAGAGTTGGGCTTTGTTAAAAGAAACGGCATTTTCTCTCATTGTTTCAGGAAGATACGATTGGTTTTCTTCTATGAATTGTTCTGTCCACTCGTATTTGCCCAATCTCAACGCTGCTACTACGATGTTTCTAAAATGCCACGGTGATAGCTCCCCATCGGTCAGAAGGAGTTTTTTGTCAAGCAGGATGACAAAGACATTGAAATATTCCTCCAGGAATTGTTGGTCTCCTTTGTTCAGTTTTTTGATGCAGTAGTTGAGTGCGGTCGTATAGATGAATTCGGCTTCGTTTCTGGGGAACAGGTCGCCGTACTTTTCGAGCAGCCTCATCAATTGAAAATAGTGTTCTGTATTTTCTGCTTCTGCATAAGTCAGGTAAACCTGATAATAAACAGAAACGGGCGGTACGTCCTCAAATTTGTACTTTTCGATGTGGGAGGTGATTTCATCAATGAACAGCAATTTGTACTCGTGGGAAACAAGCGACTGCTGGCTCAAAACCGAACAACTGTACCTTAACTTCTCGGCCAGGAAAAAGCGGTCGAGGTTATTCAAAATCTCATCAACGTTCCGTTTGGTAGTCCGGTCGTGTTCGAGTTCCATTAGTTCGTAGTAATTTTTTTCGACCTGGTATTGTGCGAGGTAGTATCCCGCAGTTCGGTAAGGTTGTTGTTCTGAAAGCCGCCGGGCGGTTTTCATGGTGGAGTTGAAGAGCCTTTCCAGTTTTCGGCGCCCGATGGCTTCAATGAGATAGTTGGCCTGGTGGATCGGGTTTTCTTCGTAAATTTGTTGTGCAAGGTAATTCTCTATCAGTTTGAGCAGATCAGAGCAGTTTTTTCTGAAAAGCACATCATCATAGCTGTCGTCCGGGTAAATGAGCGTCCACAAATCTTCTTTGTTGATTTCGTTTTCTTTTTTTGTGTTGATGTGTTCGGTCAACACCTCGAAGATGGCGATGAGCGCTTCGTTGCGGTTGAAATAAGGTGAGACGAGGAACTTCCTGAGCCGATTTTGTTCATATTTGTTAAAGTTTTCAAGTATGGAATACAATTTGCTGTTTTGCATTTCCGAAAAAGTTTTTATCTTGCTGCGTTGTTTTCCACAACAGTCGGACAAGTGTTAAAGTCGCTTTGAAAATCAAAAATAGATAAAAATCAATATTTCACAATATCAGTCGTATGTATTCTTTGTTTTTTTACATTTGACTTGATATTCAATAATTTAGAAGACAATTATTTTAAACGACCCAAGAAACGTTTTTCACAACATTTGTTTTTTGTATTTTGGAAAAACTAAACTGTGGGCTAAACTTGTACCGTGAAAAAACAGGTTAATCGCTTGGCTGTCAAAAAAAGCAGGCATTTTTACGGGTAAAACGAAAAAAATCTGTTTTTCCGACGATGTGAAACACTATTAAAAAAGCAGTGAAAATCCACGAATCCATGAATGTATCGCTACACAAAAAATTACTCATCCTGATCCTCGGGCTTGTCTTGGGGGCAGGGGCCGGAAGGGTTGCGGCGCAGACCTCCACATTGGAGGTGCATCATCTTATGATGATGAAAAACGATACGCTGCATTTTCAGTTTTCCCATTACGGCCTGGCTTATGCTCCCCAGATTGACAAGGGGCCTCAAAATGGCAGTGCTTACTTTACCCCTTTTTCCACTCCTAACAAGCAAAAAGGCATTAAAGGGACACCGGCCATCAATCATATCTATTATGTTCCTCCAACTGGCTTTATCGGACGGGATACCGTCACCATCAAGTACCAGCGCCAATTTGGAGCTTACGGGTCGCAGGATGCCATCAAATTGCTCTACATCTCGGTTTTTCCTTCCTATCTCATTGCCGAAAACGACTATGCCGCAACGTTGGAAGGGCAATACGTTGACATTGACATCTTGGCAAACGACATCGGCAACGGCACCAATCTCGCCGTAGCAGATATCCCCAACGTAAACAACGGCTCGGCAGAAACGATAAACAACGGTACACAAATCAGATTCTACCCTGCACCGGGCTTTACGGGTGTGGCCAACCTGAACTACACGATATGTGATGCACAAGGCTCTTGTGACATGGCTACCGTCAGTATCTGCGTGAATCCAAATTCACCTCCTGCCAATAGTTCGCTTTTCATCTTCACAGAAAAAAACTCGCCGCAAGTCGTGTTGGCTGAAGTGGACAGCAACTACGTTTTGACAACTACCCCCTTGCACGGTACCCTTGAAACATTGGAAACCATGGTGTACGTGCCCAATCAGAACTATGTCGGGTTCGACTCGATGGTGTTCAGCGATCCAGTGAACAACAGGACGAGGTCTATAGTGGTACGTGTTTTAAATGTCCCCGGAAAAAATGTGTTCCTGTTCGATGATGTTTTCCACACGGCTGTTGGCGAAGTCCTCGACGAGATCCACCTTTTGAAAAACGATAATGGAGGGGATTACCTGACAAGCGTCAGTGTCGTTGGGTATCCCAATACCCAAGCTGGCGGCCAGTTGCTTTATCTTTCCCATATAGGAAAAGGGGTTTATCGTTACACGCCCCCCGCCGGGTTTACTGGTATTGATAAATTCAAATACAAAGCATTTTCCCCCAACAGTGGGTATTCAGAGGAGGCATGGTGTTACATCTTCGTGAACAACCTGAATCCATCTAAGCCCGTCTATCAGATCTCTACGCCAAAAAACACGCCCATCGTGCTCGGCGACCACTTGCCGATTTCCACTTATGAGTTTGTAAATTATGGAGCAGGTGCAAATAAAGGCTCTGTAACCTATTATCCCGGTCAGCAGACCATCACAAGTTCGAATGGTCAGGTCTTCTCTGGTTACAATATGTTGGTTTATGATCCTAATTCCGGCGAGACAGGGGAAGACGAATTTGAATTTAATTACTGCCCAGGCAACCCGGCCTCTCCTTGTCCACTTGTTAAAGTGATAGTGGACATCAATGAAGATGCCGAGCAAGAATGTGCAGGCAACGCCTGTGTATGGCCCGGCGATACCAACAAAGACGGTGTGGTAGATGTCAGGGATATCCTGCCCATCGGTCTTTACATAGGCGAGATTGGCCTTGAACGGACTTCTGGAAATGCGCAATGGCATGGCCAATATGCCGACAACTGGAACAGTATCTATGTAACAGGTCTTGAGTACGACGTGAAACACCTCGACGCAGACGGTGACGGCATTGTCAGTGCCCGTGATACTTCTGCCATTCTCCAGCACTATGGTAAATACCACAACCTGACCCCGGAGCCGGTTGGAGCCATCAACGAATTGCCTTTCTACATTCAGGAACCTGATTTGAGCGATGTTTCGCCCGGCGATGTGTTTTATGCCCCTATCTATTTGGGAAATGACACAACACATGCCACCAATGCTTATGGTTTGACCTTCTCCATTGACTATGACCCGACTTTCTTTGAAAGCGTGAAGGTTTTGTTCAGCGACATGGCCTGGATGAAGTACAACTCTCCGGTGCTATCGCTGACGCACGAACCTTTTCCCGGCAAACTCGATGCAGGTTATACCCGCACGAGCGGGATTTCCGCAAGTGGGTATGGAATCATTGGCGTGGTGGAGTTCATCGTGATTGATGATATAGCAGGTAATCGCCTGAAGAGCAACGCTACTACCGTCACCCTCAACCCCATGGGCATGATGAATGGCAACGGCCAGGTTTTTGGGTTGAACGGTAACAGTTTCACAATGACCCTGAACTTGAACGAGCCGCCGGCAGAAAAACAAATCGCTGAAGACTTGCTCGCCGTGTTCCCGAACCCGGCAACCCAGATCGTGAACCTGCACCTCAACGGACAGGGCAACGAAATGGAACGCGTGATACTATATAATATGGTAGGAGCCGTCGTATTCGATTCCGGCAATGTACAGGCCAAGCGGATGCAATTGGACGTGTCCAGATTGCAATCGGGTGTCTACACTGCCAGGGTGTTCGCCAATGGCGAAGTATTGAGCAAGAAAATCGAAGTTATCCGATAACCATCTTCCCTGAAAGGAGCAACTTACTGATAAGTTGCTCCCTTTCAGGGGAAACCCAAGAGGTTTACAACATTACACACTGCCAAGCGTTCTATAAGCACGCTGGCAGCGAATAAGAATCCACAAAAACCGCAAGAAGTAATTCATATTCGTGGAATTTTATCATTGCTAGTGAGTCGCACCCCATTCAGTGCGACTTATTTTTTTCTCAAAACCGCCTACAACTGCACTTTTTTTACCCACCTTCTTGAGAATTTCCCTTTACGAAATTTAACTTTTTTTCACAATCGGGTCAAAACATTCCTTTTTTAGTTCTTGTTTACACTTGTAGAAAAGGCCAACTGTGAAAAAAGCGAGCCTTAGTTTAGCTATTAAAAAATATTACAAGGCCAAAATTTTGTCTTTGTACAGCGGTTTTGACCGCCGCATATTTGTATCGTGAAAAGTGACAAGCGGAGGTAAGAACAAAAATCTCGCTGAAAGTGCGGGACACCAAGTTTGAAATATGTTCATGGGATTATAATTTGTTGGTAGCAAGTCACAACACTTCCTCAGTTTTGCGGCTTGCTATTTTTTCCATCTTAACGCAGGTGGGCACTCGAGCGGGCAAAAAGGAAAGACTGGAAGCAGAAAGGAAAAAGTCGCCTCGCTCCTTGAAATCGTATATGTTCATGGGATTATAATTTGTTAATAGTGGGTCGTCCCAAATTCTTTAATGGGGCGGCTCTACTATTTTTTTCTGCAAAAGTGTGCAGATCAACAATGCAGATAATCCCGACCAAAATAAAAAAGGCTGACTTTCTGAAAAGCCAGCCCGTGTTTTAGGACATGTTCATGGGACTATAATTTGCCAATAGCAAGTGATCTATCGTTTATGGCGCTAAGGTAATGTGATTTGATTGAAAGAAACAAGCGCCCCTTCCTTTTTTTGAAAAAAAATTTAATTTGTTTTGGATATGTTCATGGGATAATTTCAAAGTCGCTCTGCGGAGCGACTTTTTTTTTGCCCGGAGCGAACTTTTTTTTTCTTTTTTCAGTTTTACAAGCAAAATTTTAGCTCACAAATCACCGGAAGTCTTACTTGGTTTTTAGTTGGTTTTGTTTGTTAGCAAAGGGTATGGCCTCAAACCGTGCCCTTTTTTTATCTCCTACCTTTCACTTTCTTTGCGTTTTCTCGCCAAAACGCAGCACCATGAAAGCACTCCTTTTGCACGCAAAGAACCAACTCCCTTCGATTGGCAACGTCCCTCCACCAGACGGGACACGTAAAAAAATCGTGCATCTGAAAGCTGCGGCGCTCAATCACAGGGATGTCTGGATCATGAAGGGCATGTATCCCGGCATCAACTATCCGCTCATTCCAGGTTCGGATGGGACAGGTGTGACTGAGGATGGCCGGGAAGTGATTGTCCAGCCGGGAAGTGGTTGGGGCGATGATCCCCGCTTTCAAGGGAAGCATTACCAAATTTTAGGACTGCCGGACGACGGAACCTTTGCGGAATGTACCGCCGTTGAAGCAGGTCAATTGTACGATAAACCTTCGCACCTCACGTATGAAGAAGCGGCGACCTTGCCGCTCGCCGGCCTCACTGCTTACAGGGTTCTTTTTACCAGGTGCAGGCTCTTGGCGGGCGAAAAAGTCCTGATAACAGGTGTGGGGGGAGGGGTAGCCCTGTTTTGCCTCCAATTTGCACTGGCAGTTGGGGCACAGGTTTTCGTAACATCGGGGTCAGATGCAAAAATAGAGCGGGCAATCAGCATGGGAGTGACCGGCGGGGCAAACTACAAGGAAGTGGATTGGGCAAAACGCATGGGAAGCATGGCCGGTGGCTTTGACGTAGTGATTGATAGTGCAGGTGGGGATGGTTTCGCCCACTTGGTCAAATTGTGCAATCCCGGTGGACGTATCGGCATCTATGGTGGCTCGAAGGGGGCTATGCACAACATCAGCCCGCAGATTATTTTTTGGAAACAGCTTTCGATTGTAGGTTCCACGATGGGCAACGACGAGGATTTTGGCAACATGCTCGCTTTGGTCAACCGCCACCAGATCGTTCCTGTGGTTGATAAGGTTTACCCTCTGGAAGAAGGAGCCGCTGCTTTTGAACGCATGGAACAAGGGAAACAATTCGGCAAGATTGTTTTGAAGATTGCATAAAAAAACCTCCGGGGTTCTCCCGGAGGTTTTTTCAAAAATCACAAAAGGCTCAAATTTTTACTTCTTGCCGGTCGTGGCGCTTGCCAAGTTGGTGGAAACGAACTTGCCGTACAAAAAAAACCTCCGGGGTTCTCCCGGAGGTTTTTTCAAAAATCACAAAAGGCTCAAATTTTTACTTCTTGCCGGTCGTGGCGCTTGCCAAGTTGGTGGAAACGAACTCAGCGTACATTTGCTGGGCTTGAGCAGCAGCAGCTTTTACTTCCTCGAACTTCATTTTCCAGCCGTCCAGTTTGGAAGTGGCATCGTTGGCAGAAGCAGTGAGTTCGGCAATTTTGGCGGCGACATCGCCTTCCAGTTTGCCGGAAGCAAGGCCGTCTTTCAGTGCTTGCACTTCCTTGCTTTTTTCAGACCAAGAAGAAACGAAGGCATCCAATTCGGAAACCATGCCAGCCATGTTGCCGGAGGTTGCGGAAGCTGCGTTCTGGATTTCGCCGTACTTGGCTTTTACATCATCGCCCCATTTTTCCATGGCTTCGGGAGCGACTTGCATGTTGTTGACGGCGTTCATGATGTTGGACTGCTCGCCCCTGACCGCAGTGGCGAACTCGGTGACACCAGCAGTCGTGCTGTCCCACTTGGAGGCCAATTCCTCGATCATGGGCTTGAACTTGGCAGTGTTGCTGCAAGCAGCAAGAATGAGAGCGAATGCGGCGAAGGCTAATACCTTTTTCATAGTCAAAGATTGAATTGTTAAAAAATGAGTTAAATGGTTATGGATCAAAAATCCGGTGCAAAATTAAAGAACCTCCGATGATATGGATAAACAGGGGCAAATTTTATTTTGTTCAGATCGTCGTGCCGGAACTTTCAAAAAAATCTGCTCCAATCTTTTGAAGATCAGGGATTTCTGCCGAAATTGCGCTCGGCACCCTGCCGGATTAAACATATCGAGAAAACTATGCACGCATTTCCATCATTCTCCCTTTTGGCGAACCGTTGCCGGATACGGCAAGTGGGTATCTTACCTCGCCGCTTCAATCACGCGATGCAAAGTAGGCACGATTGATGAACCCGCCCGGAGGCTGGGCGGCCCGGCCGTGTTTTGCCTTATGAAAAGGGGATTCCGTAGGAAGGGGCAGGGTGCTTTTTTTATTTCACATGAATCGCTTGGCTTTTCTTACAAAAGAAAGTTTTTACATTTGCATCCCATTTGCAAAATGGAACTTCCACTCCTGTAGGCGTGGTTCATTTAAGACCTCTTGATGGTCCCGTAGTACAACGGATAGTATGCAGGTTTCCGGAGCCTGAGATAGAGGTTCGATTCCTCTCGGGACTACCCAAGCAAATCAAAAGCCCTTGTAATTCACTGAATTGCAAGGGCTTTTTCATTTTTTGTGAAACTCTTGGCGACAGTTCAAAACTTACAATCATTTTCGCTCATGTTCCTTTCGTGCCGAATTGTAGTTCCGAACGGGAGTTTGGAACGAAAAGATCAAGTGCCGAACGGGAGTTTGGCACTAAGGGAACTTGAGCGAACAAACTTTTACTTGCTATGGAAGAAAACGATTTCATCGAAGGCATCCACAACTACTGCGACCGCTGGTGCGAGCGCTGCCGCTATACCGACTGCTGTTACAGTTTTTATTTGGACAAGGAAGCCGGCTTCAACAGGCTGAACCCGGACATCAACGAGGAAGACATGTGGAAACACGTCGGCAAACGCCTGTCGGAGGCCTTCGAAATGCTGAAAGAACATGCTTCGGAATTGGGCATTGACCTGAACGACCTCTCGCCGGAAGAGGAACCGCCCCCAAGCGAAACGACCGTACAACTGGAGGCCCAATGCGAGCAAATCCACAATAGATACATAGACATCGCAGAAGATTTTTTCAAAGCCAATCGGGACTATTTCCTCGACAAGGGAGAGGAGACCATCCGTTGGGTGGAAATGGGCCTTTCGGGCGAGGAAGAGGCATTGACCCAATGGCAGCAAGTGAACGACCAGGCAGAGGTCATACAGTGGTACGTCGTTTTTGTGGGTGTCAAAATGCGCCGGGCCATCGGCGGACTGGACGACATGCACGAGGAACACTGGGGCAGTCCCGAACAAAGCGATGCCAACCGCACCGCCCGCATCACCATGTTGGCCATCGAGCGGAGCATGGCGGCCTGGCGGGTCATGCTCGATGCTTTCCCGGAAAAAGAAGACGACATCGTGCAGGCACTGGCCCTCCTTTCAAAGCTACGGCACATAGTGGTGACCCACTTCCCTCGCTGGGCCGAGGCGGGGCCGGATGTGGTGTGGTGACCCCCGATCAAAACTGTAACCGCCACAACACATCCGGGAAAAAGCCGATCTGGTTGACCCTTTGTATTTCGCCCCGTTGGCGGTTGAAGCGGTAGGCGAACAGGTTCTCGTGGTTTGTCACGTTCTGGAAATCAATGAAAAACTGCTGGGAGAGTTTGCGCTTTTTGCTGTTCGTGCGGTATCCGAATTTCACGTCCCAGCGGAAGTAGGGGTCAAAGCGTTCGCTGAAAGCCAGGTCTTCCCGCAGGATTTGTTCACCCGCCAAAATGCTGGCTTCCAGGTCAATGGGCGTAAAGTAACGGCCCCCGGCGGTGGTCACTTTCGTATCGAACGTCAGGGCATTGCGCTTGTCCTTGCCAATTTTCACCTCCTTGCCTGCCAGGAAGTTGAACGTGTAGCGGTTGTTGAAAGCCGAATTCCTTTCGATGCCATCGCTGCCAGTGTATTTGCTCTCGAAGAGCGAGCCGGTCATCAGCAGGTAATAGCCTTTGCTGAAAAACTTCTCCACGGTCAATTCAGCGCCATAGTTGCGGCCCTTGCCCTCATTGACGAGAAAACCCTCCTCCGGGAAACCAAAATCAGCCCCGACATTCAGCATCGAAAAACTGCCGGGCACGTTGCGGACGGGCACGTTGCGAAGCGATTGATAATACGTTTCTGCTTTGATGCGCCAGTCGGCGGCAGGTTTGAGGTCGTAGCCCAGCACAAATTGGTGGCTGCCCGTAAAGCCGAGGTCTTCGTTGCTGCGCACATAGCTGCCATCGGGCATTTGAGACAGGTAGAAGTACATGGGCAACGGCTGCATCTGGTTGTGGAGGCCGTAACCCAGGCTGAAGGTCTGCCTGGGAGTCAGGTGATAGTTGACGGCCATGCGAGGCTCCACCGCTGTGCTGCCATTGAAAGTCAGGTACTGCCCGTGAATCCCGCCATTGAGTGTAAGGCGCTGATTGACACGGTATTGCGTTTGGGCATAGACTTGCATAAGCCCCATGCCGCCGTCAAAATCACGCACTTGCACCCAGTCCGGTGTCGTCTCACGGCTGCGCACGTCGCTGAACGAATGGAACCACTCCCCGATGAAGCCGGCCCGGAGCGTTGTTTTGGCGTTGAATTTTTTATTTAAAAAAGAAGAAATCGTGTAGCGATTGCTGCCCTCGTCAAGGTCCACTTGGGGGCGGGGTGTCAGGTCTTCCAGGATGCGATCTTCCCGATACGTGTTGGAAGTGTGGGAGGCGGCAATGGTGGTGCGCAGGTAGGTGGTTTCGTTGAGCAGCAGGCGATGGTTCATGCCGAGCACGCCCACTTGCGAAGTGACATTGCTGTTCTGGTCGGTCTCGGCGTAGAAGTCGCCCTCCGACAGTTCGCTGCCGATAAAGTCAATGTTGCTGGTAGCCCCGATACCAAAAAAGGACAGGTTGCCGAGCTTCGATTTGGGCAGGTCAATTTTGAAAGTCAAATCCCGGTAGGCAGGGAAAGCATCGGTGCCGATGTCGAGGTTGGCGGCGTTGGCCAGTTCCACAAAGGAATGGCGGTAGCTCACCAGGAAGGAGCTGTTTTTCTTGCGGTCAATCGGCCCCTCGGCCATGGCCTCCAGCCCGCTGAAGGCTGCCAATTGGGCGGTGAACTCGTAGTTCTCCCGGTTGCCGCTGCGGAAGCCGATGTCGAACACGCCAGAGAGCGCATTGCCATATTCCGACGGAAACGCAGAAGTAAGGAAGTCGCTGTTTTTCAGCAAGTTCGTGTTCAGCGCGCTCACTGGGCCACCCGTCGTGCCGAGCGTGGAAAAGTGGTTGGGGTTCGGTATGGGCACGCCCTCCAGCCGCCAGAGCAGGCCGGTGGGAGCGTTGCCCCGCACCACGATGTCATTTCGGCTGTCATCGTTGATGTTCACGCCGGCAAAGTTGGCCGCCATGCGGGCAGCATCGTTGCGTGCGCCGGAATAGCGGGTCACCTCCTCCAGCGAAAACTGCCGGGCGCTCACTGTGGCCAGTTCGTTGCCGGCCTTGTCCTTGTCCACTTGGGCGCTCACCACCACCTCGTTCAGTTGCACGAGCGACTCGGACATTTTCACTTCCAGATAGACTTCTTTTCCGGCAGTTACCACCACGTTCGGAATGGTAACCCCCTCGTAGCCCAGATAGCTGAAACGCAGGGTTTGCCGACCGACAGGGACACCCGTCAGCCGGAAGGAGCCGTCCACGTCGCTCACCGTGCCGGTCAGGTCTGCCGTGCCGAGCAACTCGACGTTAACACCGATAAGCGGGACTTCGGATTGTTGGTCAATCACCATGCCCCGTATCGTTTGAACCGGGTTTTGTGATATGACGAGGGATTGGGTCAGTGCCCAGAAGATAATGATCAGAAAGTAGCGGATGATTTCCATGACGCAGATTTTTTTTTTTGTGAAAGGTTTCTGCAAATGTCTTCCTCAATGCCGCTCTTGCCGAATCAATAATGATGAATTGCGGTATTGGACGGGTGAATTGTAGGAGAAAGGAGGCTGAGTGGAAAAGCCGTGCGGGAATGAGTGCAGCGTGACGTTTGACAAGGTACATGATGGGGGAAGGTACCTGGCCGGGCAGGTATTTTTGCCGTTGATGAATTTTTTGATGAATAGTTGTGTCGCAGTATATTTTATTCTAAATTGTCCCCCAACTCAAATGCCCATCGCCGCATCGGGTCGGCACATTCTACGCTCTCCTTCAATCAAGCTCGCCCAACAAACGCTATGATGAAACCCGTGTGCGTTCTCCTCTGATTGATTTTTTTTGTAACCAATTGAAAATCAAACCTCTCCGATATGAAGCAACCTTTTCTTCGCCTCCTTGCCTGCATCGCTGCATTGCTCCCGTTGCAGTTGTTTGCCCAGCCTGAAATCGTAACATTTGCGCCTTCGGCAGCCGTGCCCGGCGAAACCCTCAACGTGGCCGTCACGGGAGCCAACACCAATTTCCGGCAAGGCCGCACCATGCTCGACCTCGGTGAGGGCGTTCAGGTACTCGAATTGCAGGTCATTCATCCGCAGTACTTCACGGCACTTGTGCGGGTGGACGGCAATGCACCGGCGGGTTTCCGTGACCTGGCCGTGATCACGGACGGTGAAATCGTCGGCCTGCCCCAAGCCTTCGAAGTGCTCGAACCGGGCGGGGCCGTACACGTCATCCTGACCATTATTCCTGTGCAACAGCTTTTCCTGAGCGACCTCAACCCCTACAACCCCTCGGACAACCCCCTGTTGTTCAACATTGTGCTTTACAACGACAACCAGCAACGCACCCTGCGGGTCCGCTACATCCTGAGCAGCGACGAATACGGTGTCATCGGCTCCGCCGACAAGGTTTTCCAAAACATGCCGCCGCTCGCCGTTGAGAACTTCGACAACCGCCAATTCGACGACTATAACCTCAACCCGGCCTCGCCCGAACTGCTCAACACTGCCGCCGCCACGGGGGTCATGCCTGCCGGGGCATACACTTATACCGTCCTTGTTTTTGATGAAAACGGCAACGTCATCGCACAGGATGAAGGGGTGAATATTTTCACCAACGAAAGCACGTTGATTGACCTCATCGGTCCGGGCGTACCGCTCGGCCTAAGCCCGGAGGTCATCGGACTGACGACCCCTTTTTTCCAGTGGTTCTCCACCCTGAACAACTTCCAGTTCACGCTGTACGAGGTGAATGAGGGCCAGCAGGCTGCCAACGACATTGTGACCAACCTCCACGTCTATCAGGAAAACGGCATCAACACGACCTTCCTCCAGTACCCACCCTCCGCCGAACTGCTGGAGCCAGGGAAGACCTACGCCTGGCAAGTCACGGCTCCGCTCTCCGGCAGCCAGGGCACGCAGACGGTTTACAGCGAAGTATTCTGGTTCGAGGTGGGCGACGTGCTGGGCGGCTCCGGCACGCATCTGTCTTCGTTGGCGGTACAACCCGAAACGGCGAACGTCCGGCTGGGGAAGGGCTACCAATTCGAGGCAACGGGCTACGACCAAAACGGCGCACCGGTCACACTGAACTGCACCTGGAGCGTCGTACCGTCCACGGCCGGCACCATCAACCAGAACGGCTATTTCACTGCCGGCAACCAACCGGGCGCAGCGGCGGTAGTGGCCAATTGCGGCGGCCTGCAAGCCTACGCTACCGCAACCATTACGTGGAACGTCACCGACCAGTTTTTCGACATCCAAAAGTTATTCGACCAGGTGTTCGGGTTGCAGCAAAAGAAGTAGGCAGTTGCCTGTAGTTGCTTCGCAACATATTGCCGTTCAGTTTTTTATCAAAAAAAACGGCTATGGGAGAAGCGGCCAGCAGCATGCCGGCAACACGTATTTCCCGCATTTTTCCTTCTCAATTTTTCACCGATGAAACAACTGCTTTTACTCCTCATTTTCACTTTTCCAACCTTGCTTTTTGGCCAGGGAAACGCAGGTTCGCTTTACATGAGCAAACAAACCGGCGAGTTTTCTACCCTGTCGGGTTCCGGCTCAAAAGCCACCGACCAGCATGAAAGCGGTACGGTCAACATCCTCACCACCGGCCCGATACGGGTGACGGTCAACCCGCCCGACATCAGCATTGGGCCTAACCAGGAAAAAACCTGGGAAGGCATGGTCGAGCCGGTGGTTGCACTTGGCCCTGCTCCCGGCTCCTCGGTGGAGGCCACGCTCACGGGGGACTACAACGTGAATTACAGCAGGCCCGCCGGCACGGGGGAAGGGGGTACGGTCACGAGTACCTATCAATGTGGGGAGGGCGGCTGTTGGTATCACTCCTACGACGGCCAGCATGAAATGGTCAACGTGACAGGCTCCATCGAGCGCAGCGTCACGGTTTACAGCATCCTGGTCAGCCTGCCTGATACGATTTGTTTGTCAAAAAGCAGAACGGACAATTCGGCCAGTGGAACCAGCACGGCCAATGCCTTTCCCGCCGCTGGCGGTTCGTTCGAGTGGACGGTACTGAACGGCCCGCTCACGCTCACCAACGACCGCAGCCAAACGGTCAATATCGTGTTGAACGACACGACCGTGACCAACTCGAAGGTGAAAGTGAAATTTTCCATAGAAGGGGTGAGCTACGAGGCGGAGGCTTTTGTCAAAGGCTGCGACTGCGTGTGCAAGGCGGTCACTACCAGCGAAACCTTCGGGCCGCTGACGGTTCAATTTTCCCAACAACCCGACTCGGAGCAGCCCGACAACGAAGGGTTTTGCAGCTATACTGTCGCACAGGCCCGGATGACCCTGAAAATGGACAACCCGGTGGAAAACAAAGAGCAGCAGGTCCAAAATGTCCGGTTGTTTTATCGAAAACACTGCGAAACGGGGGCGTTTAAAGACGTGACCCTCACTTGGGAGGGCGACCAGGCGCTCGGTTCCATCAAATTCATCGATGCGAGCATGAAGTCGTTCAGCCTGTCGGTCAGCCCGGAGGGCAACCTGAGCGGCAATGTCACTCTCACCGCCACCCTCAACCAGGACAAGGATTTGAGCGGCAAAAACATCATGATATTGAAACAGGGCGTGAACGGTGATTTCCGGTTCGGCTTTTCGGGTGGCAGCAACTTCAACGGCTCTTTTAATTTTCTCGGTGTCCGGGACATCAATATCCACATCGTGAAAGGGGGCAATGCCATTGCCAAATTTGAAGATGGCTCGCTCGATGCCGATGGGAAAGTTACCGGGACGTTCACAGCCGTTGGCGGAGCCGAATACCAGTCCAACGCATTCAAAGTGACGATGGGCGACCTTTCGCTCGGCCTCGAATTGTCCATGCAGGGTGGGTTCAAACTGCTTAACGGCAGCGGCTCGGTCACGATTTCAGAGATGACCGGCGTGAAAGGCACGGCCACCCTATCTCTCGCATTTAACCAGGGAAACTGCAACGCTACCCTCGCTTTGCAGGGCACGGATATCACCGCATTTTCGATGGTACTTTCCGACCTGACCCTCTCGGTAACTTTCAACTCCGATTTCGATATGATTGAGTTCGATGGCAGTCTGAAAGCCCGTCATGCCCGATTTGATGCTGCCGTCGAGGTTTCGGAGTTCAATGTGAAAAACGGGAGTTTGGTCAAATTCAACGCCTCCGGCACGGTCAAGTACAACAAATTCTCCTTTGAACTCATCAGCGCCACCTACGCCCCCGTGCAACTCACTATTTCCGCCAAAGTCGAACTCAAGGTGACGGCCACCGTCAAAATTCAGGTGGACGAGTTTACCATCGCCGAGGACGGAACCATCACCATAGGGGGCATTGCCGGGGAGTTTCACAAAACCCCGGTGGACGTGACTTTTTCCGCCACTTTTCAGACCAATCGTTTTCGGGGCAGTTTCAGCGCCACCTTCGCCACCATCGGCCTCGACGGGCAGGTGGACGTAGGGGCCGAGGAAACCTACAACTTCGGCTATTTTGCCATCACGGCAAAAGTCAACGTGGTGCTTGGCAACACGGGCCTGAAACTCACGCAACTCGGCGGGCAAATGGGCTTCAACTATCAACTGCAACCATCGCAGGGGCCGTCGCAGGGAACCTACGTCGTCGGCCTGACCCTCGGCGTGGCGGACGTGGCCAATTTCTGCGAAGTGGTCGGCAATCCGGTCATCCAACTGGGCAACAGCACCGTCATCATGACCCTGAACGGCTCGATTTCCATTTTGAAAAACAACAAGTTTTTCACAGGAAACGTGAGCGTGAACTACAAAATCCCGGACAACAATATTTGGGGAAGTGTGGGTGCAGTGGTGAAAATTCCCGGCAGCGGTTACATCCTGACCACCAACAACGTCAACGTGAGTTTCAACATCGGCAACAATGCCTGGTCGGCCAGCGGCTCCAACATGGGCGGCTCCATGTTCAACGGCGTAGTAACTTTCAGCAACGGCAGCGTAAACATGAACGGCTCGCTGTCCAGCCCGCTTGCGATGAGCGGCTCCCTGAGCGGTCAGGCTTCGGCGGGCTTCCAGTTTTCGTTTTCTCAATCGGCAGGCGGTAATACGATTGCCGGTAATTTGAACGTGAACATGAACGCCAACATTTCCGCCAACATCAACCAGAACGGGCTTTCGGGCAGTTTTGGGGTGCATGTCACGGGTGCCGGTTCGGTGACGGTGGATACATGGATATACAGTACGACCATCGACGTATCGGGTTGGAGCGATGCGNNCCTCGCTGTCTGGTACCATGACCATCAACCTGCCGTTCAGTATTCCTTTCTGGGGCAATCAGGTTTCGGCGGGGATGAGTATTTCGATTTAGGTCAAAAATAACTTTCAATATGGTCCGCTTCACTTTTCAACCTGCTCTTGTCACTGCCCTCTCGCTCCTGGCCATCCTCGCTAATGCGCAGGATAAACCCGTCCCCCTTTTCGGCGAAGGCGGCGGCGACCACGTGAAACTCCTCTGGGTTCCCAAATCCTGGCCGCAGGGCCTCACGGGTTTCGATGTGCAAAGGCGCACCGTCAACGGCGACCAACGGGGCGACTGGATGCCGGTGAACCGCTCTCCCGTCGTGCCGGAGTTGAGCCGTGCCAAAGATTTGACCAACGTGGAAAGCGACCCCGCCGCACTGGAACGGTTGCGCAGCAAAATCAACGGCTACATCGCCACCAACAAAGCCCGTGAAACCAATCGCCAGGACTACCTCCGCCGCCTCTCCACCGACCCCGATGCGGTAAAGGGCCTTTACATTCCCATCGCTTTGGACTATGATTTCGCCCTGCTCAACGGCTTCGGGCTGGTGGACAGGAACCCGCCTGCCGCCGAAGGATGCGAATACGGTCTTTTTTTCATCCTGAACGAGCAGCGTCAACCACAACCCGCCGATGTTTTTTTCTGGAAATACGGCGAGCGACAGACTCCGGTCCTGCCGCTTGAAATGAAGATACTGAAAACGGGAAAGCCCACGCAGCTTGAAGTGCGCTGGACATTCGACTACCGGGAATATGTGGCGAAAAACATCAACGGCTTTAACCTCTATCGCAGGAGCGGAACGGGCAGTTTCCAGCAACTCAACAACACCCCGGCTTGGTCCACATCGGCAGCAGATGCAGGCCAACTTTCTTTTTTGGATGAAAACGTGCAACCCGGAGCGGCTTATACTTATGCCTTGTCGCCCCTGTCGCTGTTCGGCACGGAAGGGCAGCGCCGGGAAGCGGTTTTCGACCCGTCGAAGCTGCCCGGGAACGTGGAGCCGCCCGTGCTCAGGGCGGTCGAGGAGGAGGCAGCAGGCATGCCCGGTGTCCGTTTCGAGTGGGATTTTCAGGTTGCTTCGCAACAATTTATCCGGGGATTTACCTTGCAGCGCCGGGAAAACGTCGAACAACCGTACCGCAACGTGTCGGCGCTGCTCCCACCGCTCAACAGGGCTGCCGGCGACACACCGCCCCGGGCTGGTGACTACTACCTTTATCGTTTGTCGGTGGAAGACGATTTCGGCCTGAACCTCGTCAGCAATGAAGTATTGCTGTATTACGACCCGCAGGCGCCTCCGCCCCCGCCGACCGGCTTGAAGGCTGAGTTTGAAAAAGAAGGCCAACGCCAATTCGTCCGTTTGACCTGGGACGCACAACCACCCGGCGACACGCTCACCACCGGGTACCGGCTCTACAGCAATTTCCCGCCGGATGAGCGCCTCCTGCTCGAAGGCAGTATTCCCGCCATCACCGGCAATAGCTACCGGTACGAAGTTTTTAGTGTCAAAAGTGCCCGTTACCTGTTTGCGGTGTCCGCCGTGAGCGGACGCAGGGCAGAGAGCGCACTGAGCAATGTGGCCACCGTCGTCACGCCGTCGCAGAAGATTCCGAATACGAACTTATGGCCCTTTTCCGTCGCAGGCAATCGCATCACCTTGAACTGGGAATACGACGCTCCGCCCGATTTGGCAGGCTTCCGCCTGTTTCAGGACGGCCAATTGGTGGCGGGGGAAAATCAACTTGGCCCGGCTGCCCGCCAGTGGGTTTCCCCGCCGCTGGAGGGTAAAAAAGCATACACCTTCGAACTGCAGGCCGTCACGACTTACGGGGTAACGTCCCGCATGTCGGAGGGGCGTACTATTGCGACAGAATGAGGGTAGGGATGAGGGATGACGAGGCACCCCCCCGCCGCCGTTGTTGGCGGCCCCGCCAACAACCAGCCGAGATGAGGGATGAGGGCGGTGCTGTTAGAGGTGTTTGTTTGGCCGGAAAACTTTGTATTTTTAGGCGTTATTTGGAAACAAATAAATGCATCACAGCCATCATTGTCCAACCTGCAAATAGAGCTATTAAAAGTCTTTTCCCGAAACCTTTCAGATGAAGACGTACTTGAAATCCGGCGCATGTTGACTCGATATTTCGCAGAAAAGACAATACAGGAAGCCAATAAAGTCTGGGATGAAAAAGGCTGGACTGCCGAGGATGCAGAGCGGATGCTAAATGAACACATGCGAACACCCTACCATCGGCCCAATTCAAAAACCAAGCATTGAAAATCGTACTTGACACCAACGTTTTGCTCATTTCCGTTTCTGACCGCTCACCCGTGTAGCCGAAAACAAACGTACCCGCCTAACTTCCCTCGACCCTGGCAACCTCGGAGGGCCGGAGGAAGTGTGTGAGACAACGTTTTCCCCGAATAAAATATATCTTTGTAAAAAATAGCAACATGAGCCATCAACCATCTGCCCGGCCTGCTTTGAGCAATTTGCAGTTGGAATTCCTGAAGCTGTACGCTGACGACATTCCAGAGGCTGACCTGAAAGCCATTCAACGGCTAATAGCAAGGTATTTCGCTGATAAAGCCTCTGATGAAGCGGACAAGATTTGGGAAGAGAAAGGATACAAAACAGAAGACATATTGAATGACCATAGCCGAACACCCTACCCAGCCCGGAAAAAATGAGAGTTGTTCTTGACACCAATGTGTTCTTGGTCGCTATTTCCCGCAAAACGCCCTACTACCTAATATTCAACTCCTTGATGAATGGGGAATATGAACTTTGCGTGACGACTGACATCTTGAACGAATATGCCGAACTACTGGCTCAGAAGTTCAGCGAGGCAGTGATGCACAACACCATGAAGGCCATTGAAAAATCGCCCGACATCTTATGGAACGTGTCCGAAATAACAT
>JRYF01003414.1_pt1 | contig 21668 bp, 20 predicted proteins | sample 235331 | NCBI WGS metagenome assembly JRYF01 (sample SAMN03074217, study PRJNA261475) | activated sludge metagenome | biome: Wastewater Treatment Plant; feature: Wastewater; material: Activated sludge; isolation source: activated biomass of a wastewater treatment plant treating hydrocarbon... ...
CATCTTACCATCTTACCATCAGCACATCAGCACATCAGCACATTAGCACATTAGCACATTCCGTCACCAAATAATCATATTAATACTCTCATTTTTGGTTCTGGCTTGTCCAGGTTAAGTTTATAGTTTTATTTCTTAAAGAATCGTTAATTATTTCAAAATTCCATAGAAGTGTTTGTTTGTCAAAGCTTATATATTGAATTTTGTACCATGGTTTAATATACTCAAATATTTCAAAATATGAAAAGCAACAATTGGTTGTCATTTATTATTTTTTTATCCTTCACGATATGGATGATTAGTTGTAAAGAATCAACAGGTTTAAAAATATCTGGTATTGTGGAAGGCAGTCCATCCGTAAGTGTTTATTTGGATGAATTAGGGATTCAAAACACCATGGTGAAAGAAAAAGTAGAAAGTGACAAAAACGGTTCTTTCTCTTTTGAGTTTCCTGCAAAATTACCTGCGGGCTTATACAGAATCAGAGCAGGTGCCAGGTCTGCACATCTTATTATAAATGGAGAAAGCGCTCACATACGTATTAAAGGAAATGTCAATGGATTTGCGGAAGACATTTATCATGTGGAAGGTTCCCCCCTTACCACCAAATATGTGGAATACATGGCTAAAGTCAGAAGTAATGAATTACAACCCACAGAAATAGGAGAAAAATTGGAAAATGAAGAACCTTTACTCGCCATGATGGTTGCTTTGAAAACACTGGGCAATAGACCGGAGTTTGCTGAATTACATGGCAAAATAGCTGCAAAATTAATTGAGGAATTACCCGAATTCGACACAGGAAAAGAATATGCTGCCATGGCTGAAGCTTTGGCTATGCAATATAAGCAAATGATGGCTTCATCTAGAATCAGAGTGGGCGAAACAGCTCCTGATATAGTTTTGGAGAGTCCCAACGGTAAAACTATGAAATTGAGTGATCTTCGTGGCCAGGTAGTTCTGTTGGATTTTTGGGCTAGTTGGTGTGGGCCTTGCAGAAAAGAGAATCCAAAAGTAGTGAGTACTTATAAAAAATATAAAGAAAAAGGTTTTACTGTATTCAGTGTTTCTCTTGACGGGGTAAATGAAAGAAGTAAACAAAGCATGGATGAGAAACGCTATCAACAGAATTTACAAAGATCTAAAGAAAAATGGGTTGCCGCGATAGAACAGGATAAGTTGGAATGGAATTGGCATGTAAGTGATTTGAAACAATGGAGTTCGGTAGCAGCAGCAGATTACGGAGTGACCAGCATTCCTAAAACTTTCCTCATTGACAGGGAAGGAAAGATAGCTGCCATTAACCCACGATTTAATTTGGAGGAAGAATTAAAAAGAATGCTATAATTCATTTAATGGAGTCTGGGTAATATATTTCTGTTCACTGGATTCTATTTACCTGTCAACTTCCAAAACAAATAACCCAAACCATATTTTATAATAGCGAAGCATCCGTATATCCAGGAAGTAAACTGTAGTTTCTGATTATGCATTACATGTATTCTGGATAATAAACTTTTTTTATAGCGTTCTGAATTGATTAAAGAGGAAGCTATTCCTCCTGCGTGCTTTCTGTAAACTGCCATGACATCAGGAAAGTATTTACCTTTACCCAGACCTGAGGCATGCACAGTAGTGACAAAATCGCCATGAATATTTTTGTTTTTTGTATATCCTCGATGCGTAGGCATAGCATCAATTCTGAAAACGGAAGTACATAGTTGGTTGCATAGTTGCCACATGATATCCTTTTGGAAAATAACCTTTTCTTGAGGCCATCTTTTCCTGGTAGTCAGACTTCCTTGCTGGTCAAGTACCTGATAGGCGTGAAAGCAAAAAACGAAATCCGGGTTGAATTCCAGAAAACGAATTTGCTTTTCCAGTTTTAAAGGATCGGTCCAGTAATCATCTCCTTCGCAAAATGCAATATATTTACCCCTTACCCTTGGATACTGATATTTTCTCGCTACACTGATACCCTTCTGATATTGATTCTCCTTTTGATAAATTACATGGAATAAGTCAGGATATTTTTCTGCATACTCTCTTATAATGTCAACAGTGCCATCAGTCGAAGCATCATCATAAATTAGTATTTCAAATGGAAAGCTGGTTTTTTGATTAATAAACCCTTCTATGGTATCGCGAATAAAATGAATATGGTTATAGGTGACACAGTTTATGCTCACCAATGGAATGATTTCATCTTTTTCTAAATTTTCCACTTGTCATTTTCTCTGATGGGCTTGCAAGGATTGCCGTATGCAATCACCCCGGAAGGAATGTCTTTGGTAACCACACTTCCAAGACCAATATAGGAATTATCTCCTATAGTTATATTATTGGATATGGTACTTCCTCCACCTATGATACTTCCTCTTCCAATAATAGTTTTTCCACCTATTGTTACCCCTGGATTAATTTCGGCAAAATCGTGTATCTCAGTATGATGACCTATATAAGAATTGCCTTTAATGGTTACTCCAAAACCCAGCTTAGCCTGGGAGGACACATTTACACCGGCTTCGACAAAAACAGCATTGCTTATTATTGCAGTCAAAGAAATGAAAGATTTCGGGTGAGTTATTAAAGTATATTCATTCAATTGGATTCTATATTTTTGTAAAAAATAGTTATATACAGTAAATTTTGCAAAAGGGCCCGGCACACCGAATACAAAAGGTCCATTTGGAATTTCATGCTGGGAAGATTCAAATAATTCATAGGAAAAAAAAGATGGCTTAAACGCAATGTCAAATGCTTCTTTTTGGATAATGTTTTTAAAAACTCTAAAATGTTTACTTCCAAGAGTTTCATGGATGGTTTCCATAATCACAGGAAGAAAGCTCCCTCCGCAACCCAGAATATCTATTTTCATTGCCTGGATATTGTGTTGTAAAATCCTGAGGCTCCAAGTTTTTCTGGACTCATATGCACCCTTTCGTGAATACCCAACAGATGATGTACCCGTTTCAATAATTGTATATTGTTCGCAGGAACTTTTTTCTCTCTATCATACCAAAGGTTATCTTCCAAGCCCACTCTTACCCCATAACCCGTTGCAATAGCAATGGCATGCACCATAAATTGAAAACGTCCCAAACCTGCCAGGGAAAAATAATGATGATTTGGAATTTCCTCAATGGCCATTGCCATATGACTTAGTTTTCCTTGAAATCCCACTATGTTGCCAAAGAGTAAATTCCAATAAACAGGTTCCTTTAAATTTTTTTTTTCGAGAAGATATTTCCCATAACTAATCATTCCCAAATCAAAGCATTCCAGTTCCGGACTTACTCCATATTCATGCATTTTGTTAATTAGCTTCTCAATCATCTCTGGAGAATTAACTGAGGCCTGGGTTGCAAAGTTCAAAGAAGAAAGGGTTAAAGAGCACATATCGGGATACAGTTCAATCACTTCAGATCTTTTATCAAATTCATTCCATTTTCGACCTGAACTGCTGGCGCAAATAATCAATTCTGGACATACCCTTCTTATTCCTTCAAATATTTTTAAATAGATCGATTTATTATAGGATGGACTTCCGTCTTCATCTCGTGCATGGATATGGGCAATGGTGATACCCACCTCATAGGCTTCATGGACAGTCTCAATAATTTCGTCGGGAGACTCTGGAACATTTGGGTTCATACTTTTCGTAGGCACCATCCCGGTCGGGCAAAAATTAATGATTACATTGCGATCTTCATTAATATTCATATCGATGTACTTCTGGGTAATTCCGGAAATTTATAATTCAGGGAAAGTGCAAAAATATTTGCAATGTATTGGATGTTTTCTTCCTCCAGTCCCATATATAAGGGTAGACACAATATTCTTTGCGCAATGGATTCTGCTACAGGTAGCTTCTTCTGCTTGAAAAAGGATAGTCTGTGCAAGGCCGGGAAGAAATATCGACGAGGCATCACTCCATTTCTTTCAAGCTGTTGAATAGTTGATTTAAGGGCATGAACAGTGGAAAAAAGTATGGGTATATAAGCATAATTGTACCCAACTTCTTCTGGTATTTTTATTAGACTGATAGGAAAATCTGATAAATGCTTTTCATATAAATGAAATAGTCTTTTCCTTTCAGCGATGATCGTATCTATATAATTTAAATTAACTAATCCCATAGCAGCATGGAACTCTGAATTCTTGCCATTTATACCCACATTATAAAATTTTCCAGGACCATCATGGCCAAAATTTCTTTGATGGTATAGCGTTTTTTGCCACCCCGGACGGGAAGTGATAACAGCCCCTCCTTCTATGGTATGGAAGAGTTTGGTCGCATGAAAACTGATGGTAGATATATCACCAAAATGAAAAACTGATTCAGATTTATATGTGGTACCAAAAGCATGTGCACCATCGTAAATTACAATCAGATTATGTTTTTTGGCTACGGCTTCGATTTCTTCCACAAAACCCGGAATGCCATAGACATGCGTAGCCACAATGCCAGAAGTTTTAGCCGTAATAGCCTTTTCAATTTTTGCAGGGTCAATAGAAAGACGCTCATCTTCAATATCCACAAAAACAGGATCTAAATTTTCCCATAATAAGCTTGAAGTAGTAGCAATATATGAAAAAGGCGTAGTGATTACCTCACCACTAAGCTGAGCTGTCTTTATTGCCATTTGCAAGGCTATGGTTCCATTGGTCACAAAAAGTAAATGATCAAGTCCCAAAAATTCTTGCAGCTTTATTTCCAGCTTCTGTACTAATGGGCCGTTGTTTGTTAACCATTTTTGAGACCATATTTGTTGAAGATAACTCTCATACTCTTTATATGGTGGCATAAATGGTATCGTGATTGGAATATGTACTTTTGGAGTTCTACTCAAGTTTTAATTTTAAGGAAATAAATACAATCTCTATTCAATAAAAACTCAGGATAATATTACTCATTAAACATTACACTTTAAAGCTTTTTATCATATATTTTTTCAACAATCACAGGTTTGTAGAACAGGAATAGGAGTAGTTACATAAAATGGCGGCAGAAATGGCAGCATTCAATGAGTCAGCAATCCGGTGTGTGCTACCCGGTATTCCTGCTTTAATAGTGGATTGTGACAACAAAATTTCATTAATGCCCTTTCCTTCATTTCCAATGATGATGATGTGTTTTTCAGGAAATTTAATTTGGTCAACTGGGGTGCCTTCTGCAATAGCGGCAATTTTAGTATGCGATGGGAATTCAGACAAAAGTTGATCGGGATGTAAAGTTGACATCAATACATTGCATAATGAGCCCATGCTGGATTGCACCACTTTTGGATTATAAAAGTCTGCACTTTTTTCACTTCTGATCACTCCGTCTATTCCAAACCAATCGCACACTCGGATGATGGTTCCCACATTGCCAGGATCCTGAACATCATCCAGGTAAACCAGCTTTGCTTTATTTTGCAAAATTTTAGGTTCAGGACAGTCAGGGATTTCACAAACTAAAAGAACCGGAGAAGGCGTTTTTAACTGTGTAACAGCCGCCATTTGATTATGATCAATGACAAAGGTTTTCTGGGTTTTTGTGACCCAATTTTGGTGCTTATCCAACCAATCACCATAGGCTAAAACAGTATGAACAAGGAACTTACCACTCCTGAGGAATTCAAGGCAGGATTTTTGACCTTCTACAATGAATTTGTTATACTTTTGACGGAATTTTCCCATTTTGAGGGAACGTATATATTTTATATCATTTCTAGAGATCACAGTACAACTATTTTGGAATTAATACTGAAAAATTGCTTTTAAAAGATAAATATATTATTCTTTTTTCATCGTCATTATTGATTTTATCTGCTTGTTCTACCTCAAAATTTGTTGAATCCAATCAGTTTCTTTTAAAGGAGAACAGAATTGAAATTGCAGATAAGGAAAATGTTGAAAATAGAAGCAATCTGAAACAGGAACTTTCTTCCTTTTACCGGCAGGAACCCAACAGCAAATTGTTTTGGGTGATTCCACGTGAATGGTTTTATTTTAAGAATTCTGCTCCAGGAGATACCAGTTGGTTTAAGAAATGGGGACGAAACACTTTAGGAGAACCCCCCGTTTTTTATGATGAAAGGATCACAATGGAGACTGCTGAAACCATGGAGCAGTTTCTCAGGAACAGCAAAGGGTACTATCATGCAAAAGTTACTCACCAGCATAAGCCGGTGAGACATAGAACCAAAGTACAATATGATGTTGACGCCGGCAGACAATATAAGGTGGGGTCTATACAGTATTTATGTCAGGATACTGCGGTATTTCAGGTTTTGGAAGAAATTCAACCTTCATCACTCATCTCTGTGGGTTCCCCAATGGAAGCAGGACTTTTTGTGGAAGAAAAAACCAGAATCATCACTGAATTACAAAACCGTGGATTTGCCAATTTTGCTCCCAATTATATCGATATTAAAGGGGATAGCTCTAATTTAAATTTTACAGTAGATGTCTTCTTTGAAGTATATCCTCCTTCACCGGACACCATTCATAAAAAATACCGTGTAGGATCCATCAGAGTATTTACTGATCATTATAATGAACAGAATCTTGAAAACATTTCAAAGGACACCTTTGATGGCATGGTTTTCAAAAGAGAATCTGACGAATTCATTGTCAGACCCGATATCATTGCAGGCAAAATATTTCTTGAAGAAGGAGAACTTCTATCTCGTGAGAAGCGAATTAAAACATTTAAAAAATTGTCTGAATTAGGCTCTTACCGGTTTGTATCTATGACCCCGTTACAGGATCCAGTTCAGGNNTGTCAATACACCTACAGGACGCCAGTTATTTGGATTCTCAGCCAGTGGTTTACTTGTCAACAGGAATTTCCTTAAAGGGAGTGAACAATACTCGTTTGCTATTGATAACGGATATGAATTTAACCTTGATACTGTTAGGTTAAGAACATTTACTTTTGGTATTACTAACAATCTGGAAATTCCCAAGTATATTTCCATATTCGATGGTCCTAAAATGCTCAGAAAACTGGGAATTATTTCAAGACAAAGGTATAATAGTGTGGTCGATGAAACCACAACCAATTTAACACTCGGTTTTAATTTGGTTTCTATCAGGGATTTTTACCAAATTAATTCTGCCAAGGCATCACTTTCCTATAATTACACACCCAGTCCTCGAAAACGCTTTATCGTAAGGCAGGCTTCCTTTGCTTTGAATTCTTTCAGGTTGGAAGATATGTTTGTAGGAATAATAGGCGATAATCCATTAATTATCAATTCATTCGCTGACAATTTAATCACAGGCTATCTTTTTAATGACATTTCTTTCTTTTTCAATGGTTTGCCAGGAAAAAAAGGTTGGTCAAGCGCTTTGCTTGGTAGCTTTGAATTGAGCGGTTGGGAAACATTCCTTCTCAACCAGGCTTATAATCTGATCACAAACGAACGCAAAGAATGGGCATTTGTTAACAACATTTCTTTTGCCAAATACATCAGAGCAGAAATTGATTCTCGAATTTACAGAAAGATTAATGAGAATTCTTCCCTGGCATTTCGGATAAATGGTGGTGTAGCGATCCCTTTTGGTGGATCAGAAGCTATTCCTTTCATTCGACAATTCAGTGTGGGTGGTCCCAATAGCTTAAGAGCCTGGGATCAAAGAGAACTGGGCCCTGGAGGCAATCGTGATTTTCTTGAAAATCCTCCATCCAATCAGGCCTACTTTCAACAAGGAGATATCAAGCTTGAACTCAATGCAGAATATCGTTTTAAATTGTTTTTTTTGCTGGAAGGAGCATTTTTTGTAGATGCAGGAAATGTTTGGACACTTAAAGTGGATAATGAAAGACCGGGTTCTAATTTTTCAAGTAATTTTTACAAGCAAATAGCCATCGGGGCAGGATATGGTTTCAGATGGGATTTTACATATTTCAATATTCGCTTTGATTTTGGGTATAGAGTGAGGGATCCCTTTCCTGACAGGGAAACCGGTTCGCATTGGTACACCTGGCGCAGAATCAGAAATCAAGGATTAGGAAATTTGCAGGTTGCCGTAAACTATCCTTTTTAAAGTATATTTTATATTGAATTTTATCAAAGTAGGATTTGCTTTTATTCTTCCCAAATGATATTGTCATTCATATAATACCACTCGGAGTAATGATGATTGAATCTGTGCTCCAATACGTTTCTTTTTACCTTCATAGTTGGAGTGAGGAGGTCATTCTCAATAGTCCAATCTTCTTTCATTATAATCACCTTTGCAATTCTCTCATGTCCTTCCAGCATTGTATTCAATATTTGAAGAAATGAATTCAAATTCTTATTTACATCGTCTTTGTTTTTTCCTTTGCCTGTTTGACTGAGTGTAACGAGAGCAATGGGTTGTGGAATTCCAATTCCTGCTACACACGCTGCTTCAATCTCTGGATGAGAAATCAACTCCATTTCTATCGGCTCAGGGGAAATGTACTTTCCTTTATCCGTTTTAAATTGATCCTTGCTCCTTCCCGTGATACTTAAAAAACCCTCCTGGTCGATTTCCCCAAGATCTCCTGTACGTAAATATCCTTCTTCATCAAAAAGAGCTTTTGTCAACTCAGGCTCTTTATAATAACCCATAGTTAAAGCCGGTGATTTAACTCTGATTTCTCCCTCTTCGGAAATTTTCCTTAAAAGTCCTTTCAATGGCAGTCCGACAGTACCATGTTTGTTGGCATTTTGTCGGTTAAAATGTGCATAAACGCAGTCCTCTGTCATGCCATAAGCTTGTAAAATCTGTATATCCAATTTTTCAAACCATTTCAACATATCCACAGTAATCGGTGCAGCTCCTGAGAATATATGTGTAGCTTTAGACAATCCCAGTTTTTTCCTTATTGATTTTTTGATAATAGTATTCAGAATGGGAATTTTAAGCAATCTCTGTAGTTTGGCGGGCGGTAGTTTTTCTTCAATCTTCTCTCTGAACTTTGCCCAAATTCTGGGTACAGCAAAAAAAGAAGTGGGTTGAGTATCAGCAAGATTGGCAGGGAAGGATTCCAATGATTCAGCAAAGGTAAAAGAAGCACCGGTATAGATTCCTAAAGCTTCTACTCCTGCCCTTTCTGCAATGTGACTCAATGGAAGATAGCTAAACATTCTTCCACTGCCATCATTGATCACACCTAAATCTTCTACCGCTACCCTGATGGTAGTATCTATTGCCCCAATTTTATGCATGACTCCTTTCGGCCTTCCTGTTGTACCTGAAGTATAAATGATGGTAAACATGTCTTCGTCCTTCCATGGATGAAGATAGTTGGCTACAGGCATACTTTTTACCCAATCTTCCCAACTAATATTTTCATCTATTTGGAACAATTCTATACCGATGATTGGAATATTAGATGGTATTCCCGGTTTTTGCTGGCTATAATCGTCAAGTTTACCTACAATAATGGCCTTTGAATCACTGTGTTCCAGTATTTTTTGTATGGTATTGGCAGTCAAAGTGGGATAAATAGGTACTGAAACATAACCTCCCATCATCATGGCAAGGTCAGCCATAATCCAATGTGCGCAATTTTTTGAAAGTAAAGCGACATGATCGCCAGGTTTCAAACCCATAGACTGCATTCCGGATACGATTCTTCTTATTTCATTTCCTGCTTCATGAAAAGTCCATGTTCTATACTTGCCATTGACCGGTTGTTTGAATAAAATTTTATTGGGAAATTTACTTTCCCACTCAAGAAAATAGCGCATTATGCTCATAAATTTTTCATTTTATTATCCGATCAATAATAATGAAAATTATTTAGATATTTCAAATATCCCGATGTATACTTTGTATTTCTACAATTTTAACAGTCTATTAAAAGTATTTTAATAAATTCCTTGGAACCAAAACCCGTGTAAAATTATTATTTCGTTTAGACAAGGTTCTTAGGATTAAATTAATTGATAATCATATGATTTTACATTAAATATTAAATTCATATTTGGCATGTGATTTGCATATGGTTTTAAAGTATATGAGTTTTGGTTATTAAATTGAGTAATGCCCGTGTTTTCGTCTTCACGGGCTTTTTTATTTCATATAATTGAGCCTTTCTGTTAAATGCCTGCAACCTGCCTGATTGCATCAGGCTATCAAACAAATAGATATTCATGCGTTTCAATAGAAAATTTTACCTTAGTGTATTGAATTAAGGATTTGATCATTAGTGAAAACTCATTTTTGGCATAGAATTTATCAATTATTTTTTATATGAATCTTGTAACTTTAAGAACGTACAGTGACAGGGTTGAAGCCAACCTCCATTTAACACTACTTGAAAACAATGGTATAGAAGCGATTATAGAAAACGACCAGGAAGTCTTAATCAATCCCGGCATATTTAGTGGGGCCGGAATTTTGATCAAAGTACTAGAAGAAGATTATGAAAAAGCGCTTGAAATCATTGAAAATGGTTAAAATGATATGAAAAAATAATAAAAAATATTCATGTCTTGTAATTATATAATTTTACCGTAAAATGGATACCAATTTTTATATACAGATAACAGGATAGAATCAAGTATTTTCCTATTCTAACAACGAAGAATCAAACATATTATCCCATACTATTTTTTTGTACCTTGCACCGTCATTGAAAACTATATGGAAGAAAAAGAGCTAAAGAAAGTCATAAAACTAACCGGACGGGAAAGGCAGACACTTTTCCGCTCGGTATACAGAAATCAAAATAATCTGATCAGAGTCGCTGATAGTAAGGCAAATATGATCATAGGAATCAACACGATGATCATTTCATCGATAATTGCCATCATTGGATACGGTGTGGTTTTAAATCGCTTGGAATCGTATGGAAAAGGAATGCTATTCCCTGTCATCTTTATACTTCTGACATGCCTTACATCCACTGTTTTGTCCATTCAGGCTGTAAGGCCGCGCATTATTCGAGAATCAAAAAGAAAAGCACCTCCAAGTAAATTCAGTTTATTGTTTTTCGGAGAAATTGCCAAATATACTCAGGACCAATACGTTCAAAGCATGGAAAATCTTCTGCTTTCTCAGAAAGATATATATCAACACATGATAGTAGATTTGTATCACCAGGGCGTTGTACTTGATAAGAAATATAAATTGATAGCCTACGCTTACGCTGTTTTTCTATTTGGTTTTGTGGCAGGCGTTTTCTCTTTTGTTATTCAAATCATCTGACCTTAGCATTTGGAAATAAACCTATTTCACCCTTTACTAATACCAATTTTAAAAAGGGCATGAATTGATCAATTGGGTTGTTCAATTATTAGGTAAAATGAACATAATAACATAAATAATACTTAAAATCTTTACTTCTTCCCCTGTATTATTTAACTTTATAGGATATTTATATTTTATTATGCTATCTGTATCTCTGAAGATTATTAAAAATTAAATATTTAAAGAAATGAAATCTTTTTTAGTGATTAAAATCCGATTTTTTGCATTTGCTATTACAGCTTGTCTCTTAAGTTTGAACATTCCATTGAAAGGACAGGAAACATTATCTCCCCTTTTCAGTTCACAGGAGCCCCTGTCTATGAAACTTGGATTTGTAATTAAAGATTTTAAAAAGGAAACCAATGATTCAGTTTTTCTGGTCTCTGATCTTGAATATATGGAAAAAGATGGAGAGTGGGAAAGCTTATCAGTCAATCTGACTGCTCGTGGCAATTTCAGAAAGTCACAATGTTATCTTCCACAAATAAAAATTAAAACTAAAAAAAGCGCTCGAAAGAATACACTTTTTGATGAGGATAAGACTTTGAAGCTGGTTCTTCCGTGCAAAACAAAAGGTAATAACAACGATTTAATTCTTAAAGAATTTCTTGCTTATAAGTTATTTGAGCTGATCAGTCCATACCATTTCAAGACCCGATTGGTCAACCTTTATTTTTACGAGACGGATAAAAAAGACAAAGGCCATGAATTGATAGCATTTTTGATCGAAGATGATAAGAAAGTAGCAGAAAGACACAATGCCAAAGTAATAAAAGGGAGAAATCTTCATCCTATGAGATATCAGGATACCGCCTCTGTTCGGCAGGACTTTTTTCAGTACATGATCGCTAATACGGATTGGTCAGTATATGTTCAACACAATATAAAGGCTTTGCAGTTTGAAACCGGCGAATTGATACCGGTACCCTATGATTTTGATATGGCTGGAATGGTCAATGCACCTTATGCCACTGTGAATGAAGAACTTACTATTAGCTCCGTACGAGAAAGACTTTACAGAGGTTTTTGCAGGGATGAAAGTTTATTTCGTCACGTAAAAGATGAATATTTGGCTATGGAAAGTACGTTATGGGAAATCGCTAAATCACAAAAAGACAGGATGAGTCCCAAAGAGTTTAATGAACTTGAAAAGTTTTTATCTCAGTTTTTTGACATTTTGAAGAACGACAAGCATTTCAAAGATAGAATGCTGGGAGGATGCCGAACCAATTAAGAAGAAAAGCTTAATTGACTGAACAAGAAGCCTTTTTTGTTTATTTCAACGACTAACTATATTCAATGTATGATAAAAGTTATAAAATAAACGATGAATGAACGCTTCACGACTCTTGTTACTGGTGCCGTTCTTTCTAAACTTAGTCTAATCTTATCGATGGTGGTTTTGGAATTCGTTTATCTTTGCTGCAAAAATATACAGTTGTGGCAATATTGATTTTTCTGATTATTTCATATGTGTTATTGAGTATTAGCCTCTATTTGCTTTTTCCAAAAGCGGAAAAGAAATCAATCAATGGCTTAATACCAGGAGTTAATTTTATAGATTGGTGTACTCTGATAGGGAGGCCAAAATGGTGGGCAGCACTTTTACTGTTACCGGTGGTTAATTTATTCATTTATGCAGGGATGGCCATTGACATGGTACGATCATTTGGATACCACGGATTCTGGCATAGCGTTGGCGCAGTAATATACGCCCCTGCTTTTTTCTGGTATATCTCAAGAAATAAGGATGCTAAATTTACTGGACCTGTAGTCATACAGGAAAAAGAATATTTAACCAAAGGAAAAGCAGCGCTTAAAGCAGGGAAGGAGGCTGAATTCCTGAAAGCAAATAAAAACAGTCCTTTTCGTAAGAGTCCGGGAAGAGAGTGGGTGGAATCCATCATTTTTGCTGTATTTGCAGCAGCTTTTATCAGGATGTTTTTGATAGAAGCTTTTGTTATCCCAACACCATCCATGGAAGGTTCACTAAAAGTTGGTGATTTTCTTTTTGTTTCGAAATCGAGTTTTGGAATACGGACTCCTGAAACCATTTTGATGATTCCCCTTTTGCATAACAGAATACCCATTTTAAATAAAGAATCTTACATTAAGAAACCCAATATACCTTCAGTACGTCTGCCCGCTTTGAGAGAGATTCAAAGGAATAAGCCATTTGTATTTAATTGGCCCGCCGGAGATTCTGTGTATCTGACTTCTGCCCGGTCTTACAGCGTCAATCAGGTACGATTGAGTTATGGAGGGTATGCTGCATTTGATAGAGAATTGATTAAAAAAGTTGAAAGTAAAGAGATCATTACCCGTCCAATTGATAAAAAAGATCATTATATCAAAAGATGTGTAGCTCTACCTGGTGATACACTGGAAATCAGAAATCGAGAAATGTTTATTAATGGTATTGCACAGCCCTTTCCAAAGAAAGTGCAATTTAATTATATATTTAACACATCGGGCCCAATCAATATTAATGAGAGAAAACTGGCAGAATGGGGAATAGGTGAAAAAAGTGATTTCTGGTCTGATGCTACAAATCGTGGCTATGTCCTTGATCTTGAACAAGCGGAGAAACTAAAATCTTTAGACCCTAATATTATATTGACCATTGCAGGCCACCCCAAAGACCCGCTAAATCTTTTTCCGCACGACCCGGATCATTTTCCCGATTGGAGCATTGACCGGTACGGACCTATCTGGATACCCAAAAAAGGGACCACTGTACCCATCAATAAAAGCAATATTGCATTGTATAAAAGAATCATAGGAACTTATGAAGGCAATTCCCTTGAAATGAAAGAGGATGAAATCCTGATAAACGGAGAAGTGAAAGAAGAATACACGTTTAAGCAGGATTACTATTGGGCAATGGGTGACAACAGGCATAATTCGGAAGATAGCCGTATGTGGGGCTTTGTACCTCATGATCACATTGTTGGCAGACCATTATTGATTTGGTTTAGTACAAAGGATGGATCCATTGGGAATGGAATCCGCTGGGATAGGATTTTTAAGTCGGCTAATGTAGATTAATGGCAATGTTAAAAGAAAGAATGGGTTTGAAAATGACAGCCATATTTAAATTTGTAATTGCTAATGTTTTTTTTGTGTTTCCGGGATTTAGTTTTTCTCAATATCCCCCTACTTCTTTGTATTTATTTGAAACTGATTTTGAAAATGACAGCTTGTTTTTGTACAATGTTCAATATATATCGGGTTTTAATGTAAATGGTTACAATAATCAACCTTATTTTTTTTCAGAGAATGAATTGTATATATCCAGCAATGCATTTGATACTTCAGGAATAGAAATCGCACTATTGAATTTGTCAAGAAAAAGTGTGTACAGAGTCACTGACACCTATGAAAAAGAGTTCTCTCCCACCCTTTCACCTTCCGGAAAACACATTAGTTGCATAAGAATTGAAAGAAATGGCAGGGATCAGTCTTTGTGGCTTTATCCTATTGATCGCTCATTTGGTGGACATCGATTATTACCTGAAATAGAAAATGTTGGCTATCACATCTGGATTGCAGATGATGAGTTGGCATTATTTTTAGTTGGAAATCCAAATCAATTGGTTATTGCCAATATCTCAACAGAAGAGGTAACTCAAATTCAAACGCATATTGGCCGTTGTTTTAAAATGAATCAAAATGGTGAATTGATTTTTGTTCATAAACTATCTCCTTCCACCTGGTACCTTAAATCTTATGATTTCTCTACAAATACCAGTACTTTAATCACTTCTACTTTGCCGGGAAAAGAAGATTTTGAAATCCTGCCTGATGGTTCTATTCTGATGGGTTCAGGATCTGCATTATACCGGTATAAAAAGAACTATTCCGGTTGGCAACAAGTTGATGATCTTTCCGATGCAGGTATAAGTAATATAACCCGGTTGACAATGTCTGCAGGGAGATTGGCTGTCGTAAATGCAGATGAATAAGTACAATCTTACGGATGCTCTACAAAGAAATTTATCATTTCATTCCATTCCAGGAAGGATTATATCTCTGGTTCCTTCAGTGACCGAAACTTTGTTTGATCTTGGCCTGAGGCATGCCATTATCGGACGAACCAAGTTTTGTATTCATCCTAAAGGGCTTGTAGAAACTGTAAAGAAGGTGGGCGGTACGAAAAATATTCATATCAATACGATTAAAGATTTGAGCCCTGATCTGATCATAGCCAATAAAGAGGAAAATACGCGGGAAGATATTGAAATGTTATGCAAAGCGTTTCCGGTCTACATATCAGATATTAAAAATATTATGGATTTAGCCCTATTCTTAAAAGATATGGGTAGCTTGTTTGACAAAAGTTATCAAACAGAGAAATTGATTTCTGATTTATTGTCCTCATTTCCTACAAGAATAGTTAAAAATCGCAAAGTTGTGTACATCATATGGAATAAGCCTCTCATGACGGTAGGATACGATACTTTCATACACCATATGCTACAAAATCAGGGATTTGTCAATGTTTTTGGTCACATGACAAGGTATCCGGTTATTTCAGAGGAAGACATCCGAAAAGCTCAGCCGGATTTTATTTTTTTATCATCAGAACCCTACCCTTTCAATGAAAAACATTTGAAAACTTTCACAAAGGATTTTAAAAAAAGCCGTTCCGTATTGGTGGATGGGGAAGCATTTTCATGGTATGGCACCCGGATTTTAAAGTCAAGATCCTATTTTGAGCATTTTCACGAAACGCTAACTTAATGCAAATCGTTAAAGACATAATAGATCTTTAATTTGGTGAAGTTTGTATTCATATCCATAACTTTTCTAAGTATAAGTCTGACTATTATGAATGGTCAGAAAACTGTTAGTTATGAACATCTGATTGTCCAGGGAAATAAAGAAAGAATATTAGTGATTTTGAATCATGGAAGACACCTGGGCATTCGCTCTGATGCTATTGAAGAATTATCCGTTTTGTCCGCAAATTTGAATGTATTTCATGTCAAAGTTGATTCTTCCAACCATAGCGAAATGAAAGAATGGTTGAAAATGCATGGATTTTCAGTATGGAATGATCACTATGTTGAGTATAGGAATATACCTGATGATGCACTATTGCATGAACAATATTCACTTGAACTGGTTGAGGCATTTGAAGCATGGAAATTCAGCACTGGAGGTTGGGACTCCGGAAACAGAAGGCCTGTTTGTGCAATACTGGATGATGGCTTTGATATTACCCATGAAGATCTGTTCAATAATATATTTACCAACCCGGATGAAATTCCAAATAATGGAATTGATGATGACAACAATGGTTATATTGACGACTATTATGGGGTGAATATAAGGTTTCCAAATCAAGAACATATAGTAAGTGAACATGGTACCAATGTAATGGGTGTCCTGGGTGCAGAAGGGAATAATGGATTAGGAATTGCAGGAATCACATGGAATACTCTTCTTTTGCCGGTAAGTGGTATCAGAACGGAAGGGGATATCATCCGGGCATATGACTATTTGTACAAAATGCGTAAAAAATATAATGATACAGAGGGGAAAGAAGGAGCCTATATTGTTGTAACTAATTTTTCTGGGGGTTTGGAGAATGCATTTGGAGAAGATCATCCCATATGGTGTAATATGTATGATTTGCTTGGGAGTGTAGGTATACTCAGTTTTTCAGCCGTAACCAATAAGAATATAGATATTGATAAAATCGGAGATATGCCCACTACATGTACAAGCCCTTATATAATTAAAGTTACTATTTCTGACGAACACGGCAAAAGGACGATATCCGGCAGAAGTAAAACTTACGTTGATCTTGCTGCTCCCGGGATCAACATATTGACTACTTTTTCAGGTGATACTTATAAGAATTTTTCAGGAACATCAGCCTCAGCGCCTCATGTGGCCGGATTGGCATGTATTTTATATACTCTTGAATGTGAGTTATTCTATAACATGACCTTAAGTAATCCAGATCTTGCAGCATTTACCATCAAAAATATTATTCTGGGTTCGGTTAAAAAGGAATCATCATTTCAGGATAATACAACCACAGGTGGCTTAGTTAATATGAAAAATGCCATATCTCATTTTGGCTCGCTATGCCAGGAAAATGTAGGAAAATTAGCCATTCAGAGTATTTCTACTGCTGGAAATGAAATCATTGTTGAGTATATTACAGATGAGGATAGTCAGCACACGGCTTCTATCTTTACGTTAGGTGGGCATAAAGTCAGAGAATTTCCTTTTATTCCGGTACAGTTTGGTCAACGGATAATCAGAATTCCATTTTTGGATCTCAATACAGGAATCTATATATTTTCGTTGAGAAACGGTAGAAAGAATGAGATAGCAAGTAAAAAAATATTTATACGTTAAATTCATAAAATGATGTATTTATATATTTATGTCAGTGAGATATGATATAGAAATATTCAGAAAAAGAAACTATAAAATTGATTGCAGAATTAAAAAGAAGAATTATCTTTGCACCCTGTTTGTAAAAAGACTTTCGNNCCGTAGCTCAATTGGATAGAGTACCTGACTACGGATCAGGCGGTTGAAGGTTCGAATCCTTCCGGAGTCACAATTTACATTGATATTTAAAATTATTAACGATGTCCAGAGTTTGTCAGTTAACGGGAAAGAAACCTATGAAAGGAAACAAGGTTTCGCACTCCAATGTCAAGACGAAAAGAAGATTTCTGCCCAACCTTCATAAAAAGAGGTTTTATATTCCTGAATTGGAAAAATGGATCACGCTAAAGGTATCTTCCCATGCATTGCGATCCATCAATAAAATGGGGATATACGAGTTTATCAAGAAGCAAGAAGCTAGAGGTATTGACACAGGAGTTAAATTATAATTAATTTTTCAAAGATCGAATTATGGCAAAGAAACATAAAGGCAATAGAATTCAGGTTATTTTAGAGTGTACGGAACATAAAACTTCCGGACAACCAGGTACCTCAAGGTATGTCACTCAGAAAAATAGAAAAAATACACCTGACAGGATGGAACTAAAAAAGTATAATCCGATTTTAAAGAAATATACTGTTCATAAAGAAATTAAGTAATCATGGCAAAAGTATCAAAAAACGCCCGGGTGGCACAAAGAGCACAAAATGCCGGAAGCGGAAGGGAGTTCGTTAAAGTAGTTAAAAGCATTAAGGATCCCGTGACTGGTAAATACTCCTATAAAGAGGTAATGGTGCACAAAGACAAGGTCAAAGATTTTTTCGCTGAGAAAAAATAAACCAATAATTACGTTTAACTTAAAAATTTAAAATAGGTTTCTCTTCCCCGGGGAAACCTATTTTGTTTAAACCCATTACTATGAGTTTTTTTAAAAAATTTTTTACTAAAGAGAAAGAAGAAGATTTAGATAAAGGTCTTGAAAAAACCAAAAGCAATATTTTTTCAAAAATTACCCGAGCAGTTGCCGGAAAATCCAGGGTGGATATCGAATTTTTGGATGAATTGGAAAATATCCTGATCTCCGCTGATGTAGGTTTGGATACCACAATAAAAATCATAGAAAGATTAGAAAAGAAAGTTGCCGAGGATAAATATCTGAATACCAATGAACTAAATGAAATCTTAAAAAATGAGATTTCTTCTATCTTGTCTGAAAATAATACAGAAAATCTCGAGGATTTTATATTTCCATCTGAACCCAGACCCTATATTATCCTTGTAGTTGGCGTTAACGGAGTAGGAAAAACAACCACTATAGGAAAACTTGCCCATCAATATATCCAAAGAAATAAGAAAGTCATAGTTGGCGCCGGAGATACTTTTCGGGCAGCTGCGGTAGATCAATTGAAAATATGGTCGGACCGTTCAGGAGCCACTTTTTATTCCAAAGGGATGAATACAGATCCAGCAGCGGTCGCTTATGAGACTGTGCAGTACGCCATCCAGCACGATTACGATGTCGCCATCATCGATACAGCGGGACGATTGCATACAAAGAAGCATCTCATGGAAGAATTGTCGAAGATTAAGCGATCCATTGACAAAAGAATGCCGGGGGCGCCTCACGAAGTATTGTTGGTATTGGACGCCACTACAGGTCAGAATGCCATAGAACAGGCTCACCATTTTACGGGAGCCACTCAAGTGACAGCACTCGCATTGACGAAGCTGGACGGTACGGCAAAAGGGGGTGTTGTATTGGGAATTTCCGACCAATTTAAAATTCCTATTAAATACATCGGTGTTGGCGAAGGCATGGAACAACTCCAGCTGTTCAATAAAATGGCTTTTGTAGAGTCAATGTTCAGGTACGTCACACCACAACCTTACAAAATCATACATGATTCCAGGCATGAAAACTCTTTATTAGCAATTAAGGCAATATTATTGTGGAATTATTTTATGGTATCGTGAACGAGCATATAAAACTCCGCTAATAATCATAAGTATACCTAAAATAAGTATTCCCCAAACACGTAAAGTAGGAATCGGGTTACATTGGGTTGCGCATGAATTACTGAATATCAAAGTGGTAACCCCTTCATCCGGACTAAAGACGGCAGAAAATCCAGTCCCTGGCACATGATAGAAATCCAATCGCGTTGTAAAGGGCGGCAGTGTGTTTCCTTCTATATCCATGTCAACCAATACAGCACCCATAGCGCCTTCTTCAAGCAGGTTGCCAAATTCATCAAGCATATTTCCAGACAACACCTCGTGAAGCCTCCATGTTCTTCCAAGCAAATCTTCAATTTGTACATAATCGTGAAAATACTGAACTCCACCTATACCATTTAAAATATTAAAAGGATCGGAACAGGAACACGGATCAAAACCGGAGGGTTCATACTCAGCTACATTGGTGATGGTGGCACATGCATTCAGATCACTGTCATAAGGGAATTGACAATCAATACAAGAAATCATAGATTTAAGGTCGCTATAGTTCATCCCCTCCAGGTAAGTACCTTCATCATTGCCTATATTGAAATCTCCTCCATTCAGATTAACAACCACACCAATATTGTGATTCATGAGTATATTGCTATTTCCGGTGCCATTTTCAATGATTAATCCATAATTATTGAAACCATTGGCTGGATCCAATACCAAATTATCCTGCCAAATATCAATGGTTCCACATCCGTAATTGGTAAAGCTGCCTGAAGTATGATTTCTTACTCCTTCCCCACCAAAAAATATACTGGATTGCCCGGAACGGATCAATCCATAGTTATGGAATATACCGCTATTATTGACACCGTCTCCCCGAATTGAATCTACACCCGACACATTAGTTCGGATCATGCCATAATTAGTGAATATTCCTGTGCCACTGTTCAGCACACCATTACCGCCTGCATATCCATAATCTAACTCCGCAGTTTCATGATGATAGAATATTCCATGATTTGTAAATCCCGAAGAGCCTACTCTGCGAATTGTAAATCCCGCATGATTATGGAAAATACCTGAACTTTCATTAATTACTACATTTCCTAAATTACTAGCTTCAATGTAAGTACCTTCTTCAAAAGTGAAATCTCCAAAGTTTTGAACAAACGTCGTAGTTGTCATTACTATAAATGTATCGCGGGCAGTGAATTGCCCATTCATTCCATTAAAGATGGTTGGCCACATCCTGCCTGACCAATTTTGCTTTCCTCCATAAAACTCCATATATCCTTCATTGCTTAACATAGGACCACTTCCTGTTGCATTAAATGTCACCGGAACATGGATGATTAATGTGTCTCCTTCACCATTGCTGATATAGGCATTAAGTTGATTTCCATTAAAAATAATGCTTCCTCCAGGCTCCGTAGTCATGGTTCCATTGTTCAACAAAGAGATTGTCCCACCAGAGCCACTGAATACAAAATGTCCTGAGGAGGTGTTTTGAAAAAGTCCTTTATTGTGAAAAGCATTTTCTCCTCTGGGGCCAAAATTGATTGTACCTCCATTAATACTATGTGCATTTGAGTCATTAAAAAATAATGCCCTATCTGTATTAGTAAGATTCATGTTGCCGCTGCTATTCATCTTAAAAAACCCTTTATTCACAAAGCACGTATCCATGAGCGATGAAATACTTAATAAGGACATAGATTCAAAGGTAGCATTGACTTCATTTAAAATACCTTTGCCACCTAAAGCTGATATAGTCATGGAATCAGAAACCACTTCTCCATGGTTGACGAAAAAAAAGTCATTTGGAGTATTAGAACTACCCAAATTATTTATATTTATCCTCCCTTCACTTTGTATTTTTGCCATATTTCCATTGTAAATGCCATATAAAGATGAAGAAAATAAATGAATTGTCTTTCCATCTGAATTAATGACTTCCCCATTATTATATAGAAGATAACCAATATCATTCCCTACATCAATTCCTATATTTGATACACTAACAAATCCATCATTTTTGAGCGCTCCATTTTTATCGATTGCAATTCCATGACCATTATTC
>JRYF01004902.1_pt1 | contig 21606 bp, 18 predicted proteins | sample 235331 | NCBI WGS metagenome assembly JRYF01 (sample SAMN03074217, study PRJNA261475) | activated sludge metagenome | biome: Wastewater Treatment Plant; feature: Wastewater; material: Activated sludge; isolation source: activated biomass of a wastewater treatment plant treating hydrocarbon... ...
TGAAATAAAATTTGATAAAAATTTTATTTCAAAATCATCTCTCTCTTCTTGGTTCTTTTTTCATATAATTGACTTTTCGGAGGGGATTCAAAACTGTGACCAATGAAAAAACTCACTAAAGCGGACATTAAACAGGAGGTTTTCGACCTCTACGACGACTACGCCCACAACCGCCTTGACCGTCGTTCTTTCGTAGAAAAACTCTCTGTCTATGCTGTTGGCGGCTTGACCGTCCCGGCGCTGCTCGGTTTCATCATGCCCAACTACGAGGGCACCCTGCAGGTGCAACCGAACGACCCCCGGCTGACCTCGGAGTACATCGAATACGACTCCCCGAAAGGCGGCGGCAAAATCAAGGGCCTGCTTTCCCGTCCGAAAGGCAACCAGGGCAAATTGCCCGGCATCGTCGTCGTCCATGAAAACAGGGGCCTGAACCCCCACACCGAAGACGTGGCACGGCGGGCAGCCTCCGAAGGTTTCATCTCGCTCGCACCCGATGCGCTGACACCGTTCGGCGGCTACCCCGGCACGGACGACGCTGGCCGGGAAATGCAGGCAAAACGTGACCGGGAAGAAATGTTGCAGGACTTTATCGCTGCCTTCGAATACCTGAAGGTACACCCGGAATGTACGGGTAAAGTGGGTGTCGTGGGCTTCTGCTTCGGCGGATGGGTGGCAAACATGATGGCTGTGCGGGTGCCCGACCTGCTGGCGGCGGTGCCATTTTACGGCGGGCAACCGGCTGCGGAGGAAGTGCCGGGCATCATCGCCCCGCTGCTGCTGCATTTTGCATCGCTGGATAAACGGGTGAACGAAGGCTGGCCCACTTATGCCGCTGCGCTGCAGGAAAACAACAAGGAATACAGCGCCCATCTTTACCCGAACGTCAACCACGGGTTTTACAATGATTCTACCCCCCGCTACGATTACAATGCGGCGCAACTTGCCTGGCAACGGACTTTGGAGTTTTTCAGGTGGAAGTTGAGGTGAGAATTATGCTACGATTTTACTCGTTTCCAGCACGACCCAGTAAGGATGTTCCTTTTTTTGTTCCAAAAGCCCTATGCAGTAGCCATTCAGGTTGGCCCATGCCTGGGCATAGACCTTCGCCAATTTCCTTTTCATAAAAAGCCTGAACAGCAACTCTTTGAAGAAATTCTTGCGGATAAAACTGGCCGATTGAAAGCGGGTGCGGCCCTCGTCCAGTTTAGTCAGGGTATAAATCACGCAGTAGCTCTTCTGCTGGTCGGTTTCCGTGAAGGTGATGACATTTTCCTGCGCCTCGAAGCCATGCGCCACGATGACCGGACCATTGGCGAGGCAGCGGTGCGTTTGGCCAACCTGGGTAAGTTCGGAGTTGATGTCCTCTACTTCCGGCAGGGCGCCCGGTATCCACTTGCTGCGCCAGGGCAGGTCGCTGATGACGTTGAAGACCATTTCGAGCGGGGCTTCGATGATGGCTTCGCTTTCCATCACTTTGGCCTTCACACCGGGCAGGCTGTAATCCTCCACGGTCGGTTCGGGCACCTGCTCCATGAGCGGGGCAAGGGGCAGGTAGCAGTAACTCACTTTGCCGCTGTCGTACTCCTCGCCGCCATGCTGAACAGGAGCCCAGGCGAGGGTATCCACATTTACCCATTGCGGGCAGGCCTGCACGAGATTATTGGTGAGCATGGCGTACTCATGGTGTTCGATGCCGTTTTTCAGCAAACGGTGCGCAACGATGACTTCCTTGCCGAACAGTTTGCGATACTGCTTCACGGTATTCATCGTGATGTCGCCGTAGTGGGCCACAAATTTCAGCGTCAGGTTGTGAGCCGTTTTGCAGGCGCCGCAGTTGCAAACCCGGTGCGTGTGGTATTTTTTCAAATGGGCATGGAAGCGCACGAACATTTTCTGCACCTGGGCCAGAAGTTCTGCCGCCGTCGGCGCTTTGCCGAAGCGGTAAAACAGGATGGCGTCGCCCTCAATCTCACTCACTTCCAACCCGATGTCGTTGGCCTCGATGAGGATTTCCAGCAACTCTTCGATGATGTGTTGCGAGTGGTTGATTTCCACGTCGGCCACGAAGCGGGTGAAGCCGCTGATGTCGGGGATGAAGAGCAGGGCGGATTGTGGGGCAGTATTATTTTGATTTGCATTTTTCATGACTCGGAATTTTTAGTTTTCCTCTTTGAAAAGGGTGGGTTCCCGATTTGCAAAAAGTCTTGTAAGTTTGTAGAAATAATCAGAGCGTATGCAGACGATAGAAATCAAAGACGGCATTTATGTAAGTTTGAATAAGGTTTTGAAAGGCATCGAAAAATTGGATGCTGCCACCCTCGACAAATTTGCCCGGGAAGTCAGCAATCTGGCTTCTCGCAAGCTTGCCTCACCCAGTGCGCAAGAGGCAGAAATTTTAAAAAAAATCAAGATTGTCATCCCGCCTTCCATCAAACGGGAAGAAAAACGACTATATACCAAATTACAGGACGGAACCATTACCCAAAAAGAGCACGAAGAGCTTCTGCTCTTGCTGGATTTAATGGAAAAAAAAGCCGCAGAACGTATTCATCTGATGGGTAAATTAGCTGAACTACGCGGTATTTCTCTGCGGGAACTAACGGAACAATTCAAGTCAAAATCCTGAGATGGCCAAAAACCGGTTATCTGAAATTGAAAAAGAATTTGTCAGGAAAAGGGCAAATGGCTGCTGTGAATACTGTAAATTTCCGTTCAACTACTCCCACGGCGCTTTTCATTTCGACCACGTCATCCCCCCTGCGAAAGGTGGCTCAGAAGATTTGGACAATTTTGCTTTTGCCTGCGACCGGTGCAATGCAAAAAAATGGACCCGAACCGAATGGATGGACCCAGAAACCGGCAATTTAATACCCCTGTTTCATCCAAGAAAGGACGAGTGGTCGGCACATTTTTCCTGGAGCGATGATTTTTCCGAAGTCCTTGGCAAAACACCATCCGGAAGGGCAACTATTGCGTTATTAGAATTAAACAGGGAAGGCTTGGTCAACGTCCGAAAAGCATTGTATGCCTGGGGTGTTCATCCTGCAAAATTGTCTTGATTTTCAAGCCTTGTCAAAGAACTACTCCTATTTCCAAATTTTTTCGTAAAATATTATTATCCAACCAATTATGCGGAAACGTAGGCCCCGGCGCAGACGGCACCGCTGCACGTTTTTCCTCCGTTTTAGCTTTGCGTCGCAATAGTTCCAGCCGCAAACTCTCCTCGCCTTTCCGCATCGCCCAGTGGTGGTTGGCCGAAAAAATGGGCCGCAGCAGCGGCGTCAATAATTTCAACAGAGGCTTCTCCGCCGAAATTTTCCAATCGTAGGTCACCTCGCATTGTCCTTCCCCGGCATCCCGGAACGTCCAGACTCCCTGCCCCACGAAATCGCCGATGGCCGAGATGGAAAACCCGGTCGGGAAATTCGTTTCCATCACCCGGAACTTCCAGCGCAGGGTGTAAGGCAGCCAGCCTTTCGTGAAAAGTTCGACCACCTTGCCGACACCGCCGGGTTGCCCTTTTTCCAAAACCCGCACGTCGAGATAGACGCTGGGCCACCAGCGGGCGAGGCCGTCCACATCTTCGAGGGTGCGATAGACTTCTTCGCAGGTGGCATCCATGCGCCAACGGGTGATAAAATGATAAGCGTTCATTTTTTTCAATGATAAAAGGCCCTGTAACCAACCAGTTTGCCCAGCGGGGCCAATACTGCTGCCAACGCTTTTTGCACCCCGACGGGAATGTTGGCAACGCAGGATTTGCCTTCCAGGTCGTTCATCCAGACCATCAGTTGCAGGAAGGGCGGTTGGCCTGCTTTCACGTTGCCTTTCACGATTTGATAGTGAAGCGCCTCCAGAAACGGTTCGAAATCGAGGGCAGGCGTGGCTGTTTGGTGCATCAACAGGTCTTCGTTGCCGCCATTGAAATGGGTGTGGGCGGTACCTTTTGGCAGGGTCACCTTTTCGCCCGGCCCGATGGCGACAGGTGGGCTCCCTTCCAATACGTAAGTCAGTTGCCCGGAAATGACCTCAAAGGTTTCGTCCTGGTAGAGGTGCTTGTGCATGACAGGCTTGAAGCCGCCCGGTTTCAGCAGCAACCTGATGGTGGCAGATGTTCCGCCTGTTTCTTCGGCAGTTTTGAAAAATTCAAAATATTCCCCGTTTTTCGGGTTGACGAGTTTTTGACCTTGTGTTGGCATAAAGGTTTTGATGTTGTGAGCCCAGTCCGAAAAGTCGAAACAGATGAAAAAAACAAACAGAGAGAGAATTTTATTTGAAAGAAAATTCTCTTTCTAAATATTCTTCTGCCTGTGCCATAAACGAAGACATAAAATGACTTTTCGGACTGGGTTCATGTTGTTAAAGGATTGAGACGATGCCTCGAAAGTACGACCTTTAGAGGTGTCGCCTCAATTCAAAGTTTCTCACCCTTTGAAGGCCGCCTCCGCTGCCGAAAAATCGCCGGTGCTGCGATGCTTGCAGATTTTCCCGTTATCATCGAAAGTCCATTCGTAGAGTACGTCGGCTGCGTAGAATTTACCGGTAGCTAGCACGGTCGCTTCCACATGGAAATCGTGGCTCACGACAAGGCCGTTTTCCCTGAAACCGGAAGGCAGGATGTTGCTCACGGCAATGGATTGGACGACGCTTTGGAAAAACTCGCCAACGCCCTGCTTACCGTAAAATGGCGTGGCAAAAGGGATGAGAGATGCGTCGCCGCCATGGTGCCATTCGCAATCATCGGAACACAAGTCAATGATGCCGGGCACGTCGCCCTGGCCGAATTTCTCGAAGAGCAATTGAACCGTTGAAAGGTTGGAAGTCGCAGGAGGAACAGCAGTTGCCAACATAGTGGCAGAAAGATGTAATGCTTTCATGTCGAAATTTTTGATGAAAAAAGGTCTCAAACGGTTCATGGTGTTTCCCCAATTACGAAGTGATGGAAATTATGGATTTCAGCCCCTCGAAAAATTGCTACTTTTGTGAAAACAATCAGCCGGAAGCCACTGCAACACGACTGATATAGTCAGGTACTTCATGGCAAGTTGGAATGATAAAAACGAACTTGAATTCATTGCTTCGCTCCGTGCAGGCGATGAAACTGCTTTTGCCAAGTTGTACGATGACTATGCAGCCCTGATTTTCGGTACGATTGTCCGCATCGTTCAGGACGAGCAGGAGGCAGAGAACCTTTTGCAGGATTGTTTCATGAAAATTTGGCACAACTTAGGCCGCTACGACCCGGAGAAAGGTCGCCTGGCCACCTGGCTCATTAACATTGCCAGGAATACGGCCATTGATTTTACCCGGTCGAAATATTTTTCCCAAAAGCGCAAAAACCAAAGCCTTGACAATTTCGTATTTGGTGAATCCGGGCATTCGCATTCCCAGCTTCCCGTGGAAACACTGGGGCTGCGCCAATTGATAGACCGGCTGACCCCAACTTGCCGGGAGGTTATCGAATGGATGTATTTCGACGGATACACCCAACAGGAAATTGCAGAGAATTTCGGCATCCCGCTTGGAACCGTTAAGTCCCGCACACGCTCGGCATTGAAGGAACTGAGGAGTTATATTTCTTGAAAATTTGAAAAACTGTTTTTGAAAAAGAAATACGACATATCGAAAGATACCATCTGGGAATGGCTCACCGAAAACCCGAACACGCCGCCTTCCGGTGAGGAAATCCGCCAATCGGAGGAGGCACTCCTGGCTTTCGCATCAGCCCATAGCCTTACCCCCCCATCCGACTTGCGCCACAAGATTTTAGGTAAAATCAGCACCCTGAACTCGCAGCGAAAACAACGGCAAACGCTTCATCCCGACCAGCTCCCGCTCCTGAACGAAACCGCCAACTGGCTCGATTGGCAGGAATTGACCGAAGGTATGGCACCACCGGAAGATTTCGAGAACATCCACCTCCATCCGCTCGAATCCAATGACGAGCGGGAATTGTTCGTCGCCTGGGTAAAAGAATACGTGGAGGAAGAAGTTCACCACGACCTGCTGGAAAGTTTCCTCATCCTGGAAGGCTCCTGCGAGTGCCACATCACCGACGAAAAGGGCAATGCCCGTATCGTGCGGCTGGGGCAAGGGGATTTCATCACCATGCTGTTGGGAGAAACGCACGACATCCGCATCACCTCGCCCGAACCTGCCAAGGCCATTTTGCAATGGAAAAAACTGGCGGCTTAAACTGACCTGGACACCGGACACACCTCCCACTTGGCTGAAATCTTGCAAACGCTATTACTACCCGCCATTTTTTGAATTACCTTTAAGGCAGTTTTTAAAAGCATACAATATGCTGCGCAACGGCTGCCTTTATCTGATTGTTTGGCTCTTTTTGTCGTTCCTTCCAACTGCCAACCTGCTGGCCCAATTGAATCCTGCCGACAGCCTCCGGCGTGCTTTCAATCAGGAGAAAGACCCCGTTAACAAAGCCCTCCAATACTACGAACTCGCCCAACAGGCGATGAAAGAGGCCCCCGAAAAGGTTACGGCCATGGCCGACACCCTCGAACTGCTGGGCAAAAAAGCCAGACATCCGCTTAGCACCGGCAGGGCTTTCCACCTGCGGGGCGACGCTCTCCACGATCAGGGAAAATACGAGGAAGCAATGCCGTTTTACCGAAAGGAAATGGAAGTGGCGCTCGAAATAGGCAGCCTCGACCTGCAAGGCCGGGCACTGAACAGGATAGGATCTGTTTTTCAAAATACCGCCCGCTACGACAGCGCTCTCGTTTACCTGCTGGAAGCGGCCAAAATCAAGGAACAGATTGGGGACAAAAAAGACATCGCTGCTGCATACTCCAACATTGGCAACGTGTTCAGCGACATGAAACTTCCCGAAAAAGCCATCGAGTGGCTCCAAAAAGCCCTCGACATCCGCCTCAACCTGCCCGACGGCGAAAGGGGCGCCATCGCTACTTACAACAACATTTCCATCGCCTACAACGGCCTCGAAAACTACGACAAAGCCATCGAATACGCCCAAAGAGGCTACGACCTGGCCATGCAGACGGGCAACAAGTTCCACGCAGGCGTGCTGGCCGGCAGCCTGGGGCATCTTTGGTTGAAAAAAATGGAGGTGGGCAAGTCCATAGAAATGAGCGAAAAAGCAGTGGCTTTGCTCACCGAAACCAACCGCACTTCCAACCTGGTGTACCCCCTGGTCAACCTGGCAGAAGCATGGTGGCGCAAAGGCAACAACGCCAAGGCGCTCGAATACAACAACCGGGGCTATGCCATCATGCAGGAACTGAATCTCATAGAGCCACTGGAGGTTTATTATGAAAATTATGCGAACATTTACGAATCCCTGGGCGACTACAAGCAGTCGCTCGTTTGGTTTAAAAAATTCATGGTACTCGACGATTCGCTTTTTAACAAGGATAAATTGAATGCGGTGGCGGAGGCGGAAGCACGTTTTGAAAACGAGAAAAAAGAAGCGCAACTCGCTCGCCAGCAATTGGCACTGGAAAGGGAAGCCGCTCAAAAACGAACCATTCTCATCGTCGCTCTGGCAGCGATTTTAGGGCTTGGCGGGCTGTTTTATTTTCTTCGAAATAAACAAATCGCCCGGCAAAAAGAAACGGAACTGGCAGCCGAAAAGGCTGCGCTCTCCGCCCAACTCGAACATGCGGAAGCCGAAAAGTGGCGGGAGATGGACACCATGAAATCCACTTTCTTCGCCAACATCAGCCACGAGTTCCGAACGCCACTCACGCTCATTGTCAGCCCGCTGCGGAAGTTGCTCGACACCCCTTTGGAACGTCCGGCGCCCTCTCTCTTCCGCACCATGCTGCTGAGCGGGGAGCGCCTGTTGGAACTGGTGAATCAACTGCTCGACCTGTCGAAAGCCGAAGCCGGTCAACTGGAGTTTCAGCCCGTCGAGGCCGATGTGTTGCCGGTGCTGCGGGGCATCGCCGGGTCGTTCACCTCGCTGGCCGATGTGCGCCAGATTCACTTTGAAACCCTGACCCCTACCGGCGAAATCCCCGCCCGCTTCGACAAGGATAAACTGGTGAAAATCGTCGCCAACCTGCTCTCCAACGCTTTTAAGTTCACCCCCGAAGAAGGCAGGGTGACGATGGAAGTCATCACCCTCGACGAAAATGGCAAGGGCCACCTGGAACTCACCATCCGGGACACCGGCATCGGCATCCCGGCTTCGGAATTGCCGCATTTGTTCGAGCGGTTTTACCAGGTGAAAGATACCGGGCGGGCAACGGTGATGGGTTCCGGCATCGGCCTCGCCCTGACCAAAGAACTGGTCGAAATGCACGGCGGCTCCATTTCCGTGGAAAGCCCCGACCCCAAGTCGGATGGGCAGGGCGCTTCGTTTACGGTTCGGCTGCCCATTCTGTTGGCGGCTCCGGTCATGGCACCTGACCATCTGAGGGCGGAAGTGCTTTCCAGCGGCACGGGGGCTGTACTCTATCCCGACACACCCTCCACCGAGGCCATGGTTTTTGATAAAACAGGCCGACCCCAGGTTTTGGTAGTGGAAGACAACCCCGACGTGCGCCTTTTCATTAAAGATTGTTTGGAAAAAAACTACAACGTCATCCTGGCGCACGATGGCGAGCAGGGATTGGAAACAGCCCGGAAGTCCATTCCCGATTTGATTATCTCCGACGTGATGATGCCCCGCATGGACGGTTTCGAGCTTTGCAAAGCATTAAAGACCGATACCCGCACCAGCCACATCCCCGTCGTGATGCTCACGGCCCGTGCTGACAAACAGGATAAACTAGGCGGCCTGGAAACCGGTGCGGACGATTACCTCGTGAAGCCTTTCGATGCCAGGGAACTGTTGATTCGGGTTGGTAATCTCATTGCGCAGCGGCAAAAACTCCAGGAACACTATCGCAGTACCCTCAGCCCATGCGCCTCAATTCCGGTGGAAGCGGAGAGCATGGACGCTACTTTTTTACAAAATGTAAAATCGGCCATCGAAGCCAACCTCGACGACGAAAACTTCAGCGTGGTGGAACTGGGCACCAAAATCGGGATGAGCCGCAGCCAGTTGCATCGAAAGCTGTCGGCCCTCACGGGCTACTCGCCCAACGAGGTCATCCGCAACATGCGGCTCGAACGGGCGAAACAAATGCTGGAAAAAAAAGCGGGAACGGTTTCTGAGATTGCCTACCTGTGCGGGTTTAGCTCGCCGGCTTATTTTACAAAATGCTTTAGAGATTATTTCGGCGTGACGCCGGGGGAGGTGTGAGGTTGGTGCGTCCTCGTCAAACATGCTCCAGGATTGTCCGCAGCCTGACTTTGTAACCATCCAGCACTTTCGAGGCGACCTCTTCGTCGAAAGAAAAATGCTGCTGCTCGAACTCGCCATCTTCCAGGACGTACTGCGTCAGGGTTTGTTTTTCCAAATTCACGAGCCAGTATTCACGCACGCCGTAGGCTTCGTAGGTGTGCTTTTTATGGAGCATTTCCTTACGGGTATTGCTCCTGGACAGTATTTCAACCACCAGGTCGGGGGCGGCTTCCACTTTTTTGTTGCTGACGATTTCGAGCCGTTCTTTGGAAATGAACAGCACATCGGGCTGAAAGGTATTGAAACGGTCGAAGAGGGTGTCTAGCGGGGCGATATAGACTTTGCCTGATTTTCGGTCTTCGGCATGGTCAGCCATTTTTCGGTATAAATAGCCCGCAATGTCTTGATGGAGTGGAGTTGGTGAAGGCATATAAATGATTTGTCCGTCGTGTAGTTCGTAGTTGCCGCTGTCCACGGGGGTCAGGCGGGCATAGTCCTCGTAGGTGAGGCGCTTTTTCATGGATTTTGACTTCCGGGGCGCTTTTTCTGCTGCTGCAATCATGTTTCTGATTTTCTATTTTTTTTGAAATGGATGAACAAAGATAAACTTTATACGGCTGAGAAAAAACCTTCTTCTTGGCATGTCGCTCCTCGTTTTTCCTAAAAACGCTTGATTTTACTGGCCTTGCGACAAAATTGAAAGCCTATGCGACGCTTTTGATAACCCTTCCCTCGTCACCGGCTGCACATTTGCACCGTGCTTCAACAGAAGCGAAAAGCAGTTTTTTTTCTCATCAGATTCATTTTCACCAACCAAAGCAATCGTCATGAAAAAATTTCTCAAGTGGACAGGCATTGTGCTTGGCACATTGGTACTTCTCATCCTTCTCGGCTCCTGGATACTGGCCAACAAGTTCAACAGTAAATTTGAAAAAGCCTATACCCTGCAACCTGCCCCCGTTTCCATCCCCACTGACTCGGCCAGCATTGAACGGGGAAGGATGCTCGCCGTCGGCTGCACTGGTTGCCATGGCACCGACCTGGGCGGCAAGGTCTTTTTCGACGACCCCAACATCGGGGTTTTACCTTCCAGCAACCTGACTCGTGCGGCGGGCAGCGAAACCGAAGGTTATACCGACGAGGATTTTGTGCGGGCGCTGCGTCATGCTGTGAACAAAAAAGGTCACCCCCTGATGGTGATGCCCAGCGAATCCATAGGGCAAATGAGCGACGAGGATTTGGGCTGCGTCATTGCCTATCTGAAATCCCTTCCACCCATTGACCGGAAATTTGACAAACGGCATTTCACCTATATGTCGCAGGTGATGGCGGGTGCGGGGTTGTTCGGTAATCTGTTCCCTTACGACATCATCCAGCATGATAAGGTCAAAAACCTGACGGCCCCACCCATCGGCAGCAGCCCCGAATATGGCGAGTACATGACACGGGTTCATGGCTGCAAAACCTGTCACACTCCAAATCTCGGCGGCGGAAAATCGCCCGACCCCGTATCGCCGCCCGTGCCTGACATTTCAAGAAGCGGCAACGCCGGCAAGTGGACGAAAGAGGAGTTCATCAGTTTTTTCAAAACAGGAAAAACGCCCGACGGACGCCTGCCGAACCCGCAGTTCATGCCCTGGGAAGGATTGGGAGCGCTGCCCGAAGTGGAAATCGAGAGCGTTTACAATTACATTCAGTCGTTGCCGCCTGCGAAGTAGCCATGAAACGGGGAGGATTTGCTGAAAATTTGAAAAAAAGCAACAAAAAATTTTTGCAACTCATTGATTCTCACTAACTATGAGCCTGTTCTTCTCGTGTTCCCACCCCCTTATCCCTCCCCTTATTCCCGCACCCAATATTTTCAAGCAATTTATTTTTTCACCAACTTAAACACTTTTTAATCATGGAAAAGAAAATTCTATTTGGAACCCTCGGTGGCTTCGTGACCGGTGCTATTCTCGCTATGGCCATTTTCATGGGCCTGCTCGGCGGTATGGCTGAAAAATGGGAGGCCGAATTTGCTTCATGCCTGAACATAAACATGGTCGGCGGCATGATCGGCAGTCTTGTTTTTTCGTTTTTCATTGCCATCCTGCTGCACAGGTTCGGTGTCAGCACTTTCAAAGGCGGAGCAATTGCAGGAGCCTGGATTACATTTTTGCTTGTGCTGTGGTTCGGCCTCTGGAATGCCTCAACTTTCACGGCATATCCCTGGTCGTGGTTGCCTTACGACATCATTGGCAATACCATTACCGGTGCGGTGGCAGGGGGTGTCATCGGCTGGATTTACGGGAAGTTGAAATAATTGCCTGCCGTTTTTGACCCCAAAAAACCATTTCTTTTTACTCATTCGCAACTGTTTAGGAGGGTGTGCATTTTGGGGGTGTTTTTGGGGAAAAATTGATCCCGAATCTTTAGTCGGGATTCCCAACACCCCCTGCTAAGTAGTTACACTCATTCACTGCACTGTGCAGGCTGCGGAATCAGATTTTTTTCAAAATACCCGGTAACTGGCGCAGGGCGACCAGTTCCCGTTGCCGCACCCTTATTTCCTCGGCGGGGATACCGAAATAGACCTTGCCACCTGCCAAATCCTTCGACACGCCCGACTTGGCACTGACGACGGCTCCCTGCCCAATGCGCACCCTCGCTGCTACCCCGACTTGCCCGTACAGCGTCACATTGTCTTCCAAAGTAGCTTTGCCGCCGATACCCACTTGGGCGGCCAACAGGCAATTTTGCCCAATGACGGCTCCATGCCCGACATGCACCTGGCAGTCCAGTTTTGTGCCCGCCCCAATGATCGTGTCGCCAGAGACCCCCCGGTTGATGGTACAACCAGCGCCGATGTCCACATGGTCTTCCAGCACAACGCGTCCACCGGAGCGCCATTTTTTGAAACCCGATTCTTTTTTTTGAAAATAAAAAGCATCCGTTCCGATGATGGCCCCGACCTGCACGGTCACATGATTGCCGATGTGGGTGAAATCACCGATGTAAGCGTTCGCCTGGATGTAGCAATTCCGCCCGATGACAACCTGGTGGCCGATGACAACGCCCGGCTCGATGATGGACGAGGGGTGGACGTTGGCGCTTTCGCTGATTTTTTCATCGAGGGGCCGGAACGGTCGGTGTTCGCGCACAATGGCATCGTACGCCTCAAAAGGTTCGTCGCAGAGGAGCAGCGCTTTTCCCGGTGGGCATGCTGTTTTTTCGTTTAAAATAATAATGCTGGCGGCAGAAGCGAGCGATTTACTGAAGTACTTGCGGTTGTCAACGAAGGTAATATCGCCAGGGCAGACCTTGTGTATTTCGTTGATGCCCGTGGCGAGCAGCGTATCGTCGCCGAGGAGGGTTGCCCCGATTTTCCGGGCGAGTTCTTTGACCGGGATGGGTTGCGGAAATTTCATTTTGTCGGATATTCGTTCCTGTGATTGGCTGGTGGGAGGTTAAACCTCAGTGCTTTATACAAAGTTGATAGCCATGAAATTGCAAAATGCTGTTTCTCAAAGAAACGACCTCAATGACTATTGACTTTCAATGACGTTTATCGTAACTGTTTGAGAGGGTACGGGAAATACAAATGTCCAGCAGCCTGGCATTTCAATCCACGCACCGCCACCAACCAGCGAAACTTTCAATAGTTTTACGGCGTTTGGTAACGCAAAATTAACCCCGCAGTTGGACTTTGGCCTTTTTGTTTGAAACAAGGCCACCAACCTGCGCCTATTTTTTCACAAAAAAAATTAGCATCATGTCATTGGAAGCACGCATCATGGAAGACCTCAAAGAAGCGATGAAAAACAAGGACGAAGCCGCCAAAAGGGGCATCCGGGCCATCAAGGCCGCCATCCTGTTGGCCAAAACCGATGGCAGCGGCCAGGAAATGAACGAGGAGCGGGAAATCAAGCTCCTACAGAAGCTCGTCAAACAACGCAAAGACAGCCTCGACATTTACGAAAAACAAGGCCGGGAAGACCTCGCCACCGTCGAAAGGGAGGAGATCGCCATCATCGAAAAATACCTGCCCGCACAACTCGACGAGGCAGCCCTGGAAGCTGTTTTGAAAAAAATCATCGAAACCACCGGAGCAGATGGCATGAAGGATATGGGAAAGGTGATGGGCATGGCCACAAAGGAACTGGCCGGAAAGGCCGACGGGAAACTTGTTTCGCAGGTGGTGAAGCGGCTGTTGGGTTGAAGGGTGTATTTTTTGCTTCTTGTCACCAAAGCTTTTTCAGGCAGTGCATCAAGCATACTTTCCCGCCCAAATCTTGAGTTCATCCAGCCCGATGGGCTTTTCTTGTTTCATGCTTTCGTCCACCTCGTCCAAGTAAGCCAAAAAGGCCGAGCAGGCTCCCTTCATTTCTCCGACGGGCGCATTGAAAATCCTTTTCAGGTGTTGGTTGAGGACGATCTGCTCGAACCTGTCTTCGGCGAGGCCGCTCTTTTTGAAATACCTCGACGTGGCCCGCATGGCGCTGTCCAGCTCATCTATTTCGCCCAGTTCGTAGCGGGCGATCAGCTCAAACAACCTGACCAAGCGCTGGATGTCCTCTCTTGTGCCGGTTTTCAGGTTTTTGGTAATCTGTTCTGTCCATTTTACACAATTCCGGTAGTCCTCTGCGAGGAAATAAGTGACGACGATGTTGGCCAGGAAAAAGATGGACTTTTTCAGGCCGAAGCGGTTCATGCCTTCTATAAATTCCGGCATGAGTTTGTGCGCTCGCACAAACTCCCGCCGGTTGAGCAGGTGCAGGAGGTTGGTGATGGAGAGGGTCAGGAAGATGAAGCGCTGGTCGTGATAGTTGTCGGGGTACTCCTCGGTTTTGAGGCGGTCAATCCAGCGCTGGGCTTCCGGGAGCAGCGCTTCCGTGCTGTAACAAGAATTGACGAAGTTCCCCACGTCGCTGACGTAGCGGTGAAACTCCTCCGTTTTGATGGCAGGATACTCGCCCCACCATTCCACGGCCTTCTTGTAATATTGGTATTGGCTTTCCGTATTGCCCGAAAGTCTGCCGTACAAAGCGTTGCAAAGAAAAAAACGGCGTTGGGCACGGGGCGAGCGGGGCAAGTTGTCCCCGTCGAGCCAAGCTATCGGAATGTGCTTTCTGAGATCGTCGAGGGCCTGGTTGCCGGGGGCCGCTCCTTTATATACTTCAACGAGGAGGAGAAAGTAGAGGTCAATATATTTCAATTCTTCATTGATGTGCTGAAGGGCAGCTTCTTTTTCCTCCCGCAGTTTGTTGATTTGCTCATTGTCAACCCTGACTCGCCTGTCGTAAAGGGACAGTTGCTCTTCCCGCAGGATTTCGAGCAGGCCGAAGGAGTCTTCCAATTCTTTGGACAGGGACTTGGCTTCCATGACCCGGTTGTTCGACTGCTCGTAAAGCCCGCGCTCGTGAAGGTAACGTGCGTCCATCAGCCGCTCCTTCACCTGAGCAGCCTTGGAGTTTTTGCTCCTGTAGTCCCTCATGCTCCGCAGGATAGCCTCGTATAAATAGGCCTTGTCGGAAGGCAGGTTTTTGGGGAAAATCGCCCGGAGCGCTTCTTCGTCAAGTTCTTCCATTTCGTTCAGGGCTTCGAAGAGCGTCAGGTAACGGCTGGCCGTGCGGCCGCTTTTTTTTGCGTCCAAAACGAAGTAGCGCTTTTCCGATTTGGACATGGATTGTATCAATTGAAACAGGTCTTCTTTGCCTCGCATAGCTTTTTTTAAAAAATTAAAAAAAAATTTCAAGCCTTTGAAATTTCATCCAGATAGAGTAGCGCTCCTTGTTTTTTTACCACGCAGGCTTTCAATTTATCATTTATTTATTTTTTAAAATGCTGAAATAATACAGTTTTTAAAAATACATCATCTATAAGGCTCAAAGTTGACGGAGTTCTTATCCGTTTTTTTTCAATTGTAGAAACTCCAACTTCCTTGAAAAATGGATTGTCCCCCCTTGTGGCCCACCCTATTTTTGTGTCATCAAAAATGATTTGGTCAAAGGACAAATCGGAAAGGAACAAAGCAGTGATAAAATTCCGCTAAGGAATATCAAAAAAGTAGTTTTCTGTGGCTATAGCAGTTCAACCGCCACAACCACAGGAAACTTCCTACAACTTTTGGAAGCTACTTTTTATCCGTACTAAAGCATTTTTTGCAGGGTTAAACAAACATATCATGGGATTGCAGGTGCGGTTTGGAAGCCCCCCCCTCCGAACTGCACCATGCTGAAAAACAAAAACTCGATAACCCATTCGTTCGCATCAAAGCAAAAATGCAGTACAAAGTCAACCTTTACGAGTCTTGCACGCTGCGTTCCATTTTACCAAATACTTATGGCATTGGTCTCAAGTTCCCGGCTGTTTCAGTATGTCCTCTCTTTCGCTTTGAACAAACCCTCACGGAACACAACAGCCGGCCATGGCCAGGCACGAACTGCCCGGCCCGCCGCAAGGAATTGGAGCGGTTATAAGTAGTTATTTTCTGTTAACGGGTTTACTGCAAAGCGTTGGTAAACCCATTTTTTGAAAAGCATCAACGCCTGGGAAGAAATCCCCCAGCGGGGCAGACGGGCTTCCGCAACAACTGGTAAAGGCTTCGCTAATGGGTGGAGGGCCTATCGAATATTCCCGAAAACCGGATACGAATGTTTCGATGGGCAGCGTTCATCACCGGCAAGTCCCGGCTCCCCGCTTTTCCCGGCGGAAAAAGAAATATTGGGTGTTCTCATAGTGTGTGGGCTGCCCTTGCGCCAAACGAGGCGCGTAGGGTAGTTAAAATTCCAGGGTTTGTTGAACGTTTGTTCGGCAAGCCCTTTTTTCATGTTCGGCAGTACCATACTTCTTGCAAAATGCAAAGGACTTGCCCGATATGGTCAATCACCCTCATTCCGTTTTAAAACAAATATCGAATCCCTACCCGGAGGCAACCATCTCGTGTATGGGAAGGCCTTCTCTTTTGAGAAACCAGGCATATCGCCAAAGGTAACCGCGTAGTCGTCACGATCCACCCACCACCAGCTTTTGCCTCCGCCGCTGTCCTTAGGGCCGGGTTTGTGCAGGCCGTTGAACTCAAAACCGCCGTCAATCCTATCGGGCGGTATGTTTTTATCACGGGTCAAATAATCGAGCGCCAGCCAGCGGGCGCGGTTCCAGGCCAAATAATCGTGAGTAGCAGTCACGGAAAAGCTGCCAATACCCAACAGAAGTACGAGCGCCATTGCCATTTCCACCTTTGCCATGCCCTTTTGGACATGACTTTCCGGCATGTAATCGCCCTTATCTTGTATCATGCAATACAGGCACAAAGGCACTAAAACGAGAAAATACCGGTCGAAAAAAAACTTGTCCAGCAAGAGGAAGCCACCATAGGCTGATATGAGTACAAGCAGGAAAACCGTACGCAACTGCGTCGCCCTGTCGCTGCGCACCCCACCGAAAAACGACAATGCAAAATGAACGACAAATAGCACGCCCCCCGCAGCAGCCAGCAACTTGACAGCCCCAAGCAGCGAGGTGCCCAACACTGGCGATACATTGATGGAAAACACCCCATCTTTCAAGGTCTTAGGGCCGATGCCGAAGTTATAGACGACATTGCCCCAAGGTAACCGTGGCCAAGCCAGCCAGATGGCAGCGACGGCCAACGCTGCCAAGCCGACTGCCCTCCAGCGTAAAACTGGCGCAGCCGTTTGCCATCGGCTGTGCAGGGCCATCATGGTAAAGGGCAATAAAAAAAGCCCCATGTAACAAGTGAGTATGCCCAAGCGCATGGCGGATATTTCCAAGAAATCGGCATCGCCTACGCGCGCCAGCAGTTTGCCTGCACTACCCCAAGAGGCGGGAAGTCCTTGTGCCGCTTCCAGCCAAGCAGTAAAAACCGCATAAGCGGTTACGCATATTGCAAGTGGAGCAAAAGCTACTGGAAGCGACAGCACAGGACGGCGACTCTTCAGTAGCCACACGACGGCAAAAGCGAAGGTAACAGCAATGCCCGTTTGCCGCACCAGGGTGGCGAGCAGGGCAAAGAACGCTCCCCAAGCGACATGGCGCAGCAAGCCCGTACGAGCGGATTTCACGAAAAAGAAAACCGAAAGAAGAAAAAAAGCCAAAAAAGGCACGTCGGTCATAAAGGTCAGGGAAAGCGAAAAATAAAGTGGATTGAGCGCAATCACAGCGCTGGCCAATAAAGCCGACCGCTTATCGGCACCTGCCTCCATGAAGGTGAACCAGGCTGCCATCAGGCCAACGTACCCCAGCACAATGGTGGAAAAACGGAGCACTTCGTAAGAGAAACCCGCCATTTTGACAAAAACGGCCCCCCAGAAAATCTGGGCGATGCGGGTCATGGCTGGCCAGTCGTCGAGGATCAGGATGCCCGTTTCGGTGAGATGCCGCACGTCGTTAGCATAAGCCCAGTCGTCGTTTAGGGGAAAATTGCCCAAAGGCCAAGCCAGACCGATGGCGACGGCCCATAACAACGCCAATGCAAAGTAGGCCAGGACATGTTCTTTCACGCTTGCTTTTTTGGTAGTGTGCAATACAAGAATGAACCAACCCCATGTACCACGAGAATAACTGACTGAAAACCAGTGCCTATTGGCGAGCAAGTGAAATTGGCCAGCACAAAAATGGCACACCCGAAAATTTTTTGTGAAAAAAAATTCGGTGTTGTTAGGAAAAGGGCTTTAATTTGCCAATCAAAATAAAAAGCGTGTATTTAAAGCGTTTGACAAATAACTATTTTCAAAGGTTTTTAATCGCTAAATTTTTGGGAAATTTACCTGGCGTGTTAAAACTTTCCTGGGTTAAATGGTTTAAAATTAAATGGTAGTATAATCTTTTTCTATGAAGGATCTCCGTCCTTCATTAATAGTCGGGTGATTTCTTAACAAGAGCGAGGCGTAATAACGTCGTCGCTCTTTTTCATTTCACCAATTCCCTTTCATATTGCAATGTTGAGTCCACTCCGAAAAGTCAGCACAACAGAAAAAAAACAAACAGGTAGAATTTTATTTGAAAGAAAATTATTTTTTAAAAATTTTCTTTCAAATAAAATTCTCTCTCTAAATATTCTTCTGCCTGTGCGATGTACTACAACTTGAAATGACTTTTCGGAGTGGACTCAATGTTTAAAAGATAACCCAACAGCGCATGAACGACGTTTTTGAATGGGGTTCCCGTCCCCCAAACTTTTGATTTTCAACATCTTGCCCAATAGCCCTGATGCTTGGTGCACAATGTATAATGACCAACAATGACCTCAATGACCAACAATGATTTCAATGACGCAAAGCACTTCACACCATGCAACACCCTGATTTCCTGATCATCGGTGCCGGCATATTCGGCATCACGGCGGCCCTCGAACTGCGCAGGCGCGGGCATACCGTTGCCGTGCTCGACCCCGGCCCGGTGCCACATCCCCTGGCTGCCTCCACCGACATCAGCAAAGTGGTGCGCATGGAGTATGGCTCCGACCGCCTATATTTTGACATGGCCGAAGCCGCCATTGAAGGTTGGCACGCTTGGAACCACTTGTTCGGCGAGGAGATTTACCACGAAACCGGATTCCTGCTCCTCTGCCGGGAGCCGATGGAGTCGGACAGCCAGGCCTTCGAGCGGGACAGTTACAGCCTGTTGCTTGAAAAACACTATGCCCCGCAGTGCCTGGATGCTGCCACCATTGCAGCGCGTTTCCCTGCACTGGCAGCAGGTCGTTACGTGGATGGGTTTTACAACCCCCGGGCCGGTTGGGCCGAATCGGGACGCACGGTGGCGTTGCTTTGCGCACAAGCGAGGCAATCGGGCGTGTCGGTGGAGGAGGGGCAAACTGCCGACCACCTTGTTTTTGATGGAAACAGGGTCACAGGCGTTGCGACAAGAGAGGGCCGAACCTATTGCGCAGGCCATGTCGTCCTCTGCGCCGGGGCATGGTCGCCACTGTTGGTTCCCGAACTTCGGCCCGTGATGCGGGCAACGGGCCATCCGGTCTTTCACCTGAAACCCGCCCGGCCCGAACTGTTCTCTTTCCCTGCCTTGCCCGTATTTGCCGCCGACATCTCCCGCACCGGCTGGTATGGCTTCCCGTTCCACCCAAAAGAAGGCGTGGTGAAAATCGCCAACCATGGCCCCGGTTTGAACCTCCACCCTGAACAGGACGAAAGAGTGGTCACGGAAGCCGATACGGCACATTTGCGCCTTTTTTTGGGTGAAACGTTTCCCGCACTCGCCGATGCGCCCATCGTTTTCACTCGCCGCTGCCTCTATTGCGATACCCCCGACGGGCACTTCTGGATCGATCGCCACCCCGCCTTCGAGGGGCTGACCGTTGGCACCGGCGGCAGCGGACATGCCCTGAAAATGGCTCCCGTGCTCGGCCCGCTCATCACAGCGGCAGCCGGGGGCGACGACCATCCCTGGCTCCGACGATTCCGGTGGCGGTCATTTTCTGCGGACAGTCCTTATGAGGAAGCGGCAAGGTTTACAGGAGGGGCCACGAGCACACAAATATAATTTGGCGCTTTTTCGTGAACTTTTTTTCGTCTCGAACGCTACCTTTGCGGCGTTTGAAAATGTTCAAAAAATTAACCTTCATCGCTTCCCGGCCTCTCTGTTTGTGCGAAACCACTTGCCATCCTAACCAAACGCACGGCCCGGCCAGCAACACCATCTCGTTTACAAAATCACGCAAAAGCATCATGTCAAAACACACCCTTCCCGTTGGTATTGACGATTTGGCCTGCCATATCCCGGCCCTCTATCTCGACTTGAACGATCTGGCCGCCGCCCGCGGCATCGCTTACGAAAAACTTGCCCTCGGCCTCGGCCTGCTGAAAATGGCCGTGACCGATGCCCACGAAGATGCTGCCACCATGGCCGCCGAAGCCATTGCCGGTTTGATGTCGAAAAACAACCTCCGCCCCGAACAGATCGGGAGGATTTACCTGGGCACGGAAAGTGCCCTCGACGATGCCAAACCCACAGCTACTTATGCCGTGGAAATGGTGCAGCAACGCCTCGGTGGTAGCTTCCGCCATTGCGATGTGACCGACATGACCTTCGCCTGCATCGGCGCTGTGGATGCCCTCGAAAATTGCCTGGACTGGGTAGCGAGCGACCGTGAACGCATGGCCATCGTGGTGGCTTCCGACGTTGCCAAATACGAACTGGAATCCACGGGGGAATATACCCAGGGCGCAGGTGCTGTGGCCCTTTTGGTGAAATGGCATCCCCGGCTGCTCGTCGTGCCCCGCCGGTTCGGAACGGCCATGGAGAGTGTTCACGATTTCTACAAGCCGCGACGGGCGCATTTCACAGAAACCCCCGTATTCGATGGGCCGCTCTCCAACGGCTGTTACCAAGCCCGCATGGAAGAGGCGCTTGTCCGCTTCCGGGAAGTGGCCAATGCCCCGGAGCTGGCGCTCTCAGATCGCTGGGAGCGCTTGATCTTTCATCTGCCTTACGCCTTTCACGCCAAACGGGCTTATGTGGAAACGTTTATCAAGGAGCGCCGGGCAGCAGGTGATTGGGATTTGCTTTGCGAGAAAAATGGCATCGAAAACCTTGCGCCACCCGCGTCCATTTTTCCTGGCTTGGTGGACAAAAAGTGGCAATCGGTCGTGAAAGCCGTTTCGCAATCTCCTGAATACAAGCATTTTGTGAAACAAAAAATAGAAAAAGGGCAACGTGCCAGCAGCGAGGTGGGCAATCTTTACACGGCATCCATTTTCATGGCGCTGATGAGCACGCTCACTGCCGATATGGAGGACGGCAGCAGGCTTGCGGGCAAACGCCTCGGTTTTGTGGCCTATGGCAGCGGCTCGAAATCGAAAGTCTTTGAAGGCATTGTCCAAAAAGGGTGGCGGGATGCCGCAAGCGGTTTTCAACTGAAAGAACAATTGGCCCATCGGCGGCGGATAGATTATCCCACTTACGAATTGCTGCACCGCCACGCATTGGCACGGCCCGTTTTCCCGCAAGAGGGTCGTTTTGCCCTCCATTCCATCGGACAGGAGGGAACGGTGCTGGGTGCCCGCTATTATGGCAGTTTTCACCTGAACGGCAGCGTGGAAGTAAAGCGGAACGTTTTTGCCCACGCCCTGTAACCAACGAACAACCAATGAGTCCACTCTGAAAAGTCGGCACAACGGAAAAAAACAAAAAGAGAGAGAAGATTATTTGAAAGAAAATTTTTTAAAAAAAATTTTCTTTCAAATAATCTTCTCTCTCTCTAAATATTCTTCTGCCTGTGCTACATGCTACAAATAGAAATGACTTTTCGGAATGGGCTAACCAATACTGTGGATGAGGGATGAACGAACGTGACTTGTCCTGAAATA
>JRYF01000297.1_pt1 | contig 21503 bp, 24 predicted proteins | sample 235331 | NCBI WGS metagenome assembly JRYF01 (sample SAMN03074217, study PRJNA261475) | activated sludge metagenome | biome: Wastewater Treatment Plant; feature: Wastewater; material: Activated sludge; isolation source: activated biomass of a wastewater treatment plant treating hydrocarbon... ...
CCCTGCCGCGCCGCCACGACCTTCGGACGCGGGGGTCGGCTGCAACACCTGCGTCCGCACTGGGTCGGGAGCCGAGATCCGACCCGCCAGCCCCGACGATCGTGATCGCCGCACGACGTTCAACCCGTCGACACGGCCAGCTTGATCTGCTCGAGCACGTCCTTCGCGCTCACCGGGATCGGCGTGCCGGGGCCGTAGATGCCCTTGACGCCGGCGGCGTAGAGGAAGTCGTAGTCCTGCTGCGGGATCACGCCGCCGACGAAGACGACGATGTCGTCGGCGCCCTGCTGGCGCAACGCGTCGATGATCGCCGGCACCAGCGTCTTGTGGCCGGCGGCGAGCGTCGAGACGCCGACCGCATGCACGTCGTTCTCGATCGCCTGGCGCGCGCATTCCTCGGGGGTCTGGAACAGCGGCCCGATGTCGACGTCGAAGCCGAGGTCGGCGAACGCGGTCGCCACCACCTTGGCGCCGCGGTCGTGCCCGTCCTGGCCGAGCTTGGCGATCATCACGCGCGGGCGCCGGCCCTGCGCCTCGCCGAAGGCGGCGATCTCGGCCTTCAGCCTGTCCCAGCCCTCGGCACTGTCGTAGGCGGCGGCGTACACGCCGGTCACCTTCTGGATGTCGGCGCGATGGCGCCCGTAGACCTGTTCCAGTGCATCGCTCACCTCCCCTACCGTCGCGCGCGCACGGATTGCCTCGATGCTCAGCGCCAGCAGGTTGCCGGCGGCGCCATCGGCGCCGCTGCCTGTTCGGCCGCTGCGCGCGGCGTCGGTCAGCGCCGCCAGCGCAGCCTGCACCTTGGCGCCGTCGCGCGCCGCCTTGATCGCCGCCAGGCGCGCGATCTGACCCTCGCGCACCTTGACGTTGTCCACCTCCAGGATGTCGACCGGATCGTGCTTGTCGAGCCTGTACTTGTTGACGCCGACGATCACGTCCTTGCCGGCGTCGATGCGCGCCTGCTTCTCGGCCGCACTGGCCTCGATCTTCAGCTTGGCCCAGCCGGAGTCCACCGCACGCGTCATGCCGCCCTGCGCCTGGACCTCTTGGAGGATGGCCCACGCGGTATCGGCCATGTCCTGGGTCAGCTTCTCCATCATGTAGCTGCCGGCCCAGGGATCGACCACGTTCGCGATGTGCGTCTCCTCCTGCAGGATGAGCTGCGTGTTGCGCGCGATGCGGGCGCTGAAGTCGGTCGGCAGCGCGATCGCCTCGTCGAAGCTGTTGGTGTGCAGGCTCTGCGTGCCACCGAACACCGCCGCCATCGCCTCGATCGTCGTGCGCACGATGTTGTTGTACGGATCCTGCTCGGTCAGGCTCCAGCCGCTGGTCTGGCAGTGCGTGCGCAGCATCAGGCTCTTGGGCTTCTTCGCCCCGAAGCCCTTCATGATGCGCGCCCACAGCAGCCGCGCGGCGCGCATCTTGGCGATCTCGAGATAGAAGTTCATCCCGATCGCCCAGAAGAACGAGAGGCGGCCGGCGAACTCGTCGACGTCCAGCCCCTTGGCGAGCGCGGCCCTGACGTACTCCTGCCCGTCGGCCAGCGTGAACGCCAGCTCCAGCGCCTGGTTGGCGCCGGCCTCCTGCATGTGGTAGCCGGAGATGCTGATCGAGTTGAAGCGCGGCATGTGTCGCGCGGTGTAGGCGATGATGTCGCCCACGATGCGCATGCTCGGCTCGGGCGGGTAGATGTAGGTGTTGCGGACCATGAACTCCTTGAGGATGTCGTTCTGGATGGTCCCGCTGAGCTGCTCCTGCCGCACCCCCTGCTCTTCGGCCGCTACCACGTAGCCGGCCAGCACCGGCAGCACGGCGCCGTTCATCGTCATCGACACGCTCACCTTGTCGAGCGGGATGCCGTCGAACAGGATCTTCATGTCCTCCACGCTGTCGATCGCCACCCCGGCCTTGCCGACGTCGCCCGTCACGCGCGGGTGGTCGCTGTCGTATCCACGGTGGGTCGCCAGGTCGAAGGCCACGCTGACGCCTTGCGCACCCGCAGCGAGCGCACGGCGGTAGAAGGCGTTGGACTCCTCCGCGGTCGAGAAGCCGGCGTACTGGCGGATCGTCCACGGCCGCACGGCGTACATCGTCGCCTGCGGCCCGCGCACGAAGGGTTCGAAGCCGGGCAACGTGTTCGTGTACGGCAGGCCCTGCAGGTCCTCGGCCGTGTACAGCGGCTTGACGGTGAGGCCCTCGGGCGTGACCCAGTTCAGCGCCGTCAGGTCGCCGCCGGGCGCGGACTTCGCGGCCGCCTCGGCCCACTGCGCCAGCGTGGCAGGGCGGAAATCGTCGGGCGTGGTCATCGGGCTTCTCCTGGCGCAGGCGCCGGCGCGGGTGCCTGCGCGCTTGCGGCGACCGGTTCATTATGCATAATTATGGACGTCGGGCCTACGGCATCCTGACGTCGCGGGAGCCCCCCGCCGGTTGCCACCCGGTGTCACCCTCCCCCCACACGCCGCCTCTACCCGCGCTCCACGCCTTGGCCGCCTTCGACCACGCGTCCCCTGCCCCCGGCGCCGCGATCGCCCCGCGGGCGCTGTACGAGCAGGTGGCCGAGCGTCTGCGCGAGCAGATCTTCGCGCGCCGCCTGGAGCCCGGCAGCTGGATCGACGAGCTGGCCCTCGCGGCCGAATACGGCATCAGCCGCACGCCGCTGCGCGAGGCGCTGAAGGTGCTGGCCGCCGAGGGCCTGGTGACGATGAAGCTGCGCCGCGGCGCCTACGTCACCGAGGTCTCACGCACCGACGTCGAGCAGGTCTACCACCTGCTCGGCCTGCTCGAGAGCGACGCCGCCGGCCGCGTCGCCGAGCGTGCCAGCGACGCCGAGCGCGCCGAACTGCGCACGCTGCACGAGCGGCTGGAGAAGCAGGTGCGCCAGCGCGACGCCTTCTTCGCCACCAACGAGCAGTTCCACATGGCGCTGCTGCGCATCGCCGGCAACCGCTGGGCGCTGCAGGTGGTGGCGGACCTGCGAAAGGTCATGAAGCTCAACCGCCACCACTCGCTGTTCAAGCAGGGGCGGCTGGCGGACTCGCTCGCCGAGCACCGCGAGCTGATGGCGGCGATCGAGCGGCGGGACGGGGAGCGGGCGCGGGAGGTGATGCGGGGGCACTTTGCGAGCGGGATGGAGGCGGCAGGGTGACAGCGGCATGGCATTGAAGGGATCATGCCCCTCGGTCGAAGCCCGGCGAATCCCCTACTCCACGAAGCAGGCGTGAGCCTCGCACCTCCTCTGGATGCCGCACTGCAAGCACGCCACGGCCAAGCTGGACAACCACGGGATGCGCATGGCGTTCGGTTCGAGACTAAGGCTCACGCTTGCGTCGCCTTGCTACTGATAGAAGTCGTCCGCCGAGCCAGCTGCCATGTCCGCGCCCCGAGGTCGCACCCAAGGCCGGCAACGCCTGTGCGATGTGTCTGCCTCGACGCTGACGGGACAGGGTCACGGCTCACCGAGGCCCTCGGTGGCACCATCGACGGCCCTCGAGGTCGCACCCACCGCGCACCGGTGTGTCAGGCCGCCAGCGCGACCGCTGCGCTGCGCTGCGTCGCCGGCAAGCGCGACGCGGCCCAGGCCGGCTCGGGGAACTCGACCAGCCGCAGCGGCCGGGCGACGTCGATGCGGAACCGCCCGCGTGCGGTGCGCTGGATCTGCAACGGCGCGCCGCGCTCGGCGAGCCGGCGCTGCAGCAGCAGCAGCCGCACGCTGAGGTTGTCCTGCACCTCGGGCAGGCGCAGCTCGTGCCCGGCCAGGCGCAGCTCGCGGTTGCTGAACTCGCTGCGCCGGCCGTGCACGAACTCGCGCGCGAGCTTCCAGAACAGCGCGCCGGCCACGCCCTTGATCAGGTAATGCGTGTCGAGGAAGACGCTGCCGTCGCGCGCGTAATAGCGCACCTCGACGGCGTCGATTGCAGGGTTGGGCTCCATCGTGGCAGCTCCTTCAGGTGTCGGCGGCCGGCTTGCGCGCGGCGTCGACCAGCGCGCGGATCGCCCAGCGCCGCACGCGCCGCGCCTCGGCGTCGTCCAGGTGCAGCACGTCCTTCAGCACCAGCATCGCCTCGGTGCCGACCACCATCGCCAGCGCGCGCGCCAGCGTCTTCAGCGCACCGGGGCGGAACTCCCGCCGCGCCGGCTCCAGCGCCGCCTCGATCAGCGGCATGCGGCGGTTCTGGCGCCTCGGCAAGGCGGCGTCGGCCGGCCGCTGCACGCTGCGTTCCAGCACATGCTTGAGCATCAGCCGCAGCGCCACCTCGTTGTCGCGGATCATCGCGTCGAGCGCCGCGTCCACGCAGTCCATGCGCGCCACCGGGTCGGCCGCCGGGGCCCCGCGGAAGACCTGTTCGGGCCGCGGCGTGTCGATGTCCAGCGAGGCCTCGACGAGCAGCGCGCCGAGGTCGGGGAAGTGGCGGTAGGCGGTGGCACGCGAGACCATCGCCTCCTCGGCCACCTCCTCCAGGCTCGGGTGGCGGCCCTGGCGCGTCAGCCGCGCCGCGGCCTGCAGCAGGTCCTTGCGCGTGCGCAGCAGCTGGTTGGCACGCCCGCCGGTCACCGTCGTCATGCCGGCTCCTGCGGCGGCGGCAGCTGGGCGAGGATGGCCGCGAAGTCCAGCCAGACGTTCTCGCGCGCGATGCGTCCGTCGGCGTCGAACTGCACGACATGAAGCAGACGGAACTCGAGCGGACGGTCGCCGCCGTCCAGGCCGAACGGCCGTCCTGCAGCGCGGCCGCGCCAGACCGATTCGTCGACCACGAAGTCCTCGCCGTACAGCCGGCGCAGCGTCCGGACCTGGCCGTCGGCCAGGTCGGCGAAGGTCGCCGCGTAGAAGGCGCGCGCGGCGTCGCGTCCGCGCGTGGCGCCGCCCGGCCAGCCGACGACGTCGTGTTCGGCGTCGTCGGCCAGCGTGGCCAGCACGGCCTCGACGTCGTCGGCCGCCTCGTGGCGGAAGTGCTCGTCGAGCACGCGGTCCATCTGCACGCGGGACAGGCCCATGGGATGCTCCATTGGCTCGTTACGCCACGAGAATATTGTCTCATGAGTAAACGAGCTTTGCAAGAGAAGCGCTGCTTAGCGAATCCTTAGCGTTCGCTTCGCAAAGTCTTCGATTCGCGGCCGGCGCCGGCAAGCAGACTGCACGCACCGCCACCCACTCCCCGAAAGGATGCCTGCCATGCCCAAGACCCTGCCCTTCGTCGCCGCCGCCGGCATGCTCGCCGCGCTCGCGGCCGCCGGCCCGGCCGCTGCATCGGACGCCGACCGCGCGCTCGTCGACCGCGGCCGCTACCTCGTGCAGACCGCCGGTTGCAACGACTGCCACACGCCGGGCTACGCCACGGCCGAGGGCCGCGTGCCCGAGGCCTCGTGGCTGACCGGCGACCCGCTCGGCTGGCGCGGCCCCTGGGGCACGACCTACGCCACCAACCTGCGCCTGTACATGCGCGCGCACAGCGAGGCCTCGTGGCTGCGCACCGCGCGCAGCTTCAAGCCGCGGCCGCCGATGCCCTGGTTCAACGTGCACGCGATGACCGAGCGCGACCTGCGCGCGCTGTACCGCTACGTGCGCCACCTCGGCCCGGCCGGCGCGCCGGCGCCGGCCTGGCTGCCGCCCGACCAGGCGCCAACCGGCCCGTACGTGCAGTTCCCCGGCTGACCTCGCCAGTCCGCACGACCCACCCCAGCCACCCGAAAGGACCCCTCGCCATGGACCAACCCACCCTGCTGCCGGTGCACCGCGTCGGCCCCGACACCGACCTGTTCGCCACCCATGTCGCGCTGCCCGGCCTGGGCGTGCTGCCGATCAACGCCTACCTGATCCACGCCCGCGAGCCGGTGCTGGTCGACACCGGCATCGGCGCCCTGCGCGACGACTTCCTGCGGGCGCTGGCCTCGCGCATCGACCCGGCCGACCTGCGCTGGATCTGGCTCACCCACGCCGACGCCGACCACATGGGTGCGCTGCACGCCGTGCTGGAGGCGGCGCCGCAGGCCCGCATCGTCACCAACTACCTCGGCGTCGGCAAGCTGGGGCTGCACCAGGTGCCGCCCGAGCGCTGCTGGATGCTCAACCCCGGGCAGACGCTGGAAGTCGGCGACCGCCGGCTGCTGGCGCTGCGCCCGCCGGTCTACGACGCGCCGGAGACGACGGCCTTGTTCGACACCCGCACGCGCCAGCTCTTCAGCGCGGACTGCTTCGGCGCCGTGCTGGCGGCGCCGGCCGCGGCGGCGTCGGACGTCGACGCCGTCGCGCTGCACGACGGCATCGTGCTGTGGGCCGGGATCGACGCACCCTGGCTGGCCCAGCTCGGCCGGGACGCGCTCGCGCTGGCCTGCCGCCCGCTGCGCGATTTGCAGCCGCAGCGCGTGTTCGGCAGCCACCTGCCGCCGGCCGAGGGCCTCGACGAGGCGCTGTACGCCGGCATCGACGCCGCGCGCACGGGCACAGCCTTCGTCGGTCCCGACCAGGCGGCGTTCGAACAGGCCATGATGGCGGCCGAGCCGGCACTCGCCTGAGGCACGACTCACCCCGGAGCAAGCGATGATCACCAACCCCGAAAGCCGGACCAACGTGCACGAGGTCGCCGATGGCGTGTACCGGATCAACACCCCGGTCGAGATCCCGGGCGGGCCGCCGTTCAACTTCAACCAGTACCTGCTGCTGGACGACGAGCCGCTGCTGTTCCACACCGGCCCGCGCGCCATGTTCCCGCTCGTGCAGCAGGCGATCGCCGCGCTGATGCCGCTGCAGCGGCTGCGCTACATCGGCCTGTCGCATGTCGAGGCCGACGAATGCGGCGCGCTGAACCTGCTGCTGGCGGCCGCGCCGCAGGCGGTGCCGGTGTGCGGCCGGATCGCCGCCATGGTCTCGGTCAACGACCTCGCGGACCGGGCGCCGCGCGCGCTGGCCGACGGCGAGCAGATCGTGCTCGGCCGCCGCACCGTGATGTGGCTGGACACGCCGCATGTTCCGCATGGCTGGGACTGCGGGCTGCTGTTCGAGCTCAACCAGCGCACATTCTTCTGCGGCGACCTGTTCACCCAGGGCGGCGCCGGCGAGGTGGCGCTGACCGAGTCCGACATCCTCGGCCCGAGCGAGGTCTTCCGCGGCCCGCTGGACTACTTCGCCCATGCACCGCAGACGGCCGCCACGCTCGAACGGCTGGCCAGCCTGCAGCCGCGCACGCTGGCCTGCATGCACGGCAGCGCGTGGCGCGGCGACGGTGCGGCGCTGCTGCGCAAGCTGGCCGAGGCGTTGGCGGGCGGGCGCTGAGGGCGGCCCCGGCAGTCGCCACGCGCCCGCCGGCCGCGTTTCGGCGGCGCGGCAGGCCTTGCACAAGGAGCCAGCGGCCTGCGGTCAGGCGCGCCATAGCGACGGCGGTTCTCCCGCGTCAGCTATCGTCGCCCCATGCCCCGCCCGACCTCCGCGCCGCCACCGTTGCCTGCCGTGCGCAACCGCTGGGCCCGGGCGATGGCGGCCGCCGGCCCACTGGCCATCGTGCTTTGGCTGGCGCTGGTGGGCGCCGCGCTGTGGCTTGCCGTGGCCTGGCTCGACCCCACGCCCGACAAGCAGCTCGTCATCGCCACCGGCCCCGAGCAGGGCGCCTACGCCGAGTTCGCCGACCGCTACCTGCCGCATCTGCGCACCCACCGGCTGGCGGTCGAGCTGCGGCCGACGCAGGGCTCGGCGGAGAACCTGGCGCTGCTGCGCGACAAGGCCTCGGGCGTGCAGGCGGCATTCGTGCAGGGCGGGGTCGACGCCGTGGACGCGCGCGACCGCGCCGACCTGGTCTCGCTCGGCAGCGTCGCGCTGGAGCCGGTCTGGTTCTTCTACCGCGACGACAGCGCACGCCGGCTGCTCGGCGGCGAGGCGCTGACGCGTTTGTCGCAACTCGAAGGCTGGCGCATCCACACCGGTCCCGAAGGCGGTGGCACACGCCCGCTGTTCGAACGCCTGGCCGAGGCCAACGGGCTGGAGCCCGGCCGCATGCAGCTCTCGGCCAGCCCGACCGTGATGGGCGTGGTCGAGCTGGTCAACGGCCGCATCGACGCGCTGGTCGCGGTGTCGGCGGCCGACGCGCCGCTGATCCAGTACCTGCTGCGCACGCCGGGCGTGAAACTGCTCGACTTCGGCCAGGCCGAGGCCTACGCGCGCCGCTTCCCGTTCCTGCGTGCGGTCGTGCTGCCGCGCGGCATGGTCGACCTGGCGGCCGACGAACCGCCGCACGACGTGCACCTGGTGGCGGCCACGGCCTCGCTGGTGGCGCGCGCCGACCTGCATCCCGCGCTGGTGCAGCTGCTGGTGCAGGCGGCGCGCGAGGTGCACGGGCAGGCCGGCTGGTTCCACGCCGCCGGCTCGCTGCCCAGCCCGCGGGCCGACGAGCTGCCGCTGGCGGCCGAGGCCGAGCGCTTCTACCGCCAGGGCCGGCCCTGGCTGCAGCGCTACCTGCCGTTCTGGCTCGCCAACTTCATCGACCGCATGTGGTTCGTGCTGCTGCCGCTGCTGGCGGCGCTGATCCCGCTGTCGCGCGTGCTGCCGCCGCTGGTCACGCTGCGGCTGCGATCGCGCATCTACCGCTGGTACGCGCACCTGCGCGCGGTCGAGCAGGCGCTGGAGCAGCCCTCGCCCGACCTCGCGGTGCTGCGCGCGCGGCTCGAGCAGATCGACCACCAGGTCGAACATGTCGGCGTGCCGCTGCCCTACGCCAACGAGCTGTACCACCTGCGCAGCCACATCCACCTGGTGCGCAAGCGGCTGATCGCCGCCGGCGCTCCGGCCACGCCCCCAGCCTGAGCGCACGCGGCACGGCCGCGATCAAGCCTTCGCGAAGCCTGTTCGGACCTTGTCAGGCCACCTGCAGGCGGGGCCCAGCGCCATCCGCCGGCGCCGCCCATCGGTCCACGGCACCGATCTCGGCCGCCGCCGCGAATCCCTCGCGCCGGAACACTTCCAGCACCGCACCGACATGGTCCGGCGCGCAGGCCACGAGCAGTCCGCCACTGGTCTGCGGATCGGTCAGCAAGGCGCGGTCCTCGGCCGCGAAGCCATCGGGCAGTCCGACCTCGGCGCCGTAGCTGGCCCAGTTGCGCCCCGATGCACCGGTGACCACGCCCTGCGCCGCCAGCTCGCGCACGCCGGGCAGCTGCGGCACGCGCGCCCAGTCGAGCCTCAGCTGCACACCGGCGCCGCGCGACATCTCGAGCGCATGGCCGGCCAGGCCGAAGCCGGTGACGTCGGTCATCGCGTGCACCCCCGGCAGCGCCGCCAGCGCCGGCCCCGGCGTGTTGAGCTGGGTCGTCGTCGCCAGCATGCGCGCGTACCCGTCCGGCCCCAGCCGGCCCTTCTTCAGCGCCGCGCTGAGCACGCCGACGCCGATCGGCTTGCCGAGCACGAGCCGGTCGCCCACGCGCGCGTCGGCGTTGCGCTTGAGCCGGCGCGGGTGCACCAGGCCGAGCGCGACCAGGCCGTAGATCGCCTCCACCGAGTCGATCGTGTGGCCGCCGGCGACCGGGATGCCAGCCACCCGGCAGACCTCGCGCCCGCCTTCGAGGATGCGGGCGATGGTCGCGGCGGACAGCACGCCCACCGGCATGCCGACGATCGCCAGCGCCATGATCGGCGTGCCGCCCATCGCGTAGACGTCGCTGATCGCGTTGGTGGCGGCGATGCGGCCGAAGTCGAACGGGTCGTCGACGATCGGCATGAAGAAGTCGGTCGTCGCCACCAGGGCGCGCTCGTCGTCCAGCTGCCAGACCGCGGCGTCGTCCGCGGTGTCGATGCCGACCAGCAGCTGCGGCGGCAGCACCCCCGGCGCACCGCCCCTCAGGATCTCGGCCAGCACCCCGGGGGCGATCTTGCAGCCGCAGCCGCCGCCGTGCGACAGCGAGGTCAGGCGGGGTTCGGCGGGGGTGTTCATGGCGCGTTGCGCTCCTGCGTTCGAGGTCCTCAGCATAGCCGCGCGCGCCGTCACGGCGCGCGCGGGCCTATGGCCGCGCCGGGCGGCAGCCGCGTGGGCGCGACGATGCGGATGCGCTTGTAGGGGCTGGTCAGCCCGGACTCCAGCTGCACCGCCGCCTTGGGGACGCCGAACTGCTCGGCCAGGAAGGCAAGCAGCCGTGCCGTCGCCTTGCCGTCTTCGGCGACGGCCGCGATCTGCACCGCCAGCCGGCCGCCGGCCACACGGCCGATGGCGTCGTGGCGCGCGCCGGGCTTGCCGCGGATCTCGAGCAGCAGCGCATCGCCCTGCCAGCGCCAGTGCGGCGCATCCTCGCCGGCCGCCACGGGGCGGTCGACCGCGCGCGCCCGGCGCTGCGTCTCAGGCGCTCGCCGCGTAGACCGCGAACCACTCACGCGCGTCGGTCCAGGCCTGCAGACGGCGGAAGCCGGCATCGCGCAGCATCGCCTCGAAGTCGCCGCGCCGGTACTTGGCCGAGTTTTCGGTGTGGATGCGCTCGCCGGCCGCGAAGTGGCGCTCGCCACCCGGCCAGCGCACGACCACGTCGGTGCGCGCTTCGAGGTGCATCTCGATGCGCGACGCCGCGCCATCGAAGAAGGCCAGGTGGCGCCACTGCCGCGGGTCGAAGTCGGCCCCCAGCCGCGCGTTGACGTTGCGCAGCAGGTTCAGGTTGAACGCCGCGGTCACACCGAGCGCATCGTCGTAGGCACGCTCCAGAACCTCGCGCGGCTTGACGAGATCGACCCCGATCAGCAGCACGCCGCCCGCGCACGCGGCGCAGGCGCGGCGCAGGAAGGCCAGCGCGGCATCGGCATCGAAGTTGCCGATGCTCGATCCCGGATAGAACAGCGTGCGCGGGCCGGGCTGCACCGCCTCGGGCAGCTCGAGCGCGGCCGAGAGGTCCATGCCCAGGCCGAGCATCGGCAGGTCCGGCACGCGCCGCTGCAGCTGCGTCAGCGCGTCGCGCAGGTAGGCCACCGAGATGTCGACCGCGACGTACTGCGTCGGCCGCAGCGCCGCGAACAGCGCCGCCGCCTTCGCGCAGTTGCCGGCGCCGAGGTCGACCAGCGGATGCCCGGTGCCGCAGGCCGCGGCGATCGCGTCGCCGTGGGCGGCGAAGATGGCGGCCTCGGTGCGCGTCGGGTAGTACTCGTCGAGCAGGGTGATGGCGTCGAACAGCGCCGAGCCGAGCGGGCCGTAGAGGAACTTGGGCGCGACACGCGCCGGCCGCGCCAGAAGGCCGGCCGCCAGTTCGTCGCCCAGCGCGGCGTCGTCGCCCGCGCTCAGCTGCAGGAAGGCGGGCTCGGGCAAGGTCTCGTGGCGCATGCGGGGCAATGTATCAGCCTGCGGATGACACCGGCGGCTTGCGCTCTAATCGGTCGGCGTGATGACCCGCCAGTGCCCGATGTTCCGCAGGCCGACGGCCGACCCGCCAACGACCGCGCACACGCCACCCACCCGGGCGAGGTGTGCCGGCCCCGCTCTGGCCGCGCGGGCCGGCCTGGCCGGACGGACCCGACGGACCGGGCTGGCCGGCCTGCTCGGCATGTTGGTCGGCAGCCTGGCATGCACCCAGTCCCTGGCGGGCACCGCGGTCGGCGAGCCGCGCTGGGAGGCCGGCATCGCCGGCGGCCTCGGATGGCTGCCCGACTACCCGGGGGCGGATCGCGCACGCTGGCGCGGCATCGCCCTGCCCTACCTCGTGTACCGCGGCCCGGTGCTGCGCATCGACCAGCAAGGCGTGCGTGGCCTGTTCGTCGACACACCCGACTGGGCGTTTGCCCTCACCGCCACCGGCGCCTTCGACGCGCGCGACAACGACCGGCGCGCCGGCATGCCGCGGCTGGACTACCTGTTCGGCGTCGGCCCGCAGTGGATCTACAAGGGCTGGGCGCAGCGCGCCGGCGGCCCCACGCTGCACCTCAAGCTGCGCGCGCTGGCGTCGACCGACTTCTCGCGCCTCGACGGCCGCGGCTTCAGCGCAGCGCCCGAACTGCGCTGGCGCTTCGAGCGCCTCGGCGGCAGCGCGCTTGCCTTGACGCTGGCGGTGGAGCCGACCTGGGCCAGCCGCGACCTGCACCGCTTCTTCTACGAGGTGACGCCCGAACAGGCCATGCCCGGCCGGCCGGCCTGGCGCGCGCGCAGCGGCTACCTCGGCACCGAGTTCGCCGCGACCCTCGGCGGCCGGGCCACGCCGACGCTGTCGTGGTTCGTGCGCGCACAGGCCTCGTCGCTGCACGGCGCGGCCAACACCGGCAGCCCGCTGCTCGCCCGCCGCGGGCACGCGGCGGTCGGCGCCGGTTTCGCGTGGACACCGCTGCGCAGCGCGCATTGACCCGGTGAGCTTGCGGACTCGGGCCGGTGCGCCAGGCGCTGCCAATCGTTACGCCCCAGGCCGCCACCACCCTGGCAGCGACGGCCCATGCCGAACCACGGCCGGCCCGGATCGAGCCCATCGGCGCCCGTGGCAGCGTCAGAACACCGCGTGCTCGCCGCTGTCGTGGCGCACGGCCCCGGCGAGCAGCTGCGCGTAGTGGTCGGCCAGCGTGCGGGTGCCGGTGGACGGCGTGGCGTCGGCGTCGTAACGGCCGCTGCGGGGGTCCAGCACCAGCATCGACTCGGTCGCGTAGTATCGGCCGATGCGGGCCAGCTCGGCCTTGGCCGCCAGCCGCGGCAGCGCACGGCCGGCCAGCGCGAGCGATGCCACCACCACGTCCAGCAGCGCGACCGGCACGCGGCGAAAGCGCGGCGCGCGCCCGAGCCGCGCGAACAGCAGCTCGCCCTGGTCGCGCGGCGTGAGCGCCGGCCCCGGCCCGCCGATCGGCAGGATGCGGCCGGCACGCGCCGGGTCGTCGAGGCAGTCGGCCAGGTAGGCCGCGAGGTCCTCGTCGGCGATCGGCTTGCACGCGGTCAACCGGCCGTCGCCGAAGACCAGGAAGGGCTTGCCGCCGCGCACCCGTTCGACCTGACCGGACAGCGACTTGAAGTAGGCCGTCGGCCGCACGATCGAGTAGGCCAGGCCGGAGTCGATCAGCTCGCGCTCGAAAGCCAGCTTGGCGTGCTGGAAGGCCAGGCGCGGCTTCTGCACGCAGATCGCCGACAGCAACACGAACTGCGTCACGCCGGCGGCGCGGGCGGCGGCCAGCGCGTGGCGGTGGGCCAGGTGGTCGACCGCCCAGGCGTCGCGTGGCTCGCCGGTGCGCGACGCCAGGCACGACACCAGGGCGTCGAAGCGCTCGCCGCGCAAGCCGTCGCGCGCCAGCGAGACCGGGTCGGTCACCGCGCCTTGCCGCCACTCGGCGCCGGCGGGCCAGGGCACCGTGCCGGCCACCGCCGCCTGGCCACCCACGCCCTTGTCCATGCACGGGGGCCGTCGCACCAGGCAGACCACCTCATGCCCGCGCTGCACGAGCGCCTGCAGCGTCGCGCGCCCGATGGTGCCGGTGGCACCGAGCAGGAAGACGCGCCGCGGGCGCCGTGAGCGGGGCCATGCCGGTGCGCCGCCCTCAGTCACCCTCAGTCACCCTCAGCCACCCGCCATCTCCCTAACCGCCGAGCACCGCGACCGCCACCACCACGCAGCCGATCACCAGGTTGACGACCACCCAGCGCCGCACGCCGGCCAGCGCCAGCGCCGCGCCAGGCCAGTCCTCGCGCGCCAGCGCGCGGGACATGCGCGGGTAGTGCACGAAGCGGATGTGGGCGAAGACGACCGCCATCACGACGCCCAGCCCGGTCATCGTCGACCAGCCCCAGGGCTGGATGAGCTGGCCGCCGGTGGCGGCGACACGCTGGTGCACGTCGCCGATCATCCACAGCCCGCTGGCCAGCGCGACGACCACCGCCGCCGCGACGGCGACGAAGAAGCGCCGCAGCACCGCGTGCATCAGCATCAGGCGTTGCGGTGGCTGCAAGGTCGGCTGCGCCATCAGCGCCGGGCGCAGGAAGAACTGGACGAACACCATGCCGCCGACCCAGACGATGACAGCGGCGACGTGCAGCAGCTTGAGCGTCGCGTACATCATCGCTTGCCGCTGGCCGCGCCGTGCTCAGTTGACCGCCGTCGACCCCGGCGGCTGCAGCCCGGGCGGGGTGAACAGCTCGCCGATGTCGACCGCATCGAAGCGGTAGGGGCGGCCGCAGAAATCGCAGCTGACCTCGACCTCGCCGCGTTCGGCGATCAGCGACTCGCTCTCGGCGCGCCCGAGGCCGAGCAGCATGCCGCGCACGCGCTCGCGCGAGCAGCGGCAGGCGAACGACGGCAGCCGCGGCTCGAAGCGCTGCAGGTGCTCGTCCCAGAACAGGCGGCGCAGCAGGGTGTCGGCGTCCAGCGTCAGCAGCTCGTCCGCGCTCAGCGTGGCCGCGAGGTGGGCGATGCGGTTGAAGCCCTCGCTGATGCCGATCTCGTCCTCGTTGCGCGGCCCGCCAGGCTGCGCGCCGCCCTCGACCGGCAGGCGCTGGATCAGCAGCCCGGCCGCCACGCGTGCATCGGCCGCCAGCACCAGCCGGGTGTCGAGCTGCTCGGACTGCAGCATGTAGTGCTCCAGCACCTGCGCCAGCTCCTGCAGCGGCTCGCGCCGGTCGCCGTGCAGCGCGACCACGCCCTGGTAGGGCTGCTGGCCCGGCTTGCGTTCGTGCGGATCGAGCGTGATCGCGCAGCGCCCGCGGCCGTGCACGTTGACCAGCGCCTCGAACCGCGCGCCCGGCGGCACCGGCCCGGCCACCTTGGCGGTGGCGCGGAAGCGCAGGTTGGGCTGCACCTCGGCCACCGCCAGCTTGACCGGGCCGTCGCCCGAGACCTGCAGCACCAGCGCGCCGGCGAACTTGATGTTCGACTGCATCAGCACGCCTGCGGCGCACATCTGGCCGACCAGCGCCGCCACCTCGGGCGGCCAGGCCTGCGACTCGGCGCGCCGGGCCAGCATCTGCTGCCAGGCGTCGGTCAGGCGCACCAGCATGCCGCGCACCGGCAGGCCCTCGAACAGGAACTTGTGCAGCTCGGACATGGGCGCGGACCCGCTGCGTGGCGGTCAGCGGATGCGCTCGGCCTGGCGGTGGCGCGCCGCTTGCTGCACGTAGTGCTCGGCGCTCCAGATCAGGCGCTCGATCTGCTCCGGCGTCAGCAAACGCACCACCTTCGCCGGGCTGCCCATGATCAGCGCGCCGTCGGGGAAGCTCTTGCCCTCGGTGATCAGCGACTTGGCGCCGACCAGGCAGTGGCGGCCGATGGTGGCGCCGTTGAGCACGACGCTGCCGATGCCGATCAGCGAGCCGTCGCCGACCGTGCAGCCGTGCAGCATCACGTGGTGGCCGACCGTCACCTGGTTGCCGACGACGAGGCGGATGCCGGCGTCGGTGTGCAGCGTGCAGCCCTCCTGGATGCTGCAGCGGTCGCCGACCGTGATCTGGTCGTTGTCGCCGCGCACGACGGCACCGTACCAGACACTGCTGGCGGCGCCGATCTGCACCTGGCCGATCACGCTCGCGCTGTCGGCGATCCAGGCGTCGGCCGCGATCCGGGGGCGGTGCTCGCCGAGACGGTAGATCGCCATCGCGCTCTCCTGCCGAAGTGATCTAGCATTCTAGGGATGGAAGCGCCGCACGAACTGCGCAGGGCCGCGTTGCAGGCCCTGGCCGAACCCGAGCCCTTGGCCAAGGTCACCGCGGTGCAAGCGCTGGCCGCCACCGCGACGCCGGTGGATGCCGCTGCCGCGCTCGGCGCCGCGGCAGCGCCGGCGGCCATCCCGGGCCGCCCGTCACGCCCGCGCCTGGTGGACCCGGCACGGCTGCCGCGCCGCAGCGCGTTCACGGCCGAGGGCCGGGCCGCGCTGCTGCACGCGGTGGCGCACATCGAGTTCAATGCCATCAACCTGGCGCTGGACGCGGTCTGGCGCTTCCCAGGCCTGCCCGAGGCCTACTACCGCGACTGGCAATCCGTGGCCACCGAGGAGGCGCACCACTTCACGCTGCTGCGCGAGCACTTGCACGGGCTCGGCCACGCCTACGGCGACTTCGACGCCCACGACGGCCTGTGGGCGATGGCCGAGAAGACCGCCGGCGACCCCGTCGCGCGCATGGCGCTGGTGCCACGCACGCTGGAGGCGCGCGGCCTGGACGCCACGCCGCCGATGCAGGCGCGGCTGCGCAAGGCAGGCGACCTGCGCGCGGTGGAGATCCTGGCCGTGATCCTGCGCGACGAAGTCGGCCACGTGGCGATCGGCAACCGCTGGTACCGGTGGCTGTGCGCGCGCGAGGGGCTCGATCCGGTGGCGCACTACGCGGTGCTGGCGCAGCACTACGGCGCACCGCGGCTGAAGCCGCCGTTCAACCTGGATGCACGCAGCGCCGCGGGCTTCACGGCAGACGAGCTGCCGATCCTGGCCCACCGTTAGGCCCGGGGGCGCACGCAAACCAATAGCTTCCGCATCACCACCGTTCAACAGAGCGACATTGCGCAGTGGTCCCGGCGCCCTATGCCTCACTGGACTCACTTCCCAACGCACCGCTCCGGTTCACACACCTGGCCTCGCCGCGACGAAAGGTTCAGACTGACCCCCGTCGAACGTTTCACGGTCAGCGCTTGGTTCTTAGTCCCACCGTGCGTTACTCTTCTGGCAGAATACATACTGGGGAACTTTGATGCAGACAATCGATTGGTCGATGGCGTCGGTACTACTTCTTTGCTTGGTCGCCATTGTCGGTTTCTTTTACACGAAAACTAAAGGTTTTGGTCGATTTGCGACCAGCACATTGCTTCTATTGGTTGCCCTTTCGATTGCGGCGACCCTCTACGCCGCAAACCGGCTCGCAGACCAGGTGTTTGTGAATATCCTTTTTGCAATCGTCGGATTCGCGGGCGGAATTTTCACCGGCAAAGATGCCGACAACTGAGTTGACCATGAATTACGTAACAATGCACAAAGTTGCAGCCAGCACGCATCAGCTCGGGAATATGGCGACAGGTTTGTTCTTCGCCATATTGTTATCAGGCTGCGCAAGTCCACGCCACGAGGTAAGGTGGATCCCCGTAGCGACGAATACACCGACTTCCGCCGAACACGCGGTCGCACTATGTCGACCGATGGCGGAGGCTGCAGGCTTCCGTGCGATGGCTGATGGAAGAGCAAGTCTTCAGGCGAACGCTAGCGCTTCATATTCATGCAACACAGTTGGCAATATGCACAGCGGTGGCATGTATTCCAGTTCAAGCAATTGCGCTCCCGCTACAACAAACAATGTCCCGCTGATGTATACGAACCAGCTCCTTGAGCTTCAGAAGAACGTTCGAAATGCGACATTCTTGAACTGCATGTCCGAGCATGGCTGGCAGGGTCAGTGGGTGTGCGTGAAGAACTGTAGGTGAAAACGCTGGCACAGATTCTGGGCGCTCCGCCGATGCCGATCGGCTTTTGGGGGCACCACCGGCCTGCCTGGAGACCTCTTGCGCGTAACAGCGGAGGTGTGTCTCCCAGACCCGGACCCGGACCCGGACCCGGACCAGCAGGGAAGCCGCATGCGTGCGGGGTGCCGCGCACGATGCTGAGTCCGATCACTGCAACAGGTTCTTTCGGCTGCCGGGGCACACCGTTCATACGTCGGCGCCTTCAGTCGCCGAAGAAGTAGCGCTTCAGCCCCGCCAGCATCATCTCGATCGCGATCGCCGTCAGCACCAGCCCCATCAGCTTCTCGATCGCCGTCGTCACCGACGGCCCGAGCACGCGCCGCAGCCGGTCGGCACTCAGCAGCACCGCCGCGCAGACCGCAATCGCCGCCGTCAGCGCGCCGAACCAGGTCCACAGCTGCTCCGGCTGGCGCGACGCCAGCAGTAGCACGGTGGCCATCGCCGACGGCCCGGCGAGCAGCGGGATCGCGAGCGGGAAGACGAAAGGCTCGCGCTCACCCGCGCTGGCGTAGACCTCGCCGCCGCCCTTGAACACCATGCGCATCGCGATCACGAACAGGATCACGCCGCCGGCGACCTCCAGCGAACGCTCCGACAGCCGCATCAGGTTCAGGAAGGCCTGGCCGCCGACCATGAACAGCGCTAGCACGCCGAACGCGATCACCGCCTCGCGCAGCGCCACGCGCGTGCGCCGCGCCGGCTCGACGTTCTTCAGCACCGAGATGAAGATCGGCAGGCTGCCGAAGGGGTCCAGCACGAGCAGCAGCAGGACGAGGGCGGAGACGAAGCTGTGGTCCATGGCGGCGCGATTGTGCGCTGCCGCCACTGGCGCCCCGGCCGCACCCACCGAACACACGCGCGTCGCCAGGCTGATGACCGAGCGCGACAGAGCGTCGCGTCGTCACGCCCGAGGAACTGGTGGCGCAGGATGCAGGCAGATCTGGCCCGTCAGTCCAGGCCGCCCACGCTGCTAGCCGCGCCGATAGACTTCGCCGCGGTGCCCGACGCGAATCACTTCCACGACGACCCGTTCGTCGTGAATCTCGTACACGATGCGGTAGGCGCCCTGCCGAACCCGGTAGAGCTCCGCCCCGCTGAGCTTCTCGCAACCGGGCGCGCGCGGGTCATCGCGCAGGGTGTCGATGCGCGCCAGGATGCGCTTGACGTCGGCCTTGGGAACGCCGCGAAGATCCTTGGCCACCGACGGCCGGACACGCAGCTCAAAGCGTGCCATCCGCCTTCAGTCTGGCCAGGAAGTCCTCGTAACTCAGGGCACGTTCGCCGCGCCTTGCACGAACGGCAGAGAGGTCCTCCTCGTCCTCGCGCAGCGCCTGCCGAAGGGCATCGTTGACGATGTCGGACATGCTGCGCCGACTGTGGGCCGACTTCAGGCGCAGCGCCTGATGCAGGTCGGGCGCCAGGTAGACCGTCGAGCGAACGGCGTCAGTGTTGGACATGGTGCCTCGGCGTGGCGAACAGGCGACAAGACATTTTAACGCCATGACGTCTCGGCCGTCACCTTCCAGCGCGAGTGCGCAGGGCGCAGACCCGATCGCGACCGGCCACCCTTCGGCCGGAAACTCAACCGAAGCAGCTGCGCCTCAGCCGCGGCAGCATCATCTCGTCACGATCGCCGTCAGCGCCCCGAGACCAGGTCCACAGCTGAGCAGGACGTGGGCAGAGACGAAACCGACGTCGATGGCGGCGCGATGGTGCGCTGCCCGCGAGCGGGTGCTGCCGCTGCCGGTCGCGGCCTGTCGTGGCGAGCCGCCATGGTCCAATCGGCGCCGACCATGGCCCGACCGCCCGCCCCTGCCGCCCCTGGCACCCCGGCCGCCCCCGCGGAACACCCGCGCGTCGCCAAGCTGATGACCGAGCGCGGCCTGGCGTCGCGCCGCGAGGCCGACGCCTGGATCGAAGCCGGCTGGGTGCAGGTCGACGGCGTGCCGGCGGTGCTCGGCCAGCGCGCGCGGCCGGACGCGGTGATCGAGGTCAACCCGCGCGCGCGGCGCGAGCAGGCCGAGCGCGTGACCATCCTGCTGCACAAGCCGGTCGGCGTCGTCAGCGGCCAGGCCGAGGACGGCTACGCACCGGCGGTGTCGCTCATCACGCAGGCCAGCCGCTGGGCCGAGGACCGGCTGCCGCGCCGCTTCCACCCCGGCCAGCTGCGCGGGCTGGCGCCCGCCGGGCGGTTGGACATCGACTCCACCGGCCTGCTGGTGCTGACCCAGGACGGCCGCATCGCGAAGCTGCTGATCGGCGGCGACAGCCGCATCGAGAAGGAGTATCTGGTGCGGGTGCAGCACCTGGGCCCGGGCCGGTTGCCGGAGGCCGGGCTGCAGCGGCTGCGCCACGGCCTCGAACTCGACGGCCGGCCGCTGAAGCCGGCACGCGTGAGCTGGGCCAACGAGGACCAGCTGCGCTTCGTGCTGCGCGAGGGGCGCAAGCGGCAGATCCGCCGCATGTGCGAGCTGGTCGGGCTGAAGGTGGTCGGCCTGAAGCGGGTGCGCATCGGCAGCGTCGCGCTCGGGCGGCTGCCGCCCGGGCAGTGGCGCTACCTGGGCCCGCACGAGCGCTTCGGATGACGGCCACCGGCAGCGCGGCGCGGGCGCCGCTCGGCCCGGCCACGGCGGCGGCGGTGCTGGCGCTGCTGATGGGGCTGCAGCCGGCGACGACCGACGTCTACCTGCCGGCCCTGCCGGCGCTGACGGCCGCGCTCGACGCGTCCATGCCCGCGGCGCAGCTGACGATGTCGGCGCTGATGCTGGCCTTCGGCTTCGGCCAGCTCGTCTGGGGGCCGCTGGCGGACCGCATCGGCCGCCGGCCGGTGCTGATCGGCAGCCTGCTGATCTACGCGCTGGCCAGCGTCGCCGGCACGCTGGCACCGACGATCGAGCTGTTGATCGCCTGCCGTGCGGCGCAGGGTTTCACGATGGCCGGCGCCGTGGTCTGCTCGCGCGCGATGGTGCGCGACCTGTACGCGCCGCATGAGGGCGCGCAGGTGATGGCGCTGGCGCTGTCGGGGCTCGGGCTGGTCGCGATCTCGGGCCCGGTGATCGGCGGGCTGATCGCCGCCTGGGCCGGCTGGCGCGCGGCGCTGGCGGCGGTGGCGGTCTACGGCGCGCTCGCGCTGGCGCTCGTCGCCTGGCGGGTGCCGGAGACGCTGGCGGAGAAGAACCCGCACGCGACCGCACTCGGGCCGATGCTCGCCACCTGGTGGCGCATCGCGCGCCACCCGGGCTTCGTCGCCTGGGCGCTGCTCGTCGCCTGCGCCTACGGCGGCATCTTCACCTACCTGGCCGGCACCTCGTTCGTCTACATCGACGTGCTCGGCGTGTCGCCCGGCCTCTACGGGCTGGCGATGGCGTCGATGTCGTCGCTCTACCTGGTCGGCACCCTGGTCTGCCGGCGCGCCATCGCGCGCCACGGCATCACCGGTGCCGTGCGGCGCGGCGCATTCTTCACGCTCGCGGCCGCGTTCGGCTTCGTGATCGTCGCGCTGCTCGACTGGCGCTCGCCGTGGGCGGTGCTGGTGCCGATCTGGCTCTACGCGCTCGGCCACGGCTTCCACATGCCCTGCGGCCAGACCGGGACCGTGGCCCACTTCCCGCAGGCGGCGGGCGCGGCGTCGGCGCTGGCGGGCTTCTTCATGGCGCTGGTGGCGTTCGGCATCGGACGCTGGCTGGGCGTGGCGCTGGACGACACGGTGCAGCCCTTCGCCGCCGGCATGGCGTTCTGGGCCGCCGCGACCTGCGTCGTCGGCTGGACGCTGGTGCAGCGCCACGGGCGCATGCACTGACCCACCGATGGCCGGCCCCGAGCTCCTCGGCCTTTGCCTGGCCGGCCCGACCGCCAGCGGCAAGACCGCGGTCGCGCTGGCGCTCGCCGAACAGCTGCCGCTGGAGGTCATCAGCGTCGACTCGGCCCAGGTCTACCGCGGCATGGACATCGGCACCGCCAAGCCGAGCGCGGCCGAGCGCGCCGCGGTGCCGCACCACCTGATCGACATCCTCGACCCGCGCGACGCCTACTCGGCGGCCGCCTTCGCCGCCGACGCGGCGCGGCTGGCGGCCGAGGTGCGCGCGCGCGGCCGGCTGCCGCTGCTGGTCGGCGGCACGATGCTGTACTTCAAGGCGCTGCGCGACGGCATC
>JRYF01021025.1_pt1 | contig 21385 bp, 14 predicted proteins | sample 235331 | NCBI WGS metagenome assembly JRYF01 (sample SAMN03074217, study PRJNA261475) | activated sludge metagenome | biome: Wastewater Treatment Plant; feature: Wastewater; material: Activated sludge; isolation source: activated biomass of a wastewater treatment plant treating hydrocarbon... ...
TTAACCACTAAGTGCACCAAGTCTTACACAGGGGACACAAAGGAATGGTTTTAGCGGTTACATGGATGAATCAAAGCATCTCACCATCCGACCATCTTACCATCGCACCATCATATCATCTCATAATTTTTTTTCCCGCATATTTTCGCAGATCAAGCGCAGATTTTAACTTGCTCTATCTTAAAATCAAACCATCCTACCATCAAACCATTTCATAATCAGCAAATCAGCAAATCAGCAAATCAGCACATCAAGTAATTTTCCCGCAGATTTTCGCAGATCAAGCGCAGATTTTCGCAGATTTTTTCCATACTCTTACTATCAGAACTCCTTGTCCCGAGGGCGGAAGATATTGGAATTAGCAAATCAAACCATTTTACCATCTCACCATCAAACCATCAGCAAATTAGCATATCAGCACATCAGCACATCAGCACATCAAATCAATATCTGTTTCATTTTGGAGTTTTGAGCCAACTTAAGGCCATACCCATAGGCTTTCCAATCATTTTACTATTTATCCAGGTCAGCATATCCAGATAAAGAAAAGCTTTGCTTTCATATTTGTTATGGTAAAGGAGGATGAGTTCTTTTTGAAAAGACTCAAGTATTATTAATTTTTCCCTGGATGTGGAGGCACTAACTTTTTTAAAAAAGTGAAGCGTTTTCTTCTGTAATTGATTCACTGATTTACCTTTTTTGAAAAAATGATCGGCATTTGAAATCAGATAAGGAATGATGTCAAAATTTTCAAGATCATAATGAGCCATAATGATCATAAGTCTTGTATACCCCTGGATGTCCTCCCGAAGAAAACCTACTTCCATGGTTAAAATTTTATTAAGGTATTTCAAAGCAGTGGAAGGCTTTCCTGCACCGAGGTGCATCCATGCAATTTTGAAATAAAGTACCATAATTCGGTGGGCATCCAGTTTGTCTCCATATTTATTGATCCTTCGTAAAGTACTTGGGAGGATTAATAGACCCAGTTCATATTCTCCGGTAAGAAAATAGGAGTTTAATCTTCCGTTATGGACATATAGGAAGGATACAATTTGGGTATTGGTATTGAATTTTTTATAATTCAATTTTCTATAAGACTCCAACTCTTCCATATATTGGTTATATGCTTTTATGTCCCGATTATTGTATGCAGAGGTCAACAGATAATGATACCCACGCATAAGCAGATTAGGATCACGTTCGGCATGATCGGGAGCATTTTTGAGCAGATTGACCCAAAGAAGTGCATACCGGTAACATTGGGTGAAATCGATAAGAATATAATAATACCAAACAAAGGATTGATAAAGATATACTTTCTCAATAGTGTTCAGTTTGTCTAATGGAATTTGATTAATATTTTCTTCAAACACTGAAGTTATTTCATTTTCGTCTTTGTTCGATTTTACATGACCATTCTGGATATACAGTCCATGCAAATATATTTTCAGATTCGACAAACGAATGGTAATGGATATATTGGTCAGTTTATTTCCAGAACTGTAAAAGAGGTCTTTTGATTTTAGGGAGCCTGATCTAGTGATGTGACGAGATTCAATTAATTTTTCAAATTCAAGAATTTGAAGTACAGATATATCGTCATTTAATTTTTCNNATTTTTCAGAAGAAGTTTTTGCTTTATCGAGAAGTTTGAGTGCCTGAAGGTATAATCCTTTGCCGTAGAGTATATCTGCAAAATCCAGCAGTTCTCTGATTTCTATATTTGCGTGTTTGTTTTTATGGATCAACCTTAATGAAATCAGAATTTGACTGTATAGGTGCCTTTTTAAATTAGGTAACTGGGTCTTAGGAAACTTCTTTTGAATCGCTTTTTCATCCATCGTCTCTTGCTTTTCAAGAAAGTCAAAAAGTTGGATATACTTCATAGTTTCACTATCCTGAATTCGTGAAGCATATATTCGAAAATTTCGTTTTTCGGCCTTTGTCAAGGATTTGACCAGCTTATGTAACTGATCAGAATGCGATATAGGCATAACAAAATTGGGTATTATAAATTACTTAAAATCAAATCATTACATCAATATATTTGTCCTTTGTCAATCACAATATAGCTATAAATTGAATGGTCAGGTAGTTTATATTTCTTTAATATTGAATTAAAAATAGGAAGAAATAGTATGATTTGGTATGGTATCTATAACATGTAATTTATGAAGATTAATATAGCTTCTCCATGTTTAAAAATTCAACCATGAAAATCTGGTGAAATGAAAAAAATCGAAGCAATCATACGTTCATCCCGATTTGAAGAAGTGAAGTCAGCCCTCAGTGAAGCGGATATTAATTTCTTCACATTTACGGAAGTTAAAGGGTTTGGAAAGCAAAAGGGTGATCATGTGGTATACAGAGGGGCAGTATATGATGTAGGTTACATTGCACGACTCTCACTGCAGATCATTATTTCAAATGATAGATTGGAGGAAGCGCTCGATGTAATTAGAAATGCTGCTTATACAGGTGAGATTGGCGACGGTAAAATTATTGTCACCCAAATTGATGAAGTAATAAGTATTCGCACAGGAAAAAGAAATGAAGAAGCTCTATAAAACAGTTGAGAATTTAAAAATGGTTACTCATGGATGAGGCATTGTTTGCAGTTAATAATTTGTGGATATTGGTAGCGACGGTATTGGTTTTTGTCATGCATTTAGGTTTTTCTACACTGGAAGCGGGTTTTGTCAGACAAAAAAATGCGGTCAACATTTTGTTTAAAAACTGTATGATAATAGCCATAGGTTTGTTGACCTATTGGTTTTGTGGGTTTAATTTGATGTATCCGGATATCAGTTTTTCCGGAATGATTGCACTATTCGGATTCAGCGACTTTGGATTAACTATGCCGGAAGGAAATTCTGGATTGATTGCTTATGCGGAGGGACAATATACTTACTATACTGATTTTATATTTCAGGCGATGTTTGCTGCCACATGTTGCACTATCGTATCTGGTGCGGTGGCTGAAAGAATTAAATTAATGCCTTTTTTAGTGTTTTGTACATTTTTTGTAGCCATAAGTTATCCCATAGCGGGTATGTGGAAGTGGGGAGGCGGTTGGCTGGATGCATTGGGTTTTTATGATTTTGCTGGCTCCACAGTAGTTCATTCTGTTGGGGGTTGGGGAGCGTTGGCAGGAATTTTATTGTTAGGGGCCAGAAGGGGAAAATTTCGTAAAGATGGTTCCATTGTGCCCATTCCGGGACATAGCATGCCTTTTGCTACTTTAGGTGTATTTCTGCTTTGGTTCGGTTGGTTTGGATTCAACGGTGGTTCTGTGCTGTCAGCTGATCCTGGCGCTGTTTCATTGGTTTTTGTTACAACGGCCCTGGCCGGAGCAGCAGGTGCGATTGGAGCTTTTGTGATTTCCAGGGCTGTATTCAAATCTTATGATTTGTCCATGGTTCTAAATGGAATATTAGGGGGACTGGTAGGGATAACCGCCGGTGCGGATCTTATGACACCAGGTCAAGCCATCTGTATTGGCATCGTTGCCGGAGCTATTATCCCTGTATCTGTAGTGTTTTTTGATCGAATGAAGATTGACGATCCGGTAGGAGCCACTTCCGTTCACCTGGTTTGCGGTATATGGGGCACTCTGTCTGTAGGACTGCTGGGTGTTCAGGCTGGAATTCAGCAATTACTGGCTCAACTGATTGGGATTGTGTCCATAGGAGTATTTACATTTTCTTTTGCATTTATTGTTTTTTACATCATTAAGAGGGTATCAGGAATTCGTGTATCCGAAGAAGAGGAAATGAGAGGATTGGATATCACTGAACATGAAATGGAAGCTTATACAGTGAAATCAGGAGCTACCTATGAAATGGCTGTTGATTAAATGAATATATGTATGTTGTTTTTGAACTGAATGAAGGAAGAACGTCGATGAATTTGTATCCATCACGTGAGTTTATATAGAATTGAACAACGGGTATGATGATGAATGGAGGACTTTATGTCCCGCAGATGGAAAAGTCTTCATGCGGGATTGGAATGATCGCACAATTGGATGGTGTAAAAAGTCACCAATTGGTTGCTGATGCCTTGACAATTCTGGAGAATATGGTACACCGTGGGGCATGCGGTTATGAAGAAAATTCCGGTGACGGAGCGGGAATTCTTACACAAATACCCCATAAATTGTATTTCAATGAATTGGCAAAAAGTGGCATAGATCTTGGCCAGGAAGGCACCTATGGAGTAGGATTCCTTTTTCTGCCAAAAAATGAAACTGATAAAAAGGCATGTAAGGAGATTATCTCCTCTACTGCAGAAGAATATGGCTTTAATGTGATTATTTACAGATGTGTCCCTACGGACCATTCTGAGCTGGGGCTTTCTGCGCGTCAGGTTGAACCTGACATGGAACAGGTTTTTTTGAAGTCTAAAGAGCATTTCAATCAATCGGTTTCAGACAGAAAGCTTTACCTGCTCAGAAATGTAATCTCGAATAGAGTTTATTCTTCCTCTTCGCATTTAAGGGATGATTTTTATATCTGCTCATTATCGTCTAGAACCATTGTATATAAAGGGCAGCTTACTGCACTTCAATTAAGGAACTACTATCCTGATTTAGGAAATGAAGAATTTAAATCGTCGGTGGCCCTCATTCATTCCAGGTTTTCAACCAATACGATTCCAAAATGGAAACTGGCTCAACCTTTCAGAATGATTGCGCATAATGGTGAAATCAATACTATTCGTTCCAATACCAACAATTGGCGAGCCAGAGAAAAAACCATCCATTCCAATGTTTTTAATGAAGAAGAATTAAAATCAATCACTCCAATTTGTGATCCTCATCTTTCAGATAGCGGAAATTTTGATAATGTTTTAGAATTTCTGGTAATCAATGGGAGATCTATTCCACATAGTATTATGATGATGATTCCGGAAGCTTGGCATGAAGATCCTCAAGCTTCTGAAGAAAAGAAAATGTTTTACCGTTTTCATGAAATGATCATGGAGCCTTGGGATGGTCCGGCTTCTATTTGTTTTACAGATGGAAAGATCATTGGAGCTACCCTTGACAGAAATGGTCTGAGACCTTCAAGATATTGTCTAACATCGGATGGATTACTGATATTGGCTTCTGAAAGTGGTGTTCTTCCCATTCCTTCGGAAAAGATAGTTAAAAAAGGACGATTGCAACCGGGAAAAATATTGCTTGCTCACCTGGGTGAAGGTCATATCATAATGGATGATTTAGTGAAAGATCAGGTTTTTAGTCAGGAATCCTATAGCAACTGGATGGAGAAAAATACAATCCATTTGGATGCAGCTTTAAATTATGATATAAACCATAATGGTCAAAAGTCTGGAAGAGAGGTAAAGTTAGCTTATAAATTAGCATATGGATTTTCCCGTGAGGATGAGGAAATCATTTTACAATCAATGGGAAACCAAGGGGAAGAACCGGTTGGGTCGATGGGATCTGATATTCCTTTGCCGGTCTTGTCTACTACAGCCCAGCATGTTTCCAACTATTTTAAGCAGGAATTTGCACAGGTTACCAATCCACCCATCGATCCCTTACGGGAAAGAGTGTATATGTCATTGCATACATTTCTCGGACCTGCCATCAAATTGCACCGAAGTATAGAAAGTCGTGTAATCCGCTTGCTATTGTCTTCACCGGTATTATCAAAATCACAATTTTCTTCCATAGTCAATCATTCTTCTCCGGGCTTTAATTTTTCAGTTTTGGAAAGTGTTTTCCCATATAATGAAGACAATGGAATTTTAGAGCAAAGCATCGATCAGTTATGCATGCAAGCATTGGAAAGTATAGAAAACGATCGCAGACTCCTAATACTTGACAATACAAAAATCGATGAAAATAAGGTTGCCATTCCATCACTTATTGCTTGTGGTGCGTTGCACCAGTTTTTGATCAATGAAGGTAAAAGAAAGGAGGTATCTATTATCGTGAAAGGGGCAGATATATGGGAAACTCACCATTTTGCTACCTTATTATCTTTCGGAGCCGATGCCATTTACCCTGAAATGGCATTGAATATTATTTCCGGCTTTTCTGGTGACAATTCTTCCCTGGATCATGAAAAGAAATACAAAAAAGCGGTAGAGAAGGGATTACTGAAGATTATGTCAAAGCTGGGAATTTCTACCATGGCCTCGTATAAGGGATCTCAAACTTTCGAAGCTTTAGGAATTCACCCAGAAGTAGTAAGGAAATGTTTTACATATACGGTGAGCCGAATCGGGGGGATGACTTTTGATATGCTGGCCAGGGAGCAATTGGTTAAGCATCGAGCCGCTTTCTATGCTCATGTCGAAAATCTTCCCGATTTAGGTGTATATCAATGGAAGGTAAATGGTGAATACCATCTTTTTAACCCAAAAACCATTCACCTTCTGCAACACTCAACGTCCAGCAATAACTTTAAAATATTCAGACAATATTCCACTGCCATTGATGAGCAGGAAAAAAAGGCCTGCACTTTGCGATCATTTATTGCTTTTAAAAAGGAGATCACCCCAATACCTATAAGTGAAGTAGAGCCGGTGGAAAATATTTTGAAGAGATTTGCCACAGGAGCAATGTCATTTGGTTCAATCAGTTATGAAGCCCATACAACGCTGGCCATTGCCATGAACAGAATTGGAGGTAAATCAAACAGTGGCGAAGGGGGGGAGGATGAAATCAGGTATCACCCGGATGCAAATGGGGAAAATTTATCTTCAGCAATCAAGCAGGTTGCCTCTGGGCGTTTTGGAGTAACCATACAGTACCTGGCTCATGCGCGTGAGATACAAATAAAAATGGCACAAGGTGCAAAACCAGGGGAGGGTGGTCAATTACCCGGGCATAAAGTTGACGAGTGGATAGGCAGGGTCAGACATAGTATTCCTGGTGTGGGATTGATTTCCCCACCTCCCCATCACGATATTTATTCCATTGAAGATCTGGCTCAATTGATTTTTGATCTGAAAAACACCAATCCTAATGCACGTATCAGTGTAAAACTGGTATCCAAAGCAGGGGTAGGTATTATTGCTTCCGGTGTAGCTAAAGCCCACGCTGATCATATACTGATCTCTGGAGCCGATGGAGGTACAGGGGCTTCTCCATTGAGCAGTATACGGCATGCGGGATTACCTTTGGAATTGGGCTTGGCAGAAACCCACCAAACGCTGGTAAAAAATAATCTGAGAAACCGTGTGACTCTCCAGGCAGATGGTCAGATCCGCACAGGACGGGATTTGGCCATAGCCACAATGTTGGGGGCTGAAGAATGGGGAATTGCAACAGCAGCACTCGTGGTGGAAGGTTGTATTCTCATGAGAAAATGCCATCTCAATACCTGTCCGGTGGGGATTGCAACGCAGGATGCAGATTTAAGAAAGAAGTTTTCCGGTAAGGTGGTAAACCTGGTTAACTTTTTCCACTTTCTTGCACAGGAACTCCGTGAAATCATGGCTTCTCTGGGAATCCGAACCGTCAATGAATTGGTAGGACGTTCAGATTTATTACAGATAAGGGAAGATTTAAATCATTGGAAATGGAGGAGTGTCGATTTACAGAAAGTGTTGTACCGGGAGGAAAATCCGCTGGGATTAAGTGAATATAAGTCCATTGATCAGGATCATGGTATAAATACAATATTGGATAAGGAACTCATCGAATACTCTGAGCTTGCTTTACAGGATAAGATCAATATCAATAGCGTATTTTCTATTAAAAGCACAGATCGCGCGGTTGGAACGATGCTTTCTCATGAAATTGTAAAAAGATATGGTAAGGAAGGTTTAGAGCCGGATTCTATTTCTTTCCGTTTCAGAGGGTCAGCCGGACAGAGTTTTGGAGCTTTTGCAATACGAGGTTTGAAACTGATTCTGGAAGGGGATGCCAATGATTACCTGGGTAAAGGTTTGAGTGGAGCAAAATTGGTCATTGTCCCTGATCGCAATGCCACTTTAGATCCTTCGGAGAATATTATCATTGGAAATGTTGCACTTTATGGAGCTACATCAGGAGAAGTATATGTCAGAGGTATTGCTGGCGACAGATTTTGCGTGCGCAATAGTGGCGCCCATGCAGTGGTTGAGGGTATTGGTGATAATGGATGTGAGTATATGACGGGAGGAAGCGTAGTAATCCTTGGTAAAGTGGGACGAAATTTTTCTGCGGGAATGAGTGGGGGAGTTGCTTTTATTTATGATCCAGATCCAACTTTCCATGCATTGTGCAACCGGGATTTGGTGGTTTTTGAAAATCCCAGCCAGAGTGATTTGGAGTCAATACGAACAAGAATTCGCAATCACTTTCAGTATACCGGTAGTGTTTCTGCTTTGGAAATTCTAAGCGATTGGGAAAATAAAAAGAAATTATTCATGAAAGTGATTCCTGCCGATTACAAAAAGATCCTGGAGAGAATCCATGATAAGCCGGCTGAGGTTTTAGGTAAAGTAAAAGTAAATTCATAAATCATGGGAGATATCAGAGGTTTTATGAAGTACGAACGTGAATTGCCTTCCAATAGGAAAGTGGAAGAGCGAGTACTGGACTGGAATGAAATTTTTGATAATCATCCGAAGGATGCTGTTTTTAAACAATCAGCGCGATGTATGGATTGTGGGGTGCCTTTCTGCCATTCTGGATGCCCTTTGGGTAATCTCATACCACAATTCAATGAGGCTGTATTTAATGACCAATGGTTTACTGCATATCAAATATTGAGCAGTACAAACAATTTTCCTGAATTTACCGGGAGAATTTGTCCTGCACCGTGTGAAGGTTCCTGTGTATTAGGCATTCATCAGAATCCTGTAACAATAGAATGGATTGAAAAAAATATTGCTGAAAAAGCTTTTGAATCTGGATGGATTCAACCTGTAGTCAGGGAGCGGAATGGAAAGAAAATAGCTATTATTGGTTCAGGACCTGCCGGTCTGGCTGCAGCTGATGAATTAAATAAAGCGGGGTATCAAGTAACGGTGTATGAACGAAATGATCGTCCCGGTGGATTGTTGAGGTATGGAATTCCTGATTTCAAATTAGAGAAATCAATAGTAGAGCGAAGGATCCAAATCATGCAAGAATCAGGAATTGTATTCCATACCCAGGCATATGTGGGAATCAACGTAGACGCTTCTGATCTTTTGAATGAAAATGATGCACTTTTGTTGGCTGGAGGGAGTACGATTGCGCGCGATATGAATATTGAAGGCAGAGAAGGGACAGGAGTATACTTTGCCATGGAATTTTTAGAGGAAAATAACAGGTTAGTTGCCGGTGATTCCATTGAGAGGAAAATATTGGTAAAAAATAAAAGGGTGGTCGTCATCGGTGGGGGAGACACGGGTTCTGATTGTATTGGAACCTCCAACCGTTTAGGTGCAACTGATGTGGTTCAGTTGGAAATTTTGCCCAAACCTTCCTTGGACAGGAAAGAGGACAACCCCTGGCCTCAATGGCCTTTCATATTGAGAACTTCAACTTCTCATGAAGAAGGATGCCAAAGAGAGTGGAATGTAATTACCAAGCGATTTGTCAGAGACGAGCAGGGAGAGTTGCGAGGTATTGAAGTAGCAGAAGTTGAGTGGAATGTTGATATACATTCTGGAAAATCAAAATTTATGGAAGTGGACGGTACAACCCGAATTCTGGAATGCGNNAAACCATTCAGGAAGGAAGAGAGGCTGCCTTTACAATGGATAAGTTTCTTGGCGATAATTTAAAAGACGGAAAGACAAAAAAATCAATTTTCAAAGGAGAAAATATATTCAGTGTTTAATGTAAAAGCATTTGCCCGGAGGCAAATGCTTTTATTGATGGCTTTAATGTTTATTGTGAATCGTGAAAGATTTTCAAACCAATTATTGGTATCTATCACGGTTTGAGTACAATGATATCTAAATTTTTTGACTTAATCAAATGATTTAATTCCGGAACCATTACTTCTTTCACTTTTTTGAAAACTTCAAGCTCATTATCAATTTTTGATGTCATTTCATTTTTCACTTCTATTGCTGCTGCAGTGGGAGGAAAATCTCCGGTTCTCATCTGGGTCAATGAATTAAGCCCAGCCAACTTATTGGTCAATTTGATGGGGTAATTTAATGGATCCTGATTGCTTCTGTTTTTGGTTTGGTAGAGTGATTCTTCTACTTTTGTCATCAAACTGTCCATTTTAGCGGTAAATTGATTGATTTCACTGTCTTTAACTTTATCATTGAAGGTTTTGATTTGGTTTCGTAGCGAACGAATATCAATAATTGCCTGGTGTGCTTCACTCACTTTATCATTGACACTTTTGATAAAATCAAATTGGGCCTGGATCTCTTCCAGGGTAGATTCGGAGTTAGGATTTTGCAAAATTTGAAAATCCTGATTCCACCGGTTTTGATTGCGCTTTAGAGATACAGAGTACTTCCCTGGCACAGCTTTGGGTCCTGCCATAGAACCTGCCCACAGGACCATGCCATCAAATCGGGTGGCATCCGGATAGGACATGTTCCACACAAACATATTTGATCCCTCTTTCAATTCAAGTTTTTCATTCCGCTCTTTGGCATGTGTGGAATATGATCTGATGATATCTCCATTTTCATCAAGATAAGAAAGTGTAATGGTATCGGCCTTTTCATCGTAATTTTTTAGATAGAAAAAAGTCATTACCCCGCCCGGATGATTTAGTCCGGCACCTTTTACATTTTTATTTTGAGCGCCAGGCATTCTGTAGGAGTCCATGGGTTTAAATAAGTATGTATTCACATTCCTGATCTCATCACTGACCTGGTGAAGTAAAGTAAGATCATCGATAAGCCAAATACTCCTGCCCTGTGTGGCAGCGATCAGATTGTTATCTTTAATGGTTAAGTCCGTAATCGGAACAATGGGAAGATTCATCTGGAACGGGTACCACTGTTGTCCGCCATTATAAGAAATATACATGCCATTTTCTGTTCCTGCATACAAAAGGTCTTTTTTAACAGGATCTTCCCTGACAACTCTTGTAAAATGTTCATCAGCAATCCCATTGACAATGCGTGTCCAGGTTTTTCCGAGATCGGTAGTTTTGTATATGTAAGGTGTGAAATCGCCATGTTTGTACATGGTTGCAGCTATGTAGCATGTATTGGCATCATGAGGTGAGGGTTCCAGAGAATTGATCATTATCCATTCCGGCATGTTTTTAGGTGTTACGTTGCTCCAGGCAGCGCCTCCATTCGATGTAACATGTACGAGTCCGTCATCACTGCCTGCCCAGATAAGACCTTCTTTTAGCGGTGATTCATCTGCTGCAAATATGGTACAGTAATACTCCACACTGGTATTGTCTTTGGTGACCGGTCCACCGGAAGGTCCCATTTTCGATTTGTCATTTCTGGTCAGATCAGGACTTATGATTGTCCATGTATGTCCTTCATCTGTAGAAACATGCACATGGTTGGAGGTGGTAAATAATTTATTGGGATTATGCCTGGAAAAGAAGATAGGAAAATTCCACTGAAACCGGTACTTCATTCCTTCGGCACCATAACCCATGGGATTGTCTGGCCATACATTAATGGCACGAACGGTTCCACGTGAATGGTTTACTCTTGTTAGAAAACCACCATAACTTCCTCCATAAACAATGTCTGGGTTTTTGGGATCAGGGGCAATATGTGCGGATTCACCACCTGCTGTGGGTTCCCAGTCATTCTCTGTGATCGCCCAGCCTTCTGACCTGTGTTTAATACGCAGGGTGGAGTTGTCTTGTTGAGCAACATAGATCCGGTATGGAAAATGATTGTCTGTAGTCACTCTGTAAAATTGAGCTGTTGCTTGGTTGTGATATGTTGTCCAATTGTCACCTCCGTCAAAGCTGACCTGTGCCCCGCCATCATCTCCGATAATCATCCGTTTAGGATCTTCAGGGGCAATCCACAAATCATGGTGATCGCCATGCGGCGCATTGTAGGACTTGAATGTCTTTCCACCATCCGTTGATTTATGGTAAGAAACGTTGAGAACATAAACAACTTCTTTGTCTTTTGTATCTGCATAAATTCGTGTATAGTACCAGGCTCTTTGTCTGAGGGCCCTGTCATCATTTTGTTTTGTCCATGTTTCTCCTCCATCATCTGACCGGTAAACTCCACCATTTTCATTTTCAATGATCGCCCATACCCTTTCACTGTCAGCATATGAAACGGCTACACCTGATATCCCCCAAACCCCTTTAGGAAGACCCTTGTTTCCTGTGATTTCTTTCCAGGTTTCACCCCCATCAGTACTTTTAAAGATTCCGGAACCAGGGCCGCCACTGGACAGATTGTAAGGATTTCTACGTACATTCCATGAAGTTGCATACATGATCCGGTGATTATTAGGATCCAGACAAAGATCTACCACACCCACATCTTCATTGATGAACAAAGTCTTTTTCCAGGTTTTACCCCCATCAACTGACTTAAAGACGCCTCGTTCCTGGTTGGCTTTATACAGATTACCCATCGATGCTACCCACACTATGTCAGGATTGTTGGGGTGAATTCTTACCCGGCCAATATGCCTGGAATCAGCCAATCCAGCAAAGGTCCACGTCTTGCCTGCATCCACACTTTTCCATACTCCGTTACCGGAGGAAACGTTTCCCCTGACCGTCTTTTCCCCGGTTCCTACATATATCACATTGGGATCCGATTCAGAAACGGCAAGATGACCGATGGTGCCTCCAAAATATCCATCTGAAATGTTTTCGTATGAATTGCCACCATCATTGGTTCTCCAAACACCACCCCCCGTTGCTCCAAAATAATATAAAAGGGGATTATTGGGAACACCAGCAACTGCACAGGAGCGACCACCTCGGAAAGGTCCAATATGACGCCATTCCAAAGCTTTGTAATAGGATGCCATTGGGTCTTCAGAAATTTTGGTGTTTTGAGAAGTCAATGGGATGAACAGCAGCATGAAAAAGAAAAAAGTTAAGTGCTTTACCATAGTCTGATTAATAATTTATGATTTATGTAATTCAATTTTAATGTTTATACATCCAGGTTTTGAATGTTTTCTAAATACACTTCGAAGTGCATACAAATGAAATATTGGTAATGTCTGCGGATTATGTCAGCAATATATTGCTTTCTATATTTTTATAGATTAAAAGAAGGTGATAATTTCAAAAATAAGTCAAAAATACTTAAGTGAAAGGCTTGTCAGTCTGATGAAACAAATTTAGAAAAAACCTTTTTCAATGAGTACCTGTAAGTTTTTAAACCGACACAGTAGCCTTGATGTGTGGATGAGGATCGTATTGTAATAATGTAAAGTCTTCATATTGAAAATCAAATATGGACTTTACATCGGGATTGATTTGCATTTGAGGTAAGGGTCTGGGTTCCCTTTCCAATTGCAGATATGCCTGCTCCACATGATTAGAATATAAATGTACATCCCCGAATGTATGAATAAACTCCCCAGATTCCAATCCACACACCTGAGCCATCATCAAAGTGAGCAATGCATAAGAGGCTATATTGAATGGTACTCCCAGAAATACATCGGCAGATCGTTGATACAAGAGACATGAAAGTCGCCCATTTTCTACATAGAATTGAAACAAGCAGTGGCAGGGTGTTAAAGCCATTTCTTCCAGTTCTCCGGTATTCCATGCATTGACTATGATTCGTCTTGAGTCCGGATTGCTTTTAATCAATTCTACAGTACGGCTAATCTGGTCAATGGTGGTACCATCAGGTTTGGTCCAGCTTCTCCATTGCTTGCCGTACACGGGTCCAAGGTTGCCTTTATCGTCAGCCCATTCATTCCAGATTCTGACTCCATGTTGATTAAGATACCCGATATTTGTATCCCCATTCAAAAACCATAACAATTCATAGATGATAGATTTGAGATGCAATTTTTTTGTGGTCAATAAAGGAAAGCCATGGCTCAGGTCAAAACGCATCATATATCCAAAACAACTGATGGTACCTGTTCCTGTTCGGTCAGATTTTTGCACCCCATTATCTAAAATATGCCGAAGCAGTGTATGGTATTGTTTCATAGTTTGTGTGTGTTATGTGTTGAATGCACATCGTATTTATATACTGGGTTTTATCACCAACAAGATACAAATATGTAAAGAATCCTGTATATGAAGTTAGAATTTTTCATGGATTTGTGGCTGTGTGAACAAAGTAATTGATTATGATTTTATATATTGTCTTTGCATGGATTTAAGAATAAGATAATTGATATAATGTATAAAAGCCTGTCAGAATGTATAAATGATCTTGAGATAAATGATATGATCATTCGAGTCGGTACAGAAGTAGATCCAAACCTGGAAATGGCGGAGATACACAGAAGGATCTATGATACAGGAGGGCCGGCAATATTATTTGAAAAAGTAAAAGGGAGTCCTTTCAAAGCGGTAAGTAATATTTATGGGACAATAGAAAGAACGGAATTTATATTCCGAAAAACCTTATCCAGGGCAAAGAAAGTCATTGAATTGAAAGCGGATCCTTCACGATTGTTTAAACGGCCTTACCATTATTTAGGTGCCGGTTTGACGGCAATCACTGCGTTACCTTTAAAATCTTTAGTTTCCAGGCCGATAAAGTTCGGTCAAACTACCATCGACCAATTGCCATTGATCAAATCATGGCCGATGGATGGAGGAGCATTTATAACGCTTCCTCAGGTATTAACACTGCCTCCTGATACTTCAGCTATTATGCAGTCGAATGTCGGAATGTACCGGATTCAACTCGATGGCAATGAATATGAAGTAAATAATGAAGTCGGCATGCATTATCAAATCCACCGGGGCATTGGGGTTCACCACGCTATGTATAATAGGAGCGATCAACCATTCCGTTGCAGTATATTTGTAGGAGGACCACCCTCCCATGCATTTGCAGCAATTATGCCTATGCCGGAAGGTATAAGTGAGCTTACTTTTGCCGGAATGCTGGGAGGACGTCGATTCAGGTATTTCTATGATGATATGGGGCATGTAATTTCGTCTGATGCTGAATTTGTCATAACGGGCACTATATTAAAAAATGTTATGAAACCCGAGGGGCCATTTGGTGATCACCTGGGTTACTATAGTTTGCAGCATGATTTTCCGGTAATGAAGGTAGATCGTGTATATCACCGGAAAAATCCGCTTTGGCATTTTACTGTCGTGGGGAGACCACCACAGGAAGACAGTAGTTTTGGCCATTTAATCCATTTATTGGTAAAAGAATTGACTCCACAGGAATTTCCAGGTCTGGTTTCTTTAAATGCTGTTGATGCTGCCGGTGTACATCCATTGCTCATTGCCATTGGTAAGGAAAGATACATGCCTTTCAGAGAGAGAAGGCCTGAAGAAATATTAACCATAGCCAATAGGATATTAGGTTCTGGTCAGACTTCCCTGGCAAAGTATTTATGGATTGCAGCCGAAGGGGATGATCCACACCTTAATACCCATGATATCCGGCATTTTTTCTATCACATGCTGGAGCGGGTGGACTGGAAGAAAGATCTTCATTTTTATACACATACGACCATTGATACTTTGGACTATTCCGGTACGGGCTGGAATGCAGGCAGCAAGGTGGTGATAGCAGTCTGTGGCAAGATCCTCAGAAAGTTGGAATCCAGTATTCCTGAAGGATTGAAATTGCCACAAGGTTTTGGAAACGTTAAACTCATACAACCGGGAATTCTCGCTATGGAAGGCCCCACTTATACAGGGGAGAATAATGCCTCTTTAGAAATGGAAAAACTAACGGCGGCGCTTCAGCCTCAAGACCTGGAAGGATTCCCTTTGATTATATTGTGTGATGATAGCCAGTTCATTTCTGCCACACTGAATAATTTTCTTTGGGTAACTTTTACCCGGAGCAACCCTTCTCATGACATCTATGGAATTGGGGCTTTTGTTGAACATAAACACTGGGGCTGTAATGGTTCTCTCATTATTGATGCACGGATCAAACTACATCATGCACCTTTACTGGAAACGGATCCTTTTGTTTCAAAGAAGGTGGATGAGATTATTATTAATGACCCGAATCTGAGAAAATTGAAAATTTAAAATAAAAGGATTTTAAGTACTCTAAGATTGTCAGGTATAGTTTTCAATCTTATCTTATCTAACACAAGTTATTAATTTGAAGATTCTGATTGAACTTTTCAAAACCTGGTTGAATGGATTTGGGTATGAAAAGAATTTTGATACTTGCTAAATTATAAATACCTTTCCCTTTCTTAATTCAATTTATTTTATTCAAAACAAAAAATCAAACCCTGAAATTGAAATGACAAGGATTAAAAAAATTGCCATCAGTGCGCTCATGCTTATGGGCTTACCTCTCTGGATGTTTGCACAATCTTCTCAAAATCGCAGTCTTGATGAAAGAATAGATGACGCTTTCATGCCAATAGCAAACTGGTTTGAAAATTTGATTTTTACTTCTATTCCATTCACCAGTGAGTTTAGAATTCCCATAGTTCTCATCCTTTTGATCGGTGGGGCTTTTTTCTTTACCGTTGCATTTTCTTTTCCAAATATCAGGAGGTTTTGGTTGGCCATTAATGTGGTCAGGGGAAAGTACAAAGATATAGACAAACCCGAAGCCATAGAGAGCGCCGAAGTCAATATAGTTGATGGAGATGTCATAGGTACTATAGCCGATGAAAGCAAAGAAGGGGAAGTGAGTCATTTTCAGGCATTGGCTACCGCTGTTTCAGGTACTGTAGGATTGGGTAATATAGCGGGAGTGGCTTTGGCCATCGCAATAGGAGGTCCTGGTGCAACATTCTGGATGATCATTGCAGGATTATTGGGTATGTCATCAAAGTTTGTAGAATGTACTTTGGGGGTGAAATACAGGGATATAGGNNGGAGGTCCTATGTACTATTTGTCCAAAGGGTTAAGTGAAATGGGATGGGTAAATCTCGGAAAAGTTCTGGCTGTACTTTTTGCAATTTTTTGTGTTGGGGGATCATTTGGAGGAGGAAATGCATTCCAGGCTAATCAGGCTACTCAGCAAATTGTCACTTCTTTGGGTTTATCAGGCGGATTCATTGGAACACTGATTGGGTTGATTTTTGCAGTTGTTGTTGGGCTGGTCATCATTGGAGGAATTAAACGCATTGGGGCTGTAACAGAAAAAGTGGTGCCATTTATGGCTATCATGTATGTATTAGCATGTTTGGTCATAATTTTCAGTCACATTTCTTACTTAGGAACTGCTATTGGATTAATCATTTCCCAGGCTTTTACCCCAGTAGCGGGTTTAGGCGGATTAGTGGGTGTATTGATTACAGGTTTTAGAAGAGCTGCTTTTTCCAATGAAGCAGGAGCAGGTTCTGCCGCTATTGCTCACTCCGCTGTAAAAACCAATTACCCGGCATCAGAAGGAATTGTAGCATTATTGGAGCCTTTTATTGACACTGTTGTTATTTGTACCATGACGGCTTTGGTTATTATTATGTTTAATCAAGGGGATATTTTTACTTATGGCGGTGATGGAAGTGGAAACGTTTTGATTAATGGACAAAATGTTGGAGGTGTAGATCTTACATCCATGGCTTTTGCTGATGTACTACCCTGGTTTCCCAATGTATTAACTTTGGCTATTGTATTGTTTGCATTTTCAACTATGATTTCATGGTCTTATTACGGACTTCAATCCTGGAAATTTTTATTTGGAAGAAGCAAATGGTCTGATTATTCTTATAAAATCCTTTTTTTAATTTTTATAGTTGTAGGTTCAGCTTCATCGATGGATGCGGTATTCAGATTTTCCGATGCAATGATTCTTGCTTTGGTATTTCCCAACATGATCGGATTGATACTTTTATATCCAAAGGTCAGGAATGAAATGAAAAAGTATTTAAGTGCTATCAAGCAATTCAATCTGAAGTAATGGATATACATTCCGGGTCATTTATGTTAATGCAACATGGTGTTTGAAATTTGAGGAAATGAATACTTTAAAGGTAATTTTCCGATGTGAATAATGTATGATAATATTTCGGAATCCTTGTTTGCCATAGCATGTTTCTACATTCATATTTCTGCCGGATGAAAGATGCCATAAATTTAGCTTTCTTACACCTGGGCTCCAATAAAGGTGACAGGTTGCTTAACTTACAACATGCTATATCACTACTGGAAGGATATGGTTTTTCATTAATAGCAAGTTCATCAGTCTACAATACTCAAGCCTGGGGCATAGTATCGCAACCTGATTTTTTGAACATCGTAGTAAAAGTCAAAACAGAAGTAGATGCCAAGACTTTGTTAAAGAGAGTTCAGAAAATTGAAAATATCATTGGTAAAGAAAAGGAGTTTTATTGGGGACCTCGTAAGATAGATATAGACATTCTTCTTTTCAACCAGGAAATCATAAATAACAAGAAACTGATTATTCCACATGCTCATATGGAAAGCCGTAATTTTGTTTTGATACCTTTATCTGAAATTGCTGGAGATGTGGTCCATCCGGTTTTGGGAAAAACCATTACTGAACTGAAAGAGTTATGTATGGACAGCAGTACAGTGGAATTGATAAACAAATAAAACTTCTTTGGCAATAAAATTTCCATATCGATATGTCTGTATTGAAGGCAATATAGGTGCAGGGAAAACTTCCTTCTGTGAACTCATGCAAAAGGAATATAACTGCAAGTTGATTTTAGAGGAGTTTGATGATAATCCATTCTTGCCCTACTTTTATAATGAACCTGAAAGATTTGCTCTCACCGTTGAATTGTTCTTTATGACAGAAAGGCATAAACAATTGGAAAAGACTTTACTCAATCANNAGCAGATTATTTTTTTAGCAAAACTTTATTATTTGCCCGGAATAATCTCAATAATGAGGAGTTTAAATTGTTTAATCGCTTGTATAGAGTAATGGCTCAAACCTTTCCAAAGCCTGACCTTATCGTTTATTTTCATCGTGATGTAGACATATTGCTTGAAAATATCAGAAAAAGAGGGCGGGAATATGAAAAGGCTATCACTGCTGATTATTTAATGAGTATACAAAATACTTATTTTGAATATCTAAGGAGTATAGTTTCGTTTCCAGTACTGATTATGGACGTGAATACTCTTGATTTTGTTTCAAATGAAAAGCATTTCAATGAGTTAAATTATCTCGTTGCCAGAACTTACCGGCCCGGTGTGCATAGAATGAGTCTCAGTTTGTTTTGATATCATTAGTTAATTAATTTATTCATACTTGTCTGATAATTGTCAAATTTCATAGAAATAATGCCATTTCCATTAACACGTATAGTATTTTTGTGTTACAAAGTTTGTGTGTAACAATATTATCGCAAAATTCCGCTAATCACTTAAGTATAAAATTTCATGAGAGGCTTTTTCAAAGCATTGTTTGCATCCTGTTTAGGTACTATCCTGGCATTTGCATTATTATTTATTCTATTGCTGGGAATATTCAGCGTGGCTGGTATACAAAAGGATAAAGCTGAACCCAAATCAGTTCTTTTGCTTGATTTTAAAGATGTTATCCCCGAGAAAACAGGGAATGTCAGGGATGAGTTTTCTTTTATGAGCAGTGGTGATTTTATTGGACTGAATGACATGATCAAAGCCATTCAATATGCTGCTGAAGATCCAAATATTGAAGGGATATCTATAGTGGCTCCAGTATTTATGGGAGGACAGGCTACGCTTCAAGCTGTGAGGAGAGAACTTGAAAATTTTAAAGAAAGCGGAAAATTTATTTATTCCTATAGTGATTTTTATACTCAGGGCACTTATTGGTTGTCTACTGTCTCAGATTCACTGTTTCTTAATCCAAATGGACTGATTGATTTGAAAGGAATGGGCGTCTCTTTGATCTATTTTAAAAATCTTTTGGAAAAAACCGGCATAGATATGGAAGTCTTTTATGCTGGAAAATTTAAAAGTGCTACAGAGCCTTTCCGGCGAGACCATTCCAGTCCGGAAAATAAGCTTCAGTTAAAAGAATTTCTTTATGATCTTGAGGAGGTAATGATAAGAGATATCAGTATTGGCAGAGGGTTGGATGAAGCCACGGTAAAGTCCCTGATCAGGGGTTATCAGGGTGGTGTGGCTTTTGGAGCAGTTAATAGTCGATTGGCAGATGACGTACTGCATCTTGAAGAATATCACAATAAAATTCGCAGTAAAATCGGAATATCTTCTGGACGAAAAATCAATTTTGTTCGACTGCCGGAATATAGGCAGTTTGTGAAATCAAAATTTAATCCTAAAGTAAAGGATAAAATTGCCGTCATTTATGCCGAAGGTGAGATTGTTATGTTTGAGAACAAAAAAGGGTCTATTTCGGATGTCAGGTATCGTAAAGTATTTGAGAGGCTGCTAAAAGATTCTCAAGTTAAAGGTGTTGTTCTCAGGGTGAACAGTCCCGGAGGTAACGCTTTGGTATCCGACAATCTTCATGCAATGATTGAGGAACTTAAAGCAAAAGGGATACCAGTAGTTGCTTCATTTGGCGATTATGCAGCATCCGGAGGCTATTACCTTAGTGCAGGGGCTGACCTGATTGTTGCCGAGGAAAATACATTGACCGGATCGATTGGAGTGTTTGTTATGCTTCCGTATCTGGGGAAAATGATGCGGGATAAGCTGGGAATCACTTATGATTCCGTGAAAACTGCCCCTTTAGCCGTTAGTTTTAACCCAATGTTTTCACTATCCAATCAGGAAATTACTCACATGCAAGCTTCTACACAACAAGTATATAACCGTCTTCTTGAAAAAGTATCTATCGGCCGATCAATGACTTTGGAAGAAGTAGAAGAAGTGGCGCAAGGAAGAATATGGTCGGGTAAAAAGGCTATGGAATTAGGTCTGGTAGATGCTATTGGAGGATTGAGCAAAGCCATTGAACTAGCTGCGGATAAGGCGGGTATTGAGGAATATAAGATTGTAGAATATCCATTCATAAAAGAGAATCCTTTGAAAATGATTGTGGAAAGCTTATTGTCTGAAGATGATGTTGCCACCATTCAAAGTAAAACCGGAAAAGGTCTCTTTTTACAGTTGTTGGAGTTGGATCAGGTATTAAAACAGGAAAAGCCTCAGGCACGATTGCCATTTATTATACAATGGAACTAGGCTCATTTTCTTTATTGCCTTGAGATTAAGGACATAATTCTTTTAATTACGATTGATTACCTCAAAGTTTCAATCTGGCTACTCCAGTAAAGGTTATTTTTTTACCACAAAGGGCGCAAAGATTATAGCACAAAGTACACAAAGCACAAATAATCAACGACCAAAGTACACAAAGAGCAAAGCACAAAGATCGCAAAGAGCATTTTGGACTTACACAATAACGCATAAACACATAAACTTTTAAACACATAAACGCATAAAC
>JRYF01001319.1_pt1 | contig 21350 bp, 13 predicted proteins | sample 235331 | NCBI WGS metagenome assembly JRYF01 (sample SAMN03074217, study PRJNA261475) | activated sludge metagenome | biome: Wastewater Treatment Plant; feature: Wastewater; material: Activated sludge; isolation source: activated biomass of a wastewater treatment plant treating hydrocarbon... ...
GCGCTTGGTGACGTCGCCGGCGGCGTTCACGCTTTCGAGCTGGACGCCGAAGCCCCACAGCCGCGCGACGTGCTTGAGCACCTCCTGCGCGCTGTCGTGCAGCGGGCGGTCGCGGTGCTGGAAGTGGCGCAGCGTCAGGCTACGGTCGCCGCGCAGGTTGACGTTCCAGACCTGGATGTTGGGCTCGCGCGAGCCGAGGTCGTACTGTGCCGACAGCTTCTCGCGCAGCTCGCGGTAGCCGGCGTCGTCGTGGATGGCGCTGACCTCGAGCTCGTTCTGGCGTTCGTCGTCGGTGATCGCGAACAGCCGCAGCTCGCGCATCAGCTTGGGGCTGAGGAACTGGCCGACGAAGCTCTCGTCCTTGAAGTTGCGCATCGCGTGGTCGAGCGTCGGCAGCCAGGGCGCGCCGGCGATCTCGGGGAACCAGTGACGGTCCTCGGGCGTCGGGCGCTCGCAGATGCGCTGGATGTCGGTGTACATCGCGAAGCCGAGCGCGTACGGGTTGATGCCGCCGTAGGCCTTGTGGCCGACCGGCGGCTGGTAGATCACGTTGGTGTGGCTCTTGAGCCACTCGATCATCACGCCGTCGGTCAGCCAGCCGTCGTCGTACATGGTGTTGAGCAGCCGGTGGTGCCAGAAGGTGGCCCAGCCCTCGTTCATCACCTGCGTCTGGCGCTGCGGGTAGAAGTACTGCGCCACCTTGCGCACGATGCGCACGATCTCGCGCTGCCAGGGCTCCAGCAGCGGGGCGTTCTTCTCGATGAAGTACAGCAGGTTCTCCTGCGGCTCCTCGGGGAATCGCTTGGCGCCGGGGGCGTCGACCTCGGCCTCGGTGCGCCGCGGCAGCGTGCGCCACAGGTCGTTGACCTGGCGCTGCGCGTAGTCCTCGCGGTCCTTGCGTTCGGCGAGCTCCTGCGCGAGCGTCTTGCGCGCCGGGCGGCGGTAGCGGTCGACGCCGTGGTTGGCCAGCGCATGGCAGCTGTCGAGGAAGGTCTCGACCGCCTCCAGGCCATGCTTCTCCTCGCACTGGGCGACGTAGTTCTTCGCGTAGACCAGGTAGTCGATGATCGACGACGCGTCGGTCCACATGCGGAACAGGTAGTTGCCCTTGAAGAAGCTGTTGTGGCCGTAGGCGGCATGCGCGATGACGAGCGCCTGCATCGCCATCGTGTTCTCCTCCATCAGGTAGCTGATGCAGGGGTTGGCGTTGATGACGATCTCGTAGGCCAGCCCCATGTGGCCGCGCTTGTAGTTCTTCTCGGTGGCGATGAACTCCTTGCCGTAGCTCCAGTGGCGGTAGTTGACCGGCATGCCGACGCTGGCGTAGGCGTCCATCATCTGCTCGGCGGTGATGATCTCGAGCTGGTTCGGGTAGGTGTCCAGCCCGAAGCGCTCGGCGGTCTGCCGGATGACGGCGTGGTACTGCTCGATCAGCTCGAACGACCAGTCGCTGGGCCCGGGCAGGCGCTCGGGCGCGCGCCCGGGCGACGGCCGGGGTTCGAGCAGCGGCGCCGGACCCGCCAGCGTCACGGGTGTCATGCCGCCTGCGCCCCTTCCTTCTTGAACAGGTCGCGGAACACCGGGTAGATCTGGTCGGCGCTGGTGGCCTTGCGCATCGCGAAGTGGGCTTGGGTCTGCAGCAGCTGGGTGTACTCCTCCCACAGATTCTGCTCCTCCTCGGCCACCTGGACGTAGGCGTAGTAGCGCACCAGCGGCAGGATCTTCTCGGCCAGGATCTCGCGGCAACGGCCGCTGTCGTGGTGCCAGTTGTCGCCGTCGCTGGCCTGTGCGCCGTAGATGTTCCACTCGGCCGGGCTGTAGCGCGCGCGGATGATCTCCTCCATCAGCACCAGCGCCGAGCTGACGACCGTGCCGCCGGTCTCGCGCGCGTGGAAGAAGTTCTGCTCGTCGACTTCCTGCGCCTGCGTGTGGTGGCGGATGAAGACGAGGTCGATCTTCTCGTAGTGGCGCGTCAGGAACAGGTACAGCAGGATGAAGAAGCGCTTGGACAGCTCCTTGCGCTGCTCGTCCATCGACCCGGAGACGTCCATCAGGCAGAACATCACCGCCTTGCTGGTCGGCACCGGCACGCGCACCCGGTTGCGGAAGCGCAGGTCGATCGGGTCCAGGTAGGGGATGCGCTCGACGCGCGCTCGCAGCGCGGCGATGGCGGTCTTCAGCTCGTCGATCTCGCGCTCGGCGACCTCGTCGCCGGGCTGGGCGGCGCGTTCCAGCGCGTCGAGCTGGCGCTGCAGCTCGCGCAGCTCGGCCCGGCTGCCGGCGCCGATCGCGATCCGGCGCCCGATCGCGCCGCGCAGCGAGCGCACGACGTGCAGGTTGTTCGGCGTGCCGTCGCTCGTGAAGCCGGCGCGCTGGCTCTTCCACTCGGGGGTCTCGGCGAGCTGGTTGCGCACCAGGTGCGGCAGCGCCAGGTCCTCGAAGAAGACCTGCATGAACTCCTCCTTGCTGAGCGCGAAGACGAAGTCGTCCTCGCCCTCGCCGGAGTCGCTCGCCTGGCCCTTGCCGCTGCCGCCGCCGCCACCGCCCTTCGGGCGCTCGATGCGGTCGCCGCGGATGAAGTCCTTGTTGCCGGGGTGCACGACCTCGCGCACCCCGCCCTGGCCGTGGCCGAACACCGGCTCGGAGATGTCGCGCTTGGGGATGCGGATCTCCTCGCCGCGCTCGACGTCGCGGATGCCGCGGCCGTCGACGGCGCGCTTGACCGCCTCGCGGATCTGCGTCTTGTAGCGGCGCAGGAAACGCTCGCGGTTGCCGATCGACTTGTTCTTGCCCGCCAGCCGCCGGTCGATGATGCTTTGCAGCGCCATCATGCCTCCGCGCTCAGCTCGACTTGCGCACGCGCAGGTACCACTCGCACAGCAGCCGCACCTGCTTCGGGGTGTAGCCCTTGTCGACCATGCGCTGGACGAAGTCCTCGTGCTTCTTGGCCTCGTCGGCGCTCGCCTTGGCGTTGAAGCTGATCACCGGCAGCAGCTCCTCGGTGTTCGAGAACATCTTCTTCTCGATCACCGTGCGCAGCTTCTCGTAACTCGTCCACACCGGGTTCTTGCCGGCGTTGCTGGCGCGCGCGCGCAGCACGAAGTTGACGATCTCGTTGCGGAAGTCCTTCGGGTTGGCGATGCCGGCGGGCTTCTCGATCTTCTCCAGCTCGGCGTTCAGGCTGGCGCGGTCGAACACCTCGCCGGTGTCGGTGTCGCGGTACTCCTGGTCCTGGATCCAGTAGTCGGCGTAGGTGACATAGCGGTCGAAGATGTTCTGGCCGTACTCGCTGTAGCTCTCGAGGTAGGCGGTCTGGATCTCCTTGCCGATGAACTCGGCGTAGCGCGGCGCCAGCAGCTCCTTGATGAAGCCGACGTACTTCTGCTCGAGCTCGGGCGGGAACTGCTCGCGCTCGATCTGCTGCTCGAGCACGTACATCAGGTGCACCGGGTTGGCGGCCACCTCGGTGCTGTCGAAGTTGAAGACCTTGGACAGGATCTTGTACGCGAAGCGGGTGCTGATCCCGCTCATGCCCTCGTCGACGCCGGCGTAGTCGCGGTACTCCTGGTAGCTCTTGGCGCGCGGGTCGGTGTCCTTCAGGTTCTGGCCGTCGTAGACCAGCATCTTGGAGAACAGCGACGAGTTCTCGGGCTCCTTGAGCCGCGTCAGGATCGCGAACTGGCTCATCATCTGCAGCGTGCCCGGGGCGCAGGTGGCCTCGGCGAGCGACGAGTTGCGCAGCAGCTTCTCGTAGATCTTGGTCTCCTCCGAGACGCGCAGGCAGTACGGCACCTTGACGATGTAGATGCGGTCGAGGAAGGCTTCGTTGTTCTTGTTGTTGCGGAAGCTCTTCCACTCGCTCTCGTTGCTGTGCGCCAGCACGATGCCGTCGAACGGGATCGCACCGAAGCCTTCGGTGCCCTTGAAGTTGCCCTCCTGGGTCGCCGTCAGCAGCGGGTGCAGCACCTTGATCGGCGCCTTGAACATCTCGACGAACTCCAGCAGCCCCTGGTTGGCCAGGCACAGGCCGCCGGAGTAGCTGTAGGCGTCGGGGTCGTCCTGGGCGTAGGTCTCGAGCTTGCGGATGTCGACCTTGCCGACCAGGCTGGAGATGTCCTGGTTGTTCTCGTCGCCCGGCTCGGTCTTGCTGACCGCGATCTGCTTGAGGATGCTCGGGTAGCGCTTGACGACCTTGAAGCGCCGGATGTCGCCGTTGTACTCCTCCAGGCGCTTGACCGCCCAGGGCGAGAGGATGCGATTCAGGTAGCGCGGCGGGATGCCGTACTGCTGCTCGAGGATCTGGCCGTCCTCGTCGGGGTCGAACAGGCCGAGCGGCGACTCGTTGACCGGGCTGCCCTTTAGTGCGTAGAACGGCACCTCCTGCATCAGCTGCTTGAGCCGTTCGGCGATCGAGCTCTTGCCGCCGCCGACCGGGCCCAGCAGGTACAGGATCTGCTTCTTCTCCTCCAGCCCCTGCGCGGCATGGCGGAAGTAGGACACGACCTGCTCGATCGCATCCTCCATGCCGTAGAACTCGGCGAAGGCCGGGTAGACCTTGATGACCTTGTTGGCGAAGATGCGCGACAGCCGCGGATCGTTGCGGGTGTCGATCTGCTTGGGCTCGCCGATGGCCTGGAGCATGCGCTCGGCCGCAGTCGCGTAGGCCAGCGGGTTGCTCTTGCACTCGGCGAGGTACTCCTCGATCGAGAGTTCCTCCTCGCGCGTGCGCTCGTAGCGGGCGGCGAAGTTGCTGATCACGTCCATGCGGACCTCCTGCGTTGAGTGCGACCGGCAGGCCCTGGTGAGGCCGGGACAGTCTGGGAAGTTCTGATGACGTCCCGGCTGCACGGGCCCGGGCGCCATCAGAGCTTTCCTTCACTCACGCGCGCATGGATCGACGATGAAGCATCTGGGGCAAGCCTAGCGCCGAAGTACGGCAGTTATCGCATGTCAGTTCGAATTCAGCCAGCGCGCGTGTGAGGGATGTGGCGTTCTAGCAAGCCCCGCGCCACACGCGGCGGGTTGGGGCTTCCAACGCGGCGCCGGGCGTGCGGGATGACATGCCAGGCGACGTATCGCCCCCCCGCCGGGGAGCTGCGGCCGCGGGAGCATGCAGCGCTGCCCGGCGCACCGCCGGAGCAGGTGCCAATGCCGCCCTGGCGGGTCCCGGCTTTCGTCCCCGGATGCCGGAACGGCGCCGATTCGGGGTATCTTCGGGGCGGGAGCCGGCGCCGGACGTCCCTTGGGGCATTCCCGGGCCGGGGCAACGGCCACGCGCCGTTCTGGTGCCCACCGGCAGCTCCCGAGACTTCGAGGGTCCACGGCCACAGCCGTAAGTTCCTGACAGGAAAGCGAAACCCCCCGGTATCGACGGACGCACCTCGATGGTGCGCCATGGTGCGCGAGGAGATTCCAAGCTGCCGCCGCCCCGGGCTTGCGGGCAGGGCCCGGGCTGGAGGCCGACCACACGACGAGAGGAGGGACGAGATGGGGCGCCTGGTGGTGGTCTCCAACCGCGTGGCCGACCCGCGCAAACCCGGCGCCGGTGGCCTGGCCGTCGCGCTCGGCGAGGCCTTGCGCGCCAGCGGGGGTCTGTGGTTCGGCTGGAGCGGCAAGACGGTCGAGACGAGCTCGGGCAACCACGTGCACCGCCAGCGCGCCGGCGACGTGACGCTGGCGACGATCGACCTGTCGACCGCCGACCACCACGCCTACTACCTCGGCTACAGCAACAGCGTGCTGTGGCCGGTGTTCCACTACCGGCTCGACCTGGCCGCCTTCGACGCCGGCGACATCGAGGGCTACCGGCGCGTCAACCGCCTGATGGCGCACAAGCTGATGCCGCTGCTGCAGCCGGGCGACGTGGTCTGGGTGCACGACTACCACCTGATCCCGCTCGCCGCCGAGCTGCGCGCGATGGGCAGCACCCACCGGATCGGCTTCTTCCTGCACATCCCGCTGCCGCCGCCGACGGTGCTGGCGGCGATCCCGCAGCACGGCTGGCTGATGCGCTCGCTGCTGGCCTACGACCTGGTCGGCTTCCAGAGCCGCACCGATCGCGACCACTTCGCCGACTACGTGCTGCACGAGGCCGGCGGCGAGCGCCACGGCGAGGACGAGCTGCAGGCCTGGGGGCGCACCGTGCGCGCGCGGGCGGTGCCGATCGGCATCGACGTCGACGAACTGCAGGCACTGGGCCGGGCGGCCGACGCGCAGGAGACGCTGCGCTCGATGCGCGAGACCTACGCCAACCGGCGGCTGCTGGTCGGGGTCGACCGGCTGGACTACTCGAAGGGCCTGCCGCAGCGCATTCGCGCCTTCCGCCGCCTGCTCGAGCAGTACCCGGAGAACCGCCGCAGCGCGACGCTGATCCAGGTCGCCGCTCCGTCGCGCGAGGCGGTCGAGGCCTACGCCGACATCCGGCGCGAGCTGGAGTCGCTGTGCGGCGCCATCAACGGCGATTTCGGCGAGCTCGACTGGATGCCCGTGCGTTTCATCCACCGCACGGTCGCGCGCAAGCGGCTGCCGGGCATCTACGCCGCCAGTGCGGTGGCGCTCGTCACCCCGCTGCGCGACGGCATGAACCTGGTGGCCAAGGAGTACGTCGCGTCGCAGGACCCGGACGACCCCGGTGTGCTGGTGCTGTCGCGCTTCGCCGGGGCGGCCGAGCAGCTGACCGACGCGCTGCTGGTCAACCCCTACGACACCGCAGGCACCGCCGACGTCATCCAGCAGGCGCTGCGCATGCCGCGCGACGAACGCATCGCGCGCCACCGGCGGATGATGGACGACACGCGCCGCTACGACGTGCACTGGTGGGCGCGTGAGTTCCTGCGCCTGTTGCAGGCCGACGCGTGCTGACCCCGGGCGATACCCTCGCCGGCATGCGATGATGGCGTGATGAACCGCAACCTGCTGCTGCTGGCGCTGTGCCAGGGCCTGTTCCTGACCAACAACATCGTCTTCATCGCGATCAACGGTCTGGTCGGGCTGCAGCTGGCGCCGTTCGGGTGGATGGCGACCCTGCCGGTGGCGGGCTACGTCGTCGGCGGGGCCCTGAGCGCACCGCTGGTGGCGCGCATGCAGTCGCGCATCGGGCGCAAGCGGTCCTTCCAGGTCGGGCTGCTGGTGGCGGCGGTGTCGGCCGCGGTGTGCGCGCTGGCGGCGGTGAACGGCAACTTCTGGCTGTTGCTGGCGGCCACCGTGGTGGCCGGTTTCTACAGCGCCAATGCGTCGCTGTACCGCTTTGCCGGCCCCGAGCTCGCGGCGCCGGCGTTCAAGGAGAAGGCGCTCTCGCTGGTGCTGGCCGGCGGCATCGTCGGCGCCTTCGTCGGCCCCAACCTGGCCAGTGCGACGCGCACCATGCTGGCGGTCGACTTCGCCGGCTCCTACCTCGCGCTGATCGCGGTGGCGCTGTTGGCGCTGCTGGCGATGGCCTTCATCCGCTTTCCGGCCCACGTGCCGCCGCAGCCGGGCGCGGCGGCCGGGCGGCCGCTGTCCGAGATCGCGCGCCAGCCGGCTTTCATCGTCGCGGTGGCGGCCGGCGCGCTCGGCTTCGGCGTCATGAACCTGCTGATGGCGGCCACCCCGCTGGCGATGGCGCAATGCGAGCACCCGTTCGAGAGCGCGGCGCTGGTGCTGGAATGGCATGTGCTGGGCATGTTCGTGCCGAGCTTCTTCACCGGCCACCTGATCAAGCGCTTCGGCAGCCTGCCCGTGATGGCGGTCGGCGCGCTGCTGAACTTCGCCTGCGTCGCGGTCGCGCTGTCGGGCGTGGACCTCATGCAGTTCCTGATCGCGCTGCTGCTGCTGGGTGTCGGCTGGAACTTCCTCTACACCGGGGGCTCGACGCTGCTGACGACGACCTACCGGCCGGAGGAGAAGACGCGCGCCCAGGGGGCGATGGACACCTGCGTGTTCGCCACCATGGCGCTGACCTCGGTCGCCTCCGGGGCACTCGTCACCACCCAGGGCTGGATGTGGCTCAACATCGGCTCGCTGGTGCCGATGACGCTGGTGGCCGCGGCGCTGGTCTGGCTGATGCTGCAGCCGCGTCCGGCGCCCGCCGGCAACGGCGTGCGCGGCTGAACCGCCGCTGCACTCCGCCGACCCTGTCGTACCGAGGAGCCGCGCCTTGAGCGTGAACCTCTCGCTGGACCCCGCCCAGCTCCCTGTCGCCGACCCACGCCACTTCGCGCGCGCCGTCACCGAGCTCGGCGAGCGGCGGCCGGTGCAGGCGCACGTTGCGATCTACAACACCCAGGGCGTGAAGATCCTCGACAAGGGGGTCAGGATCGACGCGAGGTTGTACGAGCGGCTGACGCGGCACCAGCTGCGCGTGCCGCTCGAACAATGCGTCACCAGCGAGCCGAGCGTGACGCCGGCCACGGTTGCCGCCTCGGCCCGGCAGATCGGGGTGACCGAGCCGCTGTTGGGTGCCATGTTGGCCGACGAGGCGTTCGGCGAGGCACTGGGCACCGAGCTGGGGCTGGTTCCGCTGCCGCAGCCGGTGGCCTTCCAGCTGACGCTGATGCACGAAACGCGCGCCGAGGCCTGGCTGCACGCGCTGCGTTGCGCGGTCGCGGCGGGCTGGCTGGCGCTGCGCACGGGCATGACGCGCCACGATGCGCGCATGCTGGCGGTCGGCGGCCTGGTGCACGACATCGGCATGCTGCACCTGGACCCGGCCCTGTCGGCGCGGGGCGACGCGCTCACGCGCGATCAGCGTCGGCAGCTCTACGCGCACCCGCTGCTCGGCGCGATGCTGCTCGAGCGGCATCAGGTCTACCCGCCCGCGCTGATACGGGCGGTGCTGGAGCACCACGAGGCGCTCAACGGCGCCGGCTACCCGCGCAACCTGCAGGGCGACGCGCTGAGCGCCTGGGGCCGCGTGTTGGCGCTGACCGAGGTCGTCACGGCGCTTGCCGAGCCGGGCCGCGAAGCGCCGCTGCTGCGTCTGTCGCTCGCCTTGCGCATGAACCGGCACCGGTTCGATGCCGACCTGGTGCGCGAGGTGCAGGCTTTGATCGGCCGCCTGCCGCCGCCTGAGCCAGCGGGGCCGGTGCGCCCGGACGCCCTCGCGGCCCTGGCGGCGGTGGACCGGCTGCTGCATGCCTGGCCAGCCGAAGCACCGGCCGGAGCGCCGACACCGATGAAGGTGGCGCTGGGCCAGGTCCACGAGCTGACGGCCGAGGTGCTGCGCATGCTGGCCCAGGCGGGCGTGGCGGCCGAGCAGCTCGCCCAGCTCGGCCCGGACGCCACCGCCGACGCGTCGCTCGCGGCCGAGTTGACGCTGCTCGCACGCGAGGCGACCTGGCAGCTGCGCAGCGTCGCCCGTCAGGCGCGGCGGCGCTGGCGGCTGGTGCCCGGCGGTGCCGCCGGCGAGTTGCCTGCATGGATGCGCGGATGGCTCGACGAGGCGGACAGGCTGGTGGCCGGCTGGATGGTGGAGCAGGCCTGAACGGGCGGCGCGGTCGGCCGATCGCAGTGCGGCGCGCACGCCACTCGGGTTGACCCCGGGTATCTCGAACGGTGATAGCTCGACCCCGGTCGATTGAATTTCACAAGGCCCCGGTGGCTTCCTATCGTGCGGCGGTCTCGCGACCCGAAACGATTGGAGGAGCCATGACCCGTACCCTTTTTGTCCTGGCGGCCGCAGCCGGTGCGCTGGCCGCGCATGGCGCCTCGCTCGCGCAGAAGGCGCCGCTGCAGAAGATCGGCAAGGCCGAGGGCCAGGTCGACATCGTGGCCTGGCCCGGCTACATCGAGCGTGGCGCGACCGACAAGAACTTCGACTGGGTGACCGAGTTCGAGAAGAAGACCGGTTGCAAGGTCAACGTCAAGACGGCCGGCACCAGCGACGAGATGGTGGCGCTGATGAACGAAGGCGGCTTCGACCTCGTGACCGCGTCCGGCGACGCGTCGACGCGGCTGATCCGCGGCAAGAAGCTGCAGCCGATCAACGTCAACCTGATCCCGAGCTACAAGAACGTCGACGCCCGGCTGCAGAAAGCGCCCTGGCACTACGAGAACAACACCCACTACGGCGTGCCCTACCAGTGGGGCTGGAACGTGCTGATGTACAACACCAAGGTGTTCGGCAACCAGCCGCCGACGAGCTGGAACGTCGTCTTCGAAGAGATGACGCTGCCCGACGGCAAGAGCAACCGGGGGCGGATTCAGGCGTTCGACGGCCCGATCTACATCGCCGACGCCGCGCTGTACCTGATGAAGAAGAACCCGGCGCTCGGCATCAAGGACCCCTACGAGCTCAACGAGGCGCAGTACAAGGCGGTGCTCGACCTGCTGCGCGGCCAGCGCAAGCTGGTCGGCAAGTACTGGCACGACGCCTTCGTTCAGATCGACGACTTCACCAACGAGGGCGTGGTCGCCTCGGGCAGCTGGCAGTTCCAGGCCAACATCCTGAAGAGCAAGAACCAGCCGATCGCCACCGTGGTGCCGGTGGAGGGCGCCACCGGCTGGGCCGACAGCACGATGATGCATGTCGACGCCAGGAACCCGAACTGCGCCTACATGTGGCTCGAGCATTCGCTGAACCCCAAGCTGCAGGGTGACCTCGCGGCCTGGTTCGGCTCGGTGCCTGCGGTGCCGGCGGCGTGCAAGGGCAACAAGCTGCTCGGCGACGACGGCTGCGCGCGCCAGGGCTTCGACGCCTTCGACCGCATCTCGTTCTGGCGCACCCCGGTGGCGCAGTGCAAGAGCCAGAACAACGCCTGCGTGCCCTACCACAAGTGGGTGTCGGACTACATCGCGGTGCTCGGCGGGCGCTGAGGCCGGCGCAGCGCGCGGGTGCGCCGCCGAAGGCGGAGTCCTCCGAAGCCGGCCCGCCGCGCGCGACGCCCTGAGGCGATGACGGCCGCGGTCGAGCTCGAGGACGTGGCCTGCGTCTTCGGCAGCGGGGCGGCGGCCGTGCGTGCGGTCGATCATGTCAGCCTGGTGATCGAGGGCGGCGAGTTCTTCACCCTGCTCGGGCCGTCGGGCTCCGGCAAGACGACCTGCCTGCGCATGATCGGCGGCTTCACCCTGCCCACCAGCGGCCGCATCCGCATCGGCGGCGCCGACGTCACGCGCGCGCCGCCTTATGCGCGGCCGGTCAACACGGTGTTCCAGGACTACGCGCTGTTCCCGCACATGAACATCCGCGACAACGTCGCCTACCCGCTGATGGTGCGCAAGGTCGACCGCGCCGAGCGTGCGCGGCGTGCCGACGAGCTGCTGGCGCTGGTGCAGCTGCCGGGCGTCGGCGCGCGGCGGCCGGCGCAGCTTTCGGGCGGCCAGCGCCAGCGGGTGGCGCTGGCGCGCGCGCTGATCGGCCAGCCGCAGGTGCTGCTGCTCGACGAGCCGCTGGGCGCGCTGGACCTCAAGCTGCGCGAGCAGATGCAGTCCGAGCTCAAGGCGCTGCAGCGGCGTCTGGGCATCACCTTCCTCTTCATCACCCACGACCAGCACGAGGCGCTGTCGATGAGCGACCGGGTCGGCGTCTTCAACGCCGGCCGGCTGGAGCAGGTCGGCACGCCGCGCGAGGTCTACGACGCGCCGGCCACACGCTTCGTCGCCCATTTCGTCGGCGCGGCCAACGTGCTCGAAGGCGATCCGGCGCGGCGCCTGACCGGCCTCGGTGCCGCGATGCTGCGCCCGGAGCGCATCCGGCTGGGCGCGCCCGACGGCGCGCGTGCCGGCGGCAGCGTGACCGAGGTGCAGTTCTTCGGCGCCTTCACCCGCATCCGGGTCGACGTCGGCGGCGCGACGCTGCAGGCCGACCTCGCAGGCGGCCCGGACCTGGTGCTGCCCGAGGTCGGGCGGGCGGTCCACCTGCACTGGGACGCGCGGGCGGTGCACGCGCTGGCGGGGTGAAGGGCATGTGTGCGAGTACTCTCGGCCCGGAGCGGCCCTTGGCCGCTCCGGGCCCGAGGGCCCTTACGTACCGCTCCCCCGAGCCCCCTCCGAGAGGGGGCTCCAGCATGATCGACGCGCCGGCCTTGCGGCCGGCGTCCCGTCCGAGGCGCAGCTCGTATCGACAGGCCACCACGACGCGCGGAAGGGCCGGCCGGCCGGCCGGCCGACTCGTCACTCGAGCTGGAGCCCCCTCCCGGAGGGGGCTCGGGGGTGCAGACCCACATGCTGGAACCCCCTCCTGGAGGGGGGCAGGGGGAGCCCCAGGACAGGGCCCTCGGCCCGGAGCGGCCCCTGGCCGCTCCGGGCCGCCTGCAATCCTCCTGCGAGCCCCCGCAAGGCCCCGATGACGACGCTCGCCATCGAAGGCGCCCCGACGCTGCGGCGTCGAGTCTCCGACCTGCTCTACACCCGGCGCGGCCTGCTGCTGCTGGTGCTGCTGGCGCCGCCGCTGCTGTGGTTCGGCGTGATCTACCTCGGCAGCCTGTTCGCGCTGCTGGCCAACGCCTTCTTCCGCCTCGACGGCTTCACCGGCCAGGTGGTGCGCGAGGTCGGATTCACCAACTTCGTCGCCCTGCTGGAGCCGGCCAACCTGGACGCCGCGCGGCGTTCGGTCGGCATGGCGATCGCGGTCACGCTGGCCTGCACGGTGCTCGCGTTCCCGGTCGCGCTGGTGATGGCGCGCCACCCGGGCGGCGCCGGCAAGGCGCTGATGTACATCGCCGTCATGCTGCCGCTGTGGAGCAGCTACCTGGTGCGGCTGTACGCGTGGAAGCTGCTGATGGCCAGGGAGGGCGCGATCAACTGGGTCGCCGAGCGCACCCACACGGCGTGGTTCATCGACGCCCTGCTCGCGCTGCCGCTGGTCGGCGGGCCGTCGCTGAGCTTCTCGACCCTGGGCACCTTCGTCGTCTTCGTCTACATGTGGCTGCCGTTCATGATCCTGCCGCTGGTGGCGGCGATCGAGCGCATCCCGGCCAGCATGGTCGAGGCCTCGGCCGACCTCGGCGCCGGACCCTGGCCGACGTTCCGGCGTGTGGTCCTGCCGCTGGCGATGCCGGGCGTGGCGGCCGGCTCGATCTTCACCTTCAGCCTGACGCTGGGCGACTACATCATCCCGCAGGTCATCGGCGACTCGACGCTCTACATCGGCCAGGTGATCTACCGCCAGCAGGGCGTGGCCGGCAACCTGCCGTTCGCGGCCGCGTTCTCGCTCGTGCCGATCGTCGCCATCGGGCTGTACCTGTGGTTCGCCAAGCGGCGTGGAGCCTTCGATGCGCTCTAGCGTGCTGAAGGCCGCGGCCTGGCTGGTGCTGCTGTTCCTGCATGTCCCGCTGGCGCTGATCGTGCTGTATGCGTTCAGCGCCGAGGACAAGAGCTACGTCTTCCCGCCGCCGGCGCTGACCACGCAGTGGTTCGCGGTGGCCTGGGGGCGCGAGGACGTGTGGGCGGCGATCCGGTTGAGCTTCCAGGTGGCGGCGGTCAGCACCCTGGTCGCGCTGGTGCTCGGCACGCTGGCCGCCGGCGCGCTGGCGCGGGCGCGCTTCTTCGGCCGCGACGCCATCTCGCTGCTGTTCATCCTGCCGATCGCGCTGCCCGGCGTCATCACCGGCATCGCGCTGCGCAGCGCGTACCACACGCTGGAGATCCCGTTCTCGTTCTGGACCATCGTCATCGGCCACGCGACCTTCTGCGTCGTCGTCGTCTTCAACAACGCGGTGGCGCGGCTGCGGCGGCTGCACCCCAACCTGATCGAGGCCAGCATGGACCTCGGCGCCGACGGCTTCCAGACCCTGCGCCACGTGATCCTGCCGCAGCTCGGCTCGGCGCTGCTGGCCGGCGCGCTGCTCGCCTTCGCACTCAGCTTCGACGAGGTGATCGTCACCACCTTCACCGCCGGCCAGCAGACCACGCTGCCGATCTGGATGCTGCAGGAGCTGATCCGCCCGCGCCAGCGCCCGGTCACCAACGTGGTCGCGGTGGTGATCATCGCGCTGACCTTCGTGCCCATCCTGCTGGCCTACACCCTGACCCGGTCCGACGAGCCGGCCCAACGCTGAACCCGGCTGAACCCCCGCTGAAGGAGCTCCCCATGAGCCTGACCCTGCCCACCGAACTGTTCATCGACGGCGCCTTCATCACCGGCGAGGGCGAACCCGAGCGCGTTCTCAATCCCGCCACCGGCGCGCTGCTGGTGGAGGTGCCCGAGGCCTCGGCCGAGCAGCTGCACAAGGCGGTGTCGGCCGCCCACCGCGCGTTCGACGGCTGGCGCGACACGACACCGGCCGAGCGCGCCGGTTTGCTGCTGAAGCTGGCCGACGCGATCGAGGCCCAGGCCGAGACCTTCGCCCGGCTGGAGAGCCTGAACTGCGGCAAGCCCTACGCGCGCGCGCTGGCCGACGAGATCCCGGCCATCGCCGACTGCTACCGCTTCTTCGCCGGCGCCTGCCGCACGCTGAGCGGCCCGCTGGCCGGCGAGTACCTGGCCGGCCACACCAGCTTCATCCGGCGCGACCCGGTGGGTGTGGTCGGATCGATCGCGCCGTGGAACTACCCGCTGCTGATGGCGGCGTGGAAGACCGCGCCGGCGCTGGCGGCCGGCAACACGGTGGTGCTCAAGCCGAGCGAGCAGACGCCGCTGTCGTCGCTGTGGCTGGCGAAGGTCGCGGCCGAGATCTTGCCCAAGGGTGTGCTGAACGTCATCACCGGGCGCGGGGCGACGGTCGGCCAGCCGCTGGTCGAGCACCCCAAGGTGGCGATGGTCAGCCTGACCGGCGATGTCGCCACCGGGCGCAAGATCCTGCAGGCCGCGAGTGCGACGCTCAAGCGCACCCACCTGGAACTCGGCGGCAAGGCGCCGGTGATCGTGTTCGACGACGCCGACCTGCAGGCGGTGGTCGACGGCCTGCGCAGCTTCGGCTACTACAACGCCGGCCAGGACTGCACCGCCGCCTGCCGGGTCTACGCCGGCTCGAAGATCCACGACAAGCTGGTGGCCGACCTGTCGGCGGCGGTGAAGACGATCCGCATGGGCAGCCAGGACGAGCCCGAGGTCGAGCTCGGCCCGCTGATCAGCGACCGCCAGCGCAACCGGGTGGCGAGCTTCGTCGAGCGCGCGATGATGGCCGGCCACATGGAGATCACCGCCGGCGGCCGGCTGCGCTCAGGCGCCGGCTTCTTCTACGAGCCGACCGTGATCGCCGGCGCGCGCCAGGACGACGAGATCGTGCGGCGCGAGGTCTTCGGCCCGGTGGTCAGCGTGACGCGCTTCTCCGATACCGACCAGGCCATCGCCTGGGCCAACGACAGCGACTACGGGCTGGCGTCGTCGGTCTGGACCCGGGACGTCGGCCGCGCGATGCAGGTCGCGCGCCGGCTGCAGTACGGCTGCACCTGGATCAACACGCACTTCATGCTGGTCAACGAGATGCCGCATGGCGGGCTGAAGAGCAGCGGCTACGGCAAGGACATGAGTCTGTACGCGCTGGAGGACTACACGGTGCCGCGGCATGTGATGGTCAGGCTTTGAGCGGGCCTTCCCTCGACCCGTAGCGCTTGTCGCCGTCCCGACGTCGCCAACTGGGCCGACAACATCGAATCGGGTGTCCTGATCGCCTGCGATGCAGCGTGAGGAGCCGGTCGCCGTGATCGGGCGGACAAGCGGTGATCGTCATCAAGGCCGAGATTCGCTTGGACCGGCGGGGCTGGTGCAGGCGGCAGCTACGTCGGGTGCAACGGTCGATCGCCGCGCAGGACGGCGGACGGCAGGTCCCGGCGGCTGTCATTGGGCCGCGAAGCCTGACCGGCGGCAGCCAGTCCAGCGGCCCGTCTGCTGCAAAGGCCGAGACGGCGGCTTCAGTCGAGTCGCACCCGCTGGCGTTACCCATCACATGGTGCCCGTTCGATTTCGGCTCGGTGGAGTGCCGGCATTGGCAGCGAGCCCCAGTACCCTGTCGGTCCCGGCTCGGCTCAGCGGCCGGCCGGCGCCTGAAGCCGGACCGTGGTGCCATTGCCGTAGCCGCTGAAGCGCACGCCGTAGATGCCGTCAGGCAGTTCGGCGCGCAGCACCGGCGACTCGCCGCCCGACCAGTTCAGGGTGCGCAGCGTGCGTCCGCCAGGCTCTATCAGGTCGACCCGCAGGGCATTGCCGCGCTCGATGTCGATCGGCAGCGTCAGCGCGCCGCCGCGGAAGTCGAACATGTGCGCGATCGGCGCGATCCCGTCGGGCTGTCGATCGTCCGGGTCAAGGAGGATCGAGTCGAACCGGCCGAGCACGCGCAGGTCGCACATGGGGCAGTCTCGGACGCGCTCGAACACGGTCGGCGGCTCGGTCTGCCAGCAACGAGGGTCCACACTCTGGTAGAAGGTGGCACGGACCGCATAGTCGAGCACCAGGCCCGGGAAGGGCGCGCTCACGCGCAGTACGAAGCTGCCGGAGGCCGGCACCTTAAGGTGGCGCGTGTCATGCGCCCGGTGCACGGTGACGCCGCCCGCGAGGATGCGCGCGTCCACCGGCGCCGTGAACGAAAGCGCCACTCCCTTGGGGAAGCAGGTGCCGCCGAGCGCTGGTGCCTCAGGTACGGTGATCAGGAAGTGGTCGACGTCGCCGGCCGGGAACAGGTTGAGGTCGCGTATCGACAGTGTCGGGCGCCGCAGGCCCAGGCTTACCCACTGCATCACGCCGATCGGCGTCGCGCCAGCCTCGGTATCGTTGTGGTCGGGCGACGCCGGGTTCGGGTTGCCGCCGAGCTGGTCGAAACGGTCACGCGAGCTCGGCACGCTCCACGGACACAGGTTGACGGCACACCAGGCCTGCGTGACAGCCCCTTCCTCGGCCGAGCCATCGCCAAAGAGGTCGATCGCCGCCTGGATCGAGCCGTCGCGCGCTGCGATGTAGCCGGAGCTGGAGGTCAGATAGCGCGTCAGGTTGCGGTAGGCGATGCGGCGCGCCTTCTCTATGCCGATGCCGTTGATGCTGAAGACCTGCGAGGTCTCGGGATTGGTGCCGTTGCCGCCGCTGGCCAGGAGCGCGAACCAGCGGTTCTGCACGGTGCCGTTGACATGTGGGTCGATGGGGGCGCTGGTCTGCCAGTTCAAACCCTGGTAGGTGTCCGGATGGCCGAATTGCTTCGGGTTGATCAGGTTGCGGCACACCGCTGGAGCGACGCAGCCCTTGTCGCCGCCGATGATCCAGTTTGGCGACTGGGTGCGCTTCTCCCAGGCATCGACCATCACGCCGAAGATGTCGGAGAACGACTCATTCAGTGCGGCCGATTCCTTCGTCGTGTCGTAGCCCAGAGCGGCAGAGTGCTCGATCAGGTTGTGTACGAACTCGTGGCCGACGATATCGACCGTGTTGTAGTCGTCGGTCGGCGACGCGGTACTGCCAAGACCGATGTTGATGAAGCCGCCGCCACCGTTGGCACCGTCGCCCAGGCCGGGGTTGTTGACGATCGTAATCGTGCCCTTGGCGCCGTCATGGCCTTGGCGGCCGTGCACGAGGTGGAAGTAGTCGTACGCGATGCCCAGGGCCCAGAAGGAAGTGACCTTGGCAATATCCTGGTCGGACCAGTTGTTGTCGGCGTCCGTCAAGTCATGAACCTTGGTGCCACTGGCGTCGAGGTCGCGGTAGCGCAGTTCGTTTCCGCGGCAGTCGTCGGTTAGCAGGAAGCGGCCGCCGCGCTGCGCCGTGTTGAACGGCTGGCTGCCACGGAAGGTGGTGGCGTTGGTGGTGGCATGGCAACCCGGCATCAGCGCCTGCACATTGACGACGGCACCGCTGACGGCATCGACGTCGATGCGGCGCGAGGCCTCCATCGGTGCCGTGTAGGCATCGAAGCGCCATGCCAGCACCCAGCGCGGCTCGGGGCCCGGGGTTGCTGCATACAGAAGACGACCGCTTGGCGCCGTGGCGGTGGGGCCAGCAGCCGCCGACGCCTGCAGGCGGCGCGCATCGTAGAAGCGATCGGTCGGAAGCGAGCGGCGTGCAGCCTCCCAGGCACGCGGCTCGTCGATGCGGGGCGCGGACTCTTCCGGCGAGAAGTCGACGGCCAGGCGTCCGTTGGCCAGCAGCAGGCGACCGTCGCGCGAGTGCAGCAGGAACTCAGCGCCGTCCACATCCAGTCCGCGCCAGCGCTGCTGGAAGCGCAGGTGCGTCATCCCCAGTTCGTCGGTCTCCTCGCGCATGCCGACCATCTCGGTGCCGGGCGCCAGCCCCAGTTGCTGCGCGTAGCGGGCGAAGAAGTCGCCGGGGGCGACACGGAACTCCGGGCGCAGGCGTATCCAACCGGGCGAGGTGATCGGAAACGCCGATGCTTCCAGGGACGGCGGCTCGCGCAGTTGGCAGCCGCCGACGAACGCCGCTGTGGCCACCATGCCGAAGGCGAGCCAGGCCCTGGGTGTGCCCAGGCGTAAGGAAACGAACGGTCGGAGCAGGCTTGGTGTGCGCGTCATCCGGCGTCCCCTCGGCTTGCGCCTCCGATCGGAGGCACCGGGATCTTAGGACGGCGGCCAGGCGGATCGAGCTCTGCCGGGGGTGCAGGCTAGGGGGCGGCGGCCAGCATGCGCGCTGAGCTTGCCGCCGAGGCCGGGTCGGAAGCCCGCACCGCCGAAGCCGGCCATCGGCGCGGCGGAAGGATCCCTGTCGTACACCTCAGCGGCCGACTTCGTTGCGCGGGCATCGTGGCGGGCTGGCAGTGCACCGCCCTCGGCTGCCCAGACGGCACTGCCCTGCGGCTCGCCGACTGTCGCAGGCAGCGAGCGCCGGTCGGGTGCAAAGCCGGCTCCGCTGGCTGGCGCCCACGGGCCGGTGGGAAGCGACAAGCGTCGCGTCCGGTGGCGGCATCGATGAGCGCTACGTCGCGGTCGCGCCGCCCGAGCAGCAGGCGCGCGCGATTGCGGTTGACTACGGTCCGTTTCGGTTCAGCAATCGGGCTGCGAGTTGGCTGGCCGCCGATCGGCGTCGACGCCAACATCCTGCTGCGCCGATGGCTCAACGATGACCCGGCGCCGATCCGGCGCATCGACGTGCTGTTGGCGACGCATGGCGGCATGCCAGGTTCGTGGCTGAAGACGGATGTTGTCGTGGCCGAAGCGGGCTGGACGCTGATGTCGGGCTTCGAACAGGACGAGCATGCCCAGTTGATCGCGGCGCGCAGCCTGTTGGGACGAGCCGCGTTCGCCTTCGAGGATCGCGAGGCCGTCGCCGCTGCACCGAACCTGTTCGAAGCGGGCTCCCGCAGGTTCGTCGAAGGCCTGATCCTCGCCATGCATGATCGACGGTTGCGACATCACCGCAACCTTCGGTCGAGGCATGCGCAAGCTGACGGTGGCCAAGGTGCTCCGGCCTGTGCAGAAGGGCCAAGGGCCAACGCCCGGGTCGTGGAAGCCGATGCCATGCGGGCACGCCGGTCGGCGCAGGCATGATGAGCGCATGAGCCCCGCAAACCCAAGCCCGCCGTCCGCTCCGACACCCGCACAACCGACGGACCGCCCGGCCGCGCAGCGGCTGGTGCGTGATCTGCATGGCGCCGGACGCCTGGCCGTCGACGCGACGCTGGGCTTGACCGATCTGGTCGAGAACCTGCACCACAACATCCTGCACGTGTCGCCGCCCTTGGGGCGGGCGTCGCAGGCGCGCACCCGCGGCATCACCGGGCTGGTCTACCGCAGCATCCGCGGCGTGACCCGTTTGGTCGGTGGCACGCTCGATGCCTTGCTCGGCGAGCTGGGCAGGCTGCTGGCAACGCCCGAGGTCGTGCCCGCAGCGGGCCAGCGCGAGGCGGTGATCGCGGCGCTGAACGGCGTGATCGGCGACCATCTCGCCGCCAGCGGCAACCCCCTGGCGTTGGTGATGACGCTGCGCCACCAGGGCCTGCCGCTGACACTGGAGCCTGCCGCGCTGGCGGCCTCGATCCCCCAGGCCCGGCCGCATGGGCTGCTGATGCTGCACGGCTTGTGCATGGAGCCTTCTCAGTGGCTGCGCAACGGGGTGGACATCGGCCGGACGCTGGCCGACGAGACCGACGCCACGCTGCTGCACCTGCACTACAACACGGGGCTGCACATCGCCGCCAACGGGCGTGCGCTGGCCGAGCGGCTGCAGGCGCTGCTGCCGGTCTTCCCCGTGCCGCTGGAGACACTGACCTTGATCGGCCACAGCATGGGCGGGCTGGTGGCGCGCAGTGCGCTGCACCAGGCGCACGCGCTGGGCCACACCTGGCCGCGACGGGTGCGGAGCTTGGTCTGCCTTGGTTCGCCGCACCATGGCGCGCCGCTGGAGCGGGGCGGTCACGGCGTCGACAAGCTGCTGGCCGCCAGCCCGTACACGGCGGCCTTCGGCCGGCTGGGACGGGTCCGCAGCGCCGGCATCACGGACCTGCGCCACGGCAGCCTGCTCGACGAGGATCGCGCCGGTACCGACCGCTTCGCCGGCGGCCGGGATACCCGCATCCCCGTGCCCTTGCCCGCCGGCGTGGACTGCCATGCACTGGCGGGTGCGCTCGAGTGGCAACCGCGCGGGCTGAGCCGGCGCTGGCTCGGCGACGGGCTGGTGCCGGTCGACAGCGCGCTGGGCCGCCATGCGGATCCGGCGCGATGCCTGGACTTCCCGCCCGGCCACACGCGCGTGATCGAGGGGCTGGGCCACCTCGACCTGATGGGCCACCCGGAGGTCCTGGCCCAGCTGCGGGGCTGGCTGCTCGCGTCGCGGCCGGCCTGAATCCCACGGCATCAGGCCCTGGCCGCAGCGCGCGGGCTTCCGGAGCCGAGCTGTCCACCCGGTCGCCTCGAGGCCTTGGCGGGCCAAGGGGCGGTGGAGTGCGCCAGCGCATGCCGGTGCTGGCCCTTGGCCCCGATGACCGGACACGGCGCCGCTGGCACCTTGGTCGCGGCATCGAACACGGTCAGCGGCATGATCGGCCCCGTCGCCAGGGCATCCAGCGGATCGCCCTGGACCGCCACCACGCAGTCCCTGCCCCCCCGACCCGCGCCGGCGCGGGTCAGCCCCTTCGCGCCCGTGCCTGCTCGCGCGCGCTGGCGATGAACTCGGCCGCCGCCGGCGACAGCGCCAGCCCGCGCCGCCAGACGACGCCGACGTCCACCGTCGGCAGGTCGTCGCGCAGCGGCCGGGCGTCGACATGCTCGGCGTCGAGCGTCCACGGCCGGTACAGGAAGTCCGGCAGCACGGTGATGCCGGCGCCGGCGCCGACCAGCGATCGCACCGCCTCCAGCGACGAGGTTCGCAGCAGCGTGCGCGGCGCGAGCTGGTGGCGCGCCCAGACCGCTCGCATCAGGTCGTCGATGCGGTCGGCCTCGAGCACCACCAGGTCGTGCAGCACGCAGTCCGCCAGCGTCACCTCGTCGTGCTGCGCCAGCGGGTGGTTGGACGCCATCCAGACCCGGTTCGGGCTGCGCGTCAGCGTCTCGGCGGCCAGCGC
>JRYF01003231.1_pt1 | contig 21301 bp, 8 predicted proteins | sample 235331 | NCBI WGS metagenome assembly JRYF01 (sample SAMN03074217, study PRJNA261475) | activated sludge metagenome | biome: Wastewater Treatment Plant; feature: Wastewater; material: Activated sludge; isolation source: activated biomass of a wastewater treatment plant treating hydrocarbon... ...
CCCGAATTTCGGGAAAACCTATTGGTGCCGAGTATAATCCTCTGCGACATGGAACGTATTTGTCAGAAATTACTTGACTTGGCTACCAAGGTTGGGAGGGAAGATTGGTGGCTTGGAGTCTTGACCTGTATGTTTTTACCTTTGTTTAAAAAATTGTGCCGTAAAATTTCCTGAAGGACATGACAGTGGAAGTGGTACTCATGGACATTATGCTGCCATCGGGCATGGACGGCTACTGGCCGTGCGGCAGGCCAAGCCCAAACACCTGGAAGTCCAGTTCCTGATGTGTACCTCCCATATTATTTTGAACGGATACCGTGAATCACCAAAATATCCAGTAGTTTGGAAAAAAACGACTCAATTGACAAAAGGCATCCTTTTCAGTACAGGCCTCCCCTTCACGGCAGGTGCGTATATCCCATCATCGAACCCAGCCTGCCCAATATGCCCATGACAACCCGATCTACATTTTTTCGCACGGGACTCGCCGTGAAATGTGTTTTGGTGCCGGTTTTATGGATAAATACTGCCAACTGGATGAGGCTGGCTTTGCCTTGCTTGGTTAATTTTCTTTCATTCCCCAACTGACATATTTTTCGGTAAAACAATTCGGTCTGCTGTGGTGGTGTCACGACCCGCCGGAGGACGAGCGGCGCGTTATCCTGATTGTTATAGGGGTTTACATGTGCAACCCCGGCAGGAACGATAATTTTTTCGCCTGCTTGTGCCGTCGCCTCAACGCCATTGATGGAGTATGTAGCAGTCCCGTTCAGCACTTCGAAATACTCTTCCTGGTCAGGATGCACATGCTCTGGAATGAACCCGGAGACATTGGCTGGCAGTCTCTGATAAAACTCTATGTACTCGCCATTTGTATCAGCGGAGGTTTTGATAAACTCGAAACATTCAGTGGTTACCGGGTTGACAATTGTTCTCAATTCCATGTTTGACAGGTGAATTTATTTATGATTTGAGTTCGGTATTTGTAAATCCCGGCAGCAAAGAACAGCATTTTTGTTCGCTAACGCAATGCGCTAGTGCCGTTTTATATGTTCATGTTTCAATAGACCTGAAAAGAGCGCCGCAAGTCAGGGGATAGCTTGAGGTCGTCGCACTACGCTCCCGGTACGGCAGGATTTGTCCGTTCGCCACAAACCCCCTGCCCCTAAAGGTGAGCGCTTTGCGGCACCGACGGATGGCAGGTGCCTGCGTCTGGCTGCTTCCCTTTAGGGGTCGGGGGTGTGTGCCGCTTTCCCGCCCCTCTTTCAGGCAAAGAGAGGATTGCGTCCGTCCGCCACACCCCCCTGTCCCTAAAGGGGAGCGCTTCCCTGCATTGGATCAATTATTCATTTCTCTTTTAAAGAAAACAGGAACGAGTATATTTGTAGCATCAAATCTGATTACGATTGCCATTCCCCCCAGAGAAAACAGTTTGTAATTCTTAAAAAACGATGGACATGCTATTTGGAAACTTACGCAATGAAAGCAAATCAAACTATGCTTTTTCTGGACTGCTGCAAAAGGCGTTCACCCGGCTTTTCGGTGAAATGTCACAAGAAGACTGGGAAAAATTGTCGCAATATATCGAAGAAGTTGATCTGCCAAGCGGTTATTACTTGTTCAGACAAGGCGACCGTGGCGATGCGATGTACATTATCGTCAGTGGTCGTCTGCAGGTACAAGTAGAAATCGGGCAACAAATCAAAGTGGTCACCGAGTTGGGTCGAGGCGAAGCTGTTGGCGAAATGGCCATTATAACCGGTGAAAACCGCTCTGCAAGCATCTTTTCTATTCGGGATTGTCAATTAATCCGCATTTCTAAAGCGGGGTTCCATAAGTTTTCCAACCAATTTCCCGCCATTGGCATCAACCTGGCCAAGTTGCTCATTCAGCGTTTGACCCATGTGCAATCCAGCCGCAGGCTTCGCTCCATTTCAAACGTTGCAATCATCCCGTTGCATCAAAGCATTGACCTTCAGCATACCCTTCAAAAAATCCACCAGGCACTTTCAAAAAGCGGGAAAAAAGTGTTGCTGATTTCCAGTACACTTGTTGACCAGGAGTTAGGTGAGGGTGCCGCACAAGCGTCATTGAACGAGGCCTTTCGGAACAAAAAGTTAACGACCTGGCTGGATCACCAGGAAAGCCAAAACGACTTGGCGATTTACATTCCTGACAAGCACAGAACGGAATGGACCAAACGCTGTATCCGGCAGGCGGATGAAATTTTGCTGATTGCCGACGCATCTGTACCTCCGGCACTCACGCAGATAGAAAATATCCTGCTGTCAGGCGAAAGCAAACTATCCGTCGCCCGTCAAACCCTGGTGCTGCTCCAACCCCCAGGCAAAACCATGCCCTCCGGAACTGCCCAGTGGCTGAAAAACAGAAATATTGGTTTTATTGCTCACATCCGGCATGAGCAAAACCAACGCGATTTTGAACGACTTGGCCGCTATCTTACCGACCAGCTCACGGGTCTGGTGCTCGCAGGCGGCGGTGCCAAAGGGTTTGCGCATATCGGCGTTTGGAAAGCGCTGCAGGAAGCAAATATTCCGGTTGATTTTATTGGCGGAACCAGCATGGGCGCCATGGTGGGGGGCTTGATGGCCTTCGACCTGGACGCTGAAAAGGTACACGCTATTTGCCGTGAAATCGCTTTTAGTCCGCTAAAACGTGACTTTAACCTGGTGCCTGTGATATCCCTTTTCAAAGGCAAAATACTTGACCGTGTTCTCCAAAAATATTACCTGCACCACGATATTGAGGATTGTCCCATTCCCTATTACTGCGTATCCAGCAACCTGACCCAAGCCCACCCCGAAGTACACCAGCGCGGCAATATGTTTGTGGCAATCCGTGCGAGTGGCGCAATCCCCGCAGTAGTTCCGCCGGTCATTTTTAAGAAAAACCTGTTGATAGACGGGGGTGTATTCAACAACTTCCCAACCGATGTGATGATAGATATAGGTGCCCATTTCATCATCGGCGTTGATTTTTTTGTAGGTCAAAATCAGGAAATAAACCTGAACAAAATACCCTCCAGTTGGAGCGCAATATCCAGTATGTGGTTAGGGGGAGAGCATGCCAAAAACCTGCCCTCACTTGTGCGGACGATTATCCAGACCACTACCCTTTACAGCGATTACCAACAAAAGCATAATATTGATAAAACGGATGTCTATATCAATCCTGATGTAAGCAAATTCGGTATGTTGGAATGGCGGGAATATGAGAAAATCGTTCAAAAAGGATATGAAAAAGCAGTTGAGGTATTAAATCAGTCTCAGGATAAAATTGACACCTTCCGGCAGGTGAAATGAATAAGGCAGGAGGCCATAAAAGGCATTTATTTTGGTAAATGCCCCAATAAGACTAAACTGAACACATTTTTACAAACCAAAATTTAAATCAACCCATATATGAATTTACACACTGCGATATTTTTCCGCCTGGTTAAAATAGGTATCGGCAAATATAAGCCCACCGCCTCACATGAAATACCCTTTCCCACCACACCACCTGACCCGAACCACCAGGTTGTCCCCATTCCGAGCTTAGGCTCTGCGGTGAAAGTGCTGGCGAAAGACGAAGACGAACCGGTGCGCCCGAAAATCCTTAAAACAATCATCCAGATGAACAACCGGTTCTCGCCGCTGGTGGATGCGGACAAGCCCTGGGACTCCAGAGAATCCGGAAAAAAGGCTGTTCAGTCCGTTTTTGGCAAATATTTACCAAAAAGCCGCGTCAACTGGAACGGACATGACCCTGCCTCCGATGAGGCGCTCCGGTGGTGGGTGTTCAGTGGTTTTGGCGCGCTGGAACTCCACCGGCTCGACGAAACCACGGCAAAAGCCGAACAGGTGAATGGCGTGTTGCCCGCTTTCGTTTCTTCTTATGAGTTTTTAAAAGACTATCCCGTGCGCCCCGGAATGCTCAATTATGGCGGTGCGGTTTATCTTGATAAACTGGGCAATGTACTCAAAATCAAACTCCGGGAAAAGGATGTTTTTCCAACGGATGGAAAAACCTGGGAGGCCGCAAAATTTGCCTATCGTTCCTCCAGCCTGGTTTGGGTAACCCTTTATCACCACTTGTTTTTCTCCCATTATTCGGTATCCAATTCGGGCGTAATGGCCACCCTGCATACGCTTCCCACGGATAACCCCTTGCGTTTGCTGCTAAAGCCTTTCCTGTTCCGGACGGCAGCCATCAACAACGGAGGCGCAGATTCCCTCCTGCCAAAAGGCTCTGCTTTCTTCCGGGCATCGGCCTTTACCTGGGAGGCTATGGAAGCGTTGTACGCACTGATGTTGCAAAAAATCGGGTTCAAACCTCTGGCCACTTTATTGAAAGAGCAGGGGGTGGACCAGGAGAGCCTGAAGGCATTCCCGGCGGATATTTTCCCTTTTGGCAACGATGGCGAACTGTACTGGAAATCGCTGACCAGTTTCAGCAGCGATATTTTGCATAACGCACCGGCGTTCAAGGGAATCGAAAAAAAGATGGAGGTCAAAAACTGGTGGGAGGAAATGAGCCAATCCCTCCATTTTACTTCGCAAGATTTATCCAGGGAAAATTTAGCCGACTTTTTGGGTCAATTCTTTTACACCGTCAGCGGGTTCCACAGTTGGGTGGGCCATGTGGCTCCTTACGTCATGGACCCGTCCATTGCAACTGGCAAATTGTTCCCGGAAGCTACAATGGCCAACCAACAAAACAGCACTGAACTTGGGGTGATTGCATCCGTCACCGGCTTGCCCACGCCAACCTTGCTGGGCGATTTTTCTCATCTCATGCCCGATGAATACACCCGACACAGTTTGGGCCGCTTACACGCTGACATGAGAAATATTGGTGGGGAAATTCACCGGCGAAATGCCGAAAGACAGATTCCATTGCAGGCGTTTCTGCCGGAAGAACTGAACCTGAGCGTGGCGATTTGAATATCAGGCACTCACCGAATTGGCAATCTTCCGGGGCCGGGAAATTTGATATGGTTTCTGTCGCCGTCGTTCCCTTTCGCTGATGAAAGATTCCAGTTTTTCAAGTTGCACCTGAAAGTTCTTGATAACCGCCAAGGCTGCCGGGTCGCTATGGTACGCTTCCAGGTGGCGGCCCAGGGTCGTGTATTGCATCGAAAATGCAAAGGTTGCCTTCATGATTAAATAAATCTGGTCCAGCGTTGGCAATGCCCGCAAAATATCTGCCTCCTGCACCGACTCCTGCGTGGCAGGAACAGGGATTCTAAGTATCGGGGGCATGGCCGGCGGATAGGCAATATATTCGTATTGCACCCCCCCGACAAAAGTGTGTTGAACGACGCTGAAAAGGATGGCCGTTAAAACAGAAACCAAATCATCCTTGCTGTCAATAGGCGGAATCTTGACCGGGCCAAAATAACCGGACAATTCGCTCCTCCAGGCCGCCAGTTCGAAGTCCTCCCGGAGGTCTTCGGGTTGTTGGTAGTACAGGCTCAGGTATTCACGAACATAAGCCTCCGTCGCCTGCCAAATCAACAGCCCGTCTTCCCGGTACAGATATCCGGCCAGGTCAAGCGTGTTGTTTTCCCGAAAAAGAAAAGGAAGGGCTGTGCGTTCCAGCGTCCAAAGTGCTTCTCCTTTTTCCATCAGGCGCAGGGTGCCTGCCCGCCCGGCTGAAAAAAGGGTTTCAAAAATACCCGTTTCGCCCAACAGGATTTGATTGGAATTGGCATTTGCGTTCAGGCAAAAATGAAAATGAGGAGCCAGCAATTTCAGCACGGGATGCCTGTCGGATAAGGTCCGAACCGCCGCCATCCAGAAATTTTCGAGGTACAAATGCGTCCACAACAAATGAGTCAGCGACTCATGGACAAAAAGGTCGGCACTGTTGAAAAACATTTTGGCGAGCGTCCATCCCGGGCTGCCATCGGGCCGAAACCACACAGCCCCGTGTTCCTGGCTGAACAACTGGATGCCCAAGGGGTGAAGCCCGTCCTGCCTGCCTTCAAAAAAAGCGATGGCCGGGGCCAGGTAACGGCCTTCCAGACTGGGTGTATCCTGTAAAAGTTCGTGAAAATTGACCACATACAAAGGAAGTTCCCGACGGCGGGCCGCCATCAATTGGGCGTATGTTTTTTGCGCCACCCCCCGGTGCAGCAAACCGGCGGGGTCTTCAATCCGCTTAATCCAAACCGGATTTATCCCCTGGAGCCGTTGACGGACAAACTCCGAATCGTTTTTCCAATCCCTCACAATGCGTGGCGTGCCGAGTATGTGGTAAAGACGTTCCAATTGCGCCAGCGAGGTGAGCGGTTCGGCTTTTTTCCCACGGATTTTTAAAGCTGAAATAATCAGCATTTTGGGGATAAACACGCTCAACGGGTATCGTTCCTTTTCCGGCAGGTTCGCCACCGTTTTGAGCCGCAGGCTACTGTTTACCCCCAATTTTTCGGTTAAAAGTACCGGTAGATATTGTTCCCGTTCCACTTCAATACGGTGCGCCCTTGCTTCTTTTCCCGGGTCATGCTGTGGAAGGTAAGTTGCTTGTGCCGGGTGCAGGCGAAACAAGCGGGTGGTGTTAAAACAGCGCACCCAGATTCCGGCAAGTTTTAGCAAGACCGAAGAAATAATGAAAGTAAACATGGAAACATTGGTTTTCTCTGATGACCACACAAAGTACAGCAATCCTGCCAGTTTAGAGCCCGTTTTCGTTCTGGCAAAAATAGCGCATTTATCATCGCCCAAAACACGCCGGGCATGTAACTTTCCCGATTACCCCCCCGTGACGTAGTAGAGCCTGCCCCGGTTCATCGGGGTCCCCTGAAAGGGATGACAAAGGCGGTGGAACTGGTAGAAGAGAGGGATTGGGCCTTGTCTTCGAAGCGGGTCTTTTCCCAAAAGGATTTCCGGTCTTTGTCATTCCCGCCAGGGAATCCCAATGAACCGGGGCAGGCTCTGCAACGTCATATTGGCCATCCCGTCGGGCAAGTGCAGTTTTCCATGTGTGGGGCTTCCCCCGTGACGTGGCAGTTCCCCTAGCGGGGATGACAAGGGCGCAGCAAGCAGGGAAGAAAAACAGTGCATATATCCCTACCCAAACTCCCTTTTTTGATTTACCCACCGCACCTTTATTATTCCCTGCGGGAACCCGTCCACGCCACGCTGGCCGCCACGCTGGGCATGTAACTTTCCCGTATAACTTGCCCCCCGTGACATGGACAGAGCCTGCCCCGGTTCATCGGGGTTCCCGCAGGGAATAATAAAGGGGGCATCGGGTTATTCTCCATTTTCAATTTGCGAACAGATCAGGAGTTCTGAAGTCACGCCAAGTATGACTTAACGATCCTTAACGAGACCTCTGCGACCCTTTGCGGGAACTGACTTCCCGCAAAGCCATCACCGCAAAAGCGTCACGTTTCCTTTTTTGAAAAACTCCTGCCCGTTGAAACAGATGGCCTTCACGTAAAAGGCATAAACATCCGGCGTGAGCAGTACACCTTTGAATGTTCCATCCCAGCCGGCGTTTTTATCGGTCGTTTCGAAGACCTTTTGGCCCCAGCGGTTATAGACGGCAAATTCCAGCACGTCCACGATGCGGCTGCGGACGTACAACACGTCGTTTTCGCCGTCGCCGTTGGGCGTGAAGGCATTCGGGATGAAAATATTCGGGAAATCGCAGTCGGGGTTGACGACAAAAATGGTGTCGGAGCGGGCGGTTTGGCAGCCTCCCTCGTCCGTGATGATCACTGTGTAGATGGTCGTTTCGTCGGGCGTGGCAATGGGATCATGCACGGTTGGGTCGTCGAGGCCGTCCGCCGGTATCCACTGGTAGGTATAGCCGGGCACGAAGTCCACGTACAATTCCGAAAATTCGCCCGAATTGAACAGGATGGTGTCTTTGCTCACCTGCATTTCACCAATGGTGGGTTCAATGTTGTAATAATACACGGTCGTGCTGTCAATCAAGGTGCAACCAAATTGGTTGGTCACGACCGTCACGAACGTGACCGTATCGGGGATGTTGATAATGATGATGCTCCCATCGGCCAGCACCTCCTGTATGTACTGGGTAGGTGTCCATTGGAACGTCAGGATTTGTGCGGGATCATTGTTCCCGACAGCGATGGTGAGCGGCGCTTTTTCAACACAGAAATTGTAGCGGTCGTCGAGGGAGATGTTGATAGGATATGCGTTGACGGTAACGGTCGCCGTATCGGTGCATCCCAGCGTATCGGTGGCCATGACGTAATAGACGGATGTGGCCTGTGGCGTTACGGTAATGCTTTGCGTATTGCCGATGGGATTGTTGAAATCGGGATTGTCCGCCCAAACGTAGCCTGTGATGATGTTGGAGTTGGTTAATGCCGTCAGGAAAATATCCACCGGCTCGCAGATCGAGGTGTCGGCAGGTGTTGTGGCCAAATTCATCACCGGCGTTACCTGCACCTGCACGGTCTGCACGAGGGAGCAGGTATCCGCGTCGTTGAAACCCAGCACCGTCAGTTGGTAAAACTGGCTGGCCGTTAGTGTGGCGATGGGGTTCGGGCAGTCATAACAACTCAAACCCACTTGCGGCGACCACGAGTAACTCAAATCCGACCCTGCCGCATCGGGGTTGATGGGCGTGGGCACACCGGGGCATATCGTCACAATATCCCGCAAGATGGGGTCGAAGACGTAGGTGGTCACGTCGAACTGCTCCTCCGAAGAACAGCCCCACTGATTCGTCACCGTCACATAGAATATGGCGCTGCTGCCTTGCTCGGTCGTCACTTCGGCACAGTCCATGTCCGCTCCGCCGAGGAGGGTTCCTCCTCCCGGGCCAGTGGTCCATTCAAAGGAAAGCTCGTCGCTCAGGTCGAGGTTGGTGATGCAGAGGTTGTAGAAAGGCATCGGGCAAGTATCAATCACGCCTCCACCGTCGAGTGCAATGTCGAGTTGATTATTGGAAACGGTCACAAAATCGGTGGCCGTGCAGTTGTAGGCATCCGTAGCGACAACGGTGTAGGTAGCCACTGTTTGCGGGTTCACTTCCAAAGTGCTGCCCGTTCCGAGTTGTTGCCCCTGCGCATTTTGCCAAACAAAAGTCACCGGCACGTTCGCCGTTGCGCCGATGGTTATCGGTACGCCGCAAGTGAACGTGTCCACCGTTTCGGCGATGTCAATAATGGGGGGCGCAAAGGCCATGACCTCGAACACCTCGGAACATTGGTTTGCACCGAAGTTATCCGAAATGGTGACACTGTAAATGGTTGTTTGTGAAACGGTTACAGTCGGGTTGGCCACGTTGGGGCCGGGCCACAGACCGGTCGGCGGCGACCAGTTGTAGCTCAGGTTGGGGTTGGCACCGGGGTTCAGCGGCTCGCCCACGCCAGGGCAAACCTGGATGCTGTCCACCACCGTCGGCACGAAGTTGAAACTGTTGATTGTCCTGTTCAACGTTGCGGAGCAGCCAAATTGATTGGTAGCGGTGACGGTGTAAGTGGCCGACTGTCCTGCCGGGGCCGTGATGACCGTTACGGTCGGCCCGGTGGCAGGCGGAAGGATTTGGCCAGGCCCGCTCACGCTCCAGTTGTACGTCAGCACGTGATCGGCGACATTGTTGCCCACGCTCAGCAATATTTCGTTTTCGGGGCAGGCATTTTGGCCGCCCGGCAAGGTGATGCCAACGGTCTCATTTGCCAGGTTCACGTAAGCACTGTCCCGGCAGCCGTATTGATCCTCGCCCACTACTTTGTACTGGGTATCCTGCGGAGGCAGCACGGAAATGCTCGGCCCACTGCCGACAAACCCTCCCGGATCAGCCGTCCATGTAAACACAGTGGGCGTAATGTTTGACCAGGCAGCGAGGGTAACGGGCGTGCCGCAAGTCAGCGTGTCGTTGATGGCATCCACTTCTATTTTTTCAGGAACGACGACCGTCACCGTCCTTGTCAGCGAACAAGTATCGGGCACGAGGTTGACGATTTCCACTGTGTAAACCTGTGTCTGTGTGGGCCAAACCTGCGGGTTCGGGCTGCCCGGATCGCTGATGAAGAGATTGGGGGTCCAGTTATAGACATAACTCACATTGCCGCCGGGGTTGAGGAAGGTGGAGTCGCCCCTGCAAAGGAAGATGGTATCGGCCAGTGTCACGGTGGTGAACTCCAGTTTAAGTTCCTTTTGTGTGGAACCGTCGCAGCCGTTGGAAGTGCAGATGCTCAAGGTTACATTGTACTCGGAACCAGGGTACACCACAAACACCGGATTGGGCAGCGTGGAGGTTTCCCCGGTGCTCGTTGTCCAGTTCCAGCAAGTGACGGTAATGTTGTCAATGAAAATCTGCGTGGCATCGTAAAATTGAACCTCGATGCTGTCCTCATCGCAACCCAGGTATTCGAAGGTAAAATCAACGGCAAACTGCGTTTCCGAAATCGTGACTTCTTTCCAAATCGTGTCCACGCACTCCAGATCGAAATCCATGGTCAAAGAAACCAGATAAGTCCCCTCCCCCGGATAGGTGTAACTTGGGTTGACCTGGAACGAAACATCCGATGTCGTCGTGGGGTCGCCAAAATTCCAACTGAAGTTATAGGCATTGGTACTTTGGTTCACGAACTGCACCGTGCTGCCGCTACATTCCACGATAAAATCGAAATCGAGGTTGTTGTTGGCATCCACAACGGCGACATACACGCTGTCGGTTTTTTTGCAACCGAACTGGTTGGTTGCCTCCACGCTCACCCACTGCGCACCCGGCACAACGATGTACGTGGGATTGGGCACGTCGGTCGGGCCGCTGAAGGCCCCTGCCGGTGTCCATTGCCAAACAAGGGTATCATTCGGATCGAGATTGACCGCAAAAACGTTGACCGGATCGGTCGAGCATTTTATCTGGCTGCCCGATCCCTGAATGTTGGGCGGCCCGCCCACTACCTGCACGGTGTCGTAATAATGGCATCCGAACTGATCCGTTGCCCTGACCACATAGTGGTCATAACCGGACACCGTGACCGTGATCGTGTTCACGTTGCCAGCAATCTGGACATCGTGTTTGTTGAACCAGGAATAGGTTACCGGCAGGAGCGAAGTAGTGGCGGTCAGGGTGGCCTGTTCGTTGCAGGTCAGCACGTCGTCGCTGGCGACAAGGCCCACGTTTTGCGGCACAAACACCGTAATTTGCCGTGTAATGCCACAGGTATCCGCCGACACATTCAGCACCAACACCGTGTAAGTCGTTGTTTGAGAGGGATTTGCGAGCGGACTGGGGCAGTCCGTGCAACTCAGGCCCGCAGCGGGCGACCATTGGTAAATGTAGGAGTGATTGCCACCGGGATTCAGCACCACGCCACCGTTGAGGCAACCCAACACCTGGCTGCCATCCACGATGCCGGGCAGTTCCGTCAGCGAGATTTGCAGTTCGGTTTCGCTGGTCGCCGAAATGCAACCCTCATCCGTCTCAACTTCCAAAGTGACAAACAAACTGCCGGACTGCGTGACAACGATGACGGGATTCTGCTGTGAAGAAGTGCCCGTGAAAACGCCGCTGAACGTCCATTTCCTGATGGCCGTATTGTTGAGGCTGTTGTTGGTTTGGTCATAAAATTTAACCGTCACGGCATCCTCGTCGCAATCCGTATATTCGAAGCTAAAAGCCGCTTCAAGGATTTTTTCTGTTAAAACAAGGGTCTTTTGAATAGTGTCCTTGCACACGGCATTGGGCGGCGTGGCGAGGGTCACGGTATAGGTCCCGTAATCTGGATAGGTATAGGTGGGGTTGGTTTCGGTGGAAACATCGTCCTGCGTGGTGGGGTCGCCGAAATTCCAGACATACCCCGATACGGCATTTTGGCTTTGGTTGGTGAAATGGACAATCCTTGCGTCACAGTCCGTTTGGGCCGTAAAAGCAAGCGACACTTGCGGAAACACTTCCACCGTCACCTGCCCTGTCGAAGTGCAAAGCCCGCCAAAACCGGTGATGGTAACGTTATAGACAGTGGTCTGGAGCGGCGAAACGGTCGGGTTGGCCAGGTTTTGCTGGGCAACCGGCACGGGCGGGCCCCATTTGTAGGTGAAACCGCTGATGGCACCCGCGGGGTTGAGTTGAGCCGGCGAGCCGATGCAGATTTTAACAGTATCGGGCAGCAAATCCACCGGGTTGTTTCCTCCGGTGGTAAAATTGACGGTTTTGGTATCCTCGCAGCCGTTTTTCGACTTCACCTTCAGGGTTATCGTGCCGCTTGAAGGGTTGGGTATCACGAAAACGGGATTTTGGAGGGTGGAAGTCAGCGTGTTTCCGCCGTAAGTCACCGTCCAATGCCACTCGATGGGCGGTGACACGTTGTCAACTGAGAGGTCTTGCAAGGTCAGCACGGTTTGGTCGGTACAGTCATACCCTTGAAAAGCAAAATCAGTGATCAGGGAGTTGTATTGCAAAAAAATCGTGTCGAAGCCGATGGCCTCGCATTGCGTGCCCGGTGCGGCCACGAGGGCGATCACGTAAGTCCCCGTATCGGGATAGGTAAAAGTGGGCGTTGCCTGCGTGGAAGACGGGGTCGTGTTGGGCCAATCGAAATACCAGATGAAGTCCTGCGCCACGGTCGTCTGGTTTCCGAACTGCACCGTCAGGTTGTCGCATTGGGCAGGCGGGGCCACGATTTTGGGCACTATTTCCAAACAAACCCCCACATTGTACTGGAAGTCCCGCCGGATGATGGACATCAACTGCCCGTTCCGGTATTGATGCACTTGCACGCCCACCACGAATTGCCCCATGATTTCAGGGAAACCTGTTATCTGTCCCGTCTGGGAGTTGATGGTCAATGTTTGCACCGAACTTGGCCCCAACAGACTGTTCAGGCTATAAACGTTCGGTGGAAACCATACCAGCGTATCGTAAGGTGGGGCTGACGCAAACGGTGGCTGTGGTTGTGCCAAACTGGCCCCTTTGAAAGGCGTGTAAAGAGAATAAACCAAACTGTCGCCCGCCATTCCGCTTGCCGCATAGGGATGATTGATGGGCTTGTTCACGCAAACATACACAGGGGGCGGCCCCTGGAATTGCGGGCTGTTGTTTTGGGCGGCCCTTGCTTGCTGTGAGAGGAAAACCCAATAGGTAGCGCCTGTTTCGTCCGGGTTGGGAATGTTGACGATGGTCTCGTTGCGACAGCAACGCTGATAGACGAAATAGTAGCCCGTGTTGGGCTGGTTCAGCGTGACAAAACCCTCGTAACGAGCATGTTCGACACACACATTCGACGGTGGGAAAAGGCAGGGGTCGTTCGCAATATTGTTAGGAATGACCTCCGTGAACAAGGGGGAAACGTTCAGGTTGTTCACGAAAACTCCTGCCTCCGTGAATATCGAGATATGGGCCGGCGCATCGAAAGGTGCCTGTCCAAAAAAACAATCCCGATAAACATCGAGCTTGATTTTCCACCTGTTGGGGTTGGTGGAGGTACCGGCATATTCGTAGCTGATTTCACCTCCGATGATGTGGGAGGCAAAGAGCGGCAAGCTGAACAGAATCCCTGCTGCCGTAAACGTGGCAAGTAATAATTGGCGCATGATATATTTTGGTTTAGTAACGATTAAAAAATAACTTCTNNAACTTCCCAAAGTTTGCCGCCTCCGGCAGCAAACTTTAGGAAGTTGTTTTTTTATCGTTACTTATTCATGGAATAAAGATCAATTTCCCGCCACGCGGCGGGCACCGATAATGGCTACTTTTCGTTCAAAGGAAGCCACGACCGAATAGATACTGCCCCGTTCGTCGTCGAGGCGGTCGCTGATATACTGGGGTGCGAGTTTACTTCCGAAGCCGATGACCTCCATGGTCAACATGCCCCGGTCAATGTAGGGCCGGAGAATCCCGCCCCGCCAGTTCGCAAAATGGTTGTGCAGGCAATCCGAACGCCGCAGCGAGAGGTCGTAGTTATAGTCGGCACTGGCCCTGGGGCTGGTGAAGCCCTGTATGACCAATTCGACCTTAAAATTGCCGTCTTCCATGATTTCCAGGATGTTTTCGGTGAAAACTTCGAGACTGAGGAAGCCATTGTTCACCTCCCGTTCAAAAAACGCCTCCATCCGGCGGGCCGAGGTGATGCTGTCGAACCCGGTCAATTCCGACACGTATTCCTGCACGAATTTGTCCTTCCGCTGCATGTAAGCCTCCCAGGTTTCCTGATAGCTCGTTTGCGTAGTGCGTTTGCGGGTGCGGGGGTCGGGCTGATCGTTGTCGAAATAGATGACCAGCGGCGGGAAGTCCTCGATCTCTTTTGGTTTCAGGTAAAGTTTCTGGTTCACGTGCGTCGTGGTCACGTCAGTACGCAGGTCAATGTAGGCCGTATCTGAAAAGTAAGCCACTTTGGAGCCGATCAGTTCATAGGCCCGGCCCCTTTCGAGCACGAAATCCACTTCGTGGCCCTGTTCGTTTTTCTTGAAATCAATTTCCTGGCCGTCCACCACGAGGCGCACTTCCACGCCCCTTAGGGGATTTTCGGACTTTTTGTTGAACGACGCAACATGCAGTTCGACCGTTTCCGGCACGAGGAAGAGTTTCTTTTCGATGGCCCGCTGATCCTTGTTGGCGGGCAGGGTCATGTCAATGTCCGTCATGATGGGCAGGAAACCCGGCCGGGTAGCGAGCAGGGTGTATTTCGATCCTTTTTTCAGTTCAAAATTGAAATCGTTGCCGGTGGGGTTGGTGATGGTCGCAATCTCGATTTCGCCGTCCTTTGTCAGTTCTTTCAACTGCACGGTCACGCCTTCGAGGGGCCGGTCGTTCCTTTTGTTGAAAGTCAGCACGTCGAGGTCCACCACCTGGACGGTGAAGGCGTAGAGGTCGTCGCAGCAAGCCTCGAATTCCGGTTCGAGCACGAGGCTCCCCAGGCGGCGGGAGGCAAAGTAGCCCTTTGTGCGTTTTTCGTTCAGCCAAAAATGCGTGTCGTGGTAGCTGCTGTTGTAGGGTGCGGGAAGGTGTTCCACCTCGCCCCAGTTGCCATCCTTGCGCACGGATTTGTAGATGTCGTAACCGCCGAAGCCCTGCCTGCCTTCCGATGAAAAGTAGAGGGTCTTGCTTTGGGGGTGATAAAACGGGGTCACGTCGTTTTCCGGCGTGTTGATGTCAAACAAGTTGGAAGGTTTTGAGAAACTGCCGTCGGCCTCCACCGTCACTGCCCAGATGTCGGACTTTCCTCTGCCACCGGGCCGGTCGGAAGAAAAAAACAGCCACTCCTTTCCGGTTTCTTCGTCGTAGGAAACGGAGGGGTCGGAAGCATTGTGTCCCGTCCGGTTGATGTCTTCGGGCAAGCGCACGGGATCGCCAAATTCGTCTTTTCCCAGGATGGGACGGTACCAGATTTCGCAACGCACCTCCGCCGTCGTGCCCACATAATCGCACAAGCAGTAATAGACCCTCGTGTTGTCTTTGTTAAAGGTGGCATGGGCCGTGTGGCGGTTGGGGTCGTTGAAAGGCAGCATATCCACTTTTTTGCCGGCATCTTTGGCCCGCTTCACCACCGAATACTGCCTCTGTGCCTCGCCCCGCTTGAACGAACGGGTTTCACTGAAAGAGGAATAATAAAGGTCTTCGCCCCGCAGCAGGGGCGTAAATTCGGAATAGGGCGTGTTGATATGGTCGCCCAGGCGCTCGACCGTCACGTTGCCGTCCGGTTGCTGAATGGCCTCGATGGCCCAGGTAAGCGCCTCGATTTCTGCCTTGGCCACAGCCGTGTAGTTCGGATAGGCATTCGGATGTTCGTCCACGAACTGCTGGAAGAATGCCTGTGATTCCTCGTACTTGCCCTGCTTCTTTTTCACGGCTGCCAACCAGTATTTGGCCAAAGGATATTTCTTCGCCTCATCGCTGGCAATGACTTTCGTATAAGCCGTATCGGCAAATGTAAAAGACTGGAACAAGCGGGCCGCTTCTGCATATTTGAACAAAACCTCCGGCTTCTCGCCCTCGATGGACATGGCCTCCTCGTAATGTTTCATCGCAGAATAGTAATCGAATTTCTCGAACTCCTCGTCCGCCGCCTTCATGTACTGGCGGTAGGTCTGACCTGCTGCTTCACCGAGGAAGCAAACCGTGAGGAGGAGGGGATAGATGATGTATTTCATGCCTTTTTTTCTTTTTTTTTAAAACGGTTTCGCAACGGGAACAATGCACTATGGGCAAAGGGGGAATATGTTTAATGCATAATGACCTCCGTGCCCGTCCCCGGTGGGATGCAATATTGGGATCATATCAGCGGGCAGGCTTTGAATGCCTTGAGCGGATATACTTTGTGGATGATGTAGCGCATGGTGATCTCCGGCCCACCATTGCGATTGGTGGCAACGGAAAAACCCGACACGTTCACGTCCCAGCTAAACCCGACCATGATGTCGTGAAAATGCACTTCCGCCGCCGGGGTCAATGCGTCGCCAATGGCGTTGAAACGGTAGCCGAAACCGAGTTGCACGGCCACCTCCTTCGACTTTTTCGTGCTGAGATGGTGACGGTAGGCAGCCCCGGCCAGGGCCTCGAAATACCCTTCCTGTATCTGGGCCGTTGCGTAGCTCACCACGTCGCCTACGGAAGTTATCTGCACGGTTGGCATGGCGTACATGCTCAGGCGGACAGGCAATGGGCTGGGATCGCCCTTCTTGAAATTCTGGTTGGGTCGGTTGAAGTGGAAAGCCCCGGCTCCGAGGTCAATTTTCGAGCGCTTTTTCTCCTGCTGGCCGCGCCAATTGAACCCGATGCCGAAATCGGGATAAAAAATGCTGGGATCGTCGAAGGTTTCATTGACGGCGCGGTTGGGATCGAAAATCTCCCCGTTCCATTGGTTGTCGAAAGTGAAATTTCCGAACTCGAAGCGGCGTTGTGCCACTGCCGCCGACAGGCCAATGGTCAGGAAGTTTTCCTTGTCGAGCATCTTGGTGTAAGCACCCGATACAGCGATGTGGGTCGTGGAGAAATTGCCGTCGCCGGTGCGGTCGTTGAACACGTTCAGGCCGCCGCTCATCCACCAGCTCTCGCGTTGCGGGTTGTAGAACTTTTTGTCAGCGCCGGCCTGAAAGGTTTTGTAAGGCGCATTGGCGGCATTCCATTGGCTGCGGTAAAGGCCCATGATGCGAATGTCACCGTTCGACACGCCCGTCAAGGCAGGGCTGAGCGTCAACGGTGCATTGTAGAACTGCGTGAAGTGTATGTCCTGTGCAAATAGGGAGAAGCTCCCCAGTAGCGACAAGACAACCAACGGGAAACGGAGGTAGGAATTTGTTTTCAATGCTATGTTCATTTTTACCCAAAACAGGCCGGAAAGAAAAGAAGCATTTCCATGGCGGGATACGCCATAAAACCATGCTGCTATTCACCCAACACTGCACTGTTTGGGGGGATACGGTGAAAAAATCGGTTTTGGTGCAATTGGTTTCAAGAGATTAATATAAATCTACTTCTCTTTTCAAAAGCAATGTACGCAGAAAGTGCGTGAATGTAAACCCCTGAACAAAGGGATTTTGCATTTTTCTTAGCACAACCGACCGCTTGGTACCCTATCGGTCATTTTTGCAAGAAGTTGAGGTTGTTTGAGGGGTTTGAAGCGCATCAAACAATTCAAACTCATCAAACACCTCAAACAATGAGTTTGAGGGGCAGCAGATCCCAACCATCCAACCATCTCAGCTTCGGTTGCTGCTCGTGCCAAACTTCAACTTCTCGGGTTAAGGTATTCTAAAGTGTGAGCGGGACAGGAGCCTGGAATTTTCTGTTGCTCCCCGGCAGGCCATAATGCCTGCATCGTCATCTGTAAAGGGGCATCAATAAAATTGTACTGGCCATTTTCAAAAAAACCGATGAAGATGGATCCGCCTCTGGCGGATAAAATGTACATTTTATTTTTTCACGGATGCTTTGATTTCAGCCTTCCAATTACTCCAGCACGATCTTCTTCACTGTCAAATACCGGTCGGTTATAATTTGCAAATAATAAATCCCTTTAGGAAAGCCGGTGATGTTCAGTTCCCGGAAACAAGGGACAACGGGATGATTCTCAAAAGTGGATAACGCAATTTGTCCTTGCGTGTTCAGCAAGTTAAGGGCAAAGATACCCGTTGATTCCGAAATTTCAACAAAAATTTTGCCACTCGTTGGATTGGGGTAAACCAAAACCACCTGATTTTCAAATGGTTGCGGCTCTATGGCAACTGTACATTCTGCAACGGATACCGTTATTTCGCCCGACAGTACCGGATTCTCCACCAAACAGGCCACATCAGAAGTGAGCAGACATGTCACCTGGTCGCCGTCTTCAAGCTGGTCGGTGGTGAAAATCGCTTGATTTTCACCGACGGGCAAACCGTTTATCCGCCATTCAAAAACCGGAGCCGTGCCGCCGTTTTCTGCGGTAGCAGTGAAAACGACCGCCGTACCCTTGCAAATAACCGTGTCAACGGAAGCCGTTATGGCAATGCCAACTTCGGAGAGCGGCTCGACCGCAACGGTAACAGGCTCCGAATGTACGGGATTGACCACCACGCAAGTTTTCGAGGAGGTCATGGTACACTGTACTTGATCGCCGTTTTGGGGGGCCGGTAAAATGAGCGAGGGAGAATTGCTGCCGACGGGGTTCCCGTTCAGCGTCCACTGGAAAACCGGTGAACTGCCGCCGTTGACCGGCTGTGCCGTCAATTCCAGCGGCTGGCCTTCGCAGGCTGTTGGTGCGTGGGCAACGACGGAAAGAGAAGCCGTAAGCACATTTTCCACATATATAGTGAGTGTATTTGAAAATGCGGTCGGGTCAAGGGTACACGTTTCGGAAGAAGTCAGCGCACAGGCAAAACTGTCCCCGTTGCTCAATTGGCTGATACTGAAAGCAGGAATGCTGCTGCCGAATGCGTTGCCATTGATAAACCACTGAAAAACGGGCGCTGCACCACCGTTGACGGGATGTGCCGTGATGGTGATTTCCTCGCCTTCGCAAATTTCGGTCTGGTTGGCCGTGATGGTCAGGCCCACCTCGATGGGTGTTTTTACCGACAAAGCGGCAACGGCACTGTTTGTCGTTTCACCACCGGCATTGCTCACGGCACAATGGTAATTCCCCGCATCGGAGGGCGCTGCTTGGGAGATGATCAACACGCTCTGAGTGCCTGCCGGCAACATCTCCCCGTCTTTGTACCACTGATAGGTGAGCGGCTGCCCACCCGTGGCACTTATGCTGAAAACAGCTTCCGCTCCCTCGCAAACCTCTTTTCCGGCAGGGTTCTGCACGATGACAGGGGCCGTGCCCGCCGTCGAGCCGTATTCGAATACCCCCATGTCCACCGTGTTGTTGTGAATGCGGGGCAGGTTGTCGAGGTCCACCAGAACGCCCGTTTGGACAATGGCTTCGTTGTCGCCCTGATCAATGGCAGGCGAGCCGGGCAACAATCGGAAGTTGCCGCCCGCCGGGGCCTCGAACTGCGGGTTTTGGTCAAAAACAAGGCCCTCGCCACAATTCACTGCGCCGCCCATGCCGCTGTAAAATGCCTGGCAATCGGGCACATCGGCCAGCGAATAGGTGATGAGCGGCGTGCCCCAGATGATGCGGAACACCTTGCCATCTCCGGCCAGATTGCCCCAAAAAATGCAATTGCGCACTTGCGGTGCTGCGCTTCCCGTGCCTTGTTCGCCCGCGTTGCAATAGATGGCCCCGCCCACATTGGCCTGATTCCCGTAAAACGTGCAGTTGGTGATGAGGGCATCGGCATGGCCACCCTCCGAGCCGAGGTTATAGACAGCCCCGGCGGACAAGGCCGTGTTGCTGCTGAAGAGGCAATTCGTGATCGTGGGGCTGGCATGGCCGGACTTTCCCTGGTTGTAAATAGCCCCGGCATAAGTGCCTGCGTTGTTGCCCAAAAAGCGGCAGTTGGTCAGCGTGGGGCTGCAGGTTCCCTCCACCCCGTTGTTGAAAATGGCCGCCCCGGCAAACGAGGAATGGTTGTTTTCAAACGTGCTGTTCACCAGTTCGGGATTGCACGTGCCCAGGTACCCGGCATTGTACATGGCCCCGCCGTCCCCGTTGTCGGAGTGGTTGTTGGTGAAATGGCAGTCCGAGAAAGCGCCATTGCCCATGCCGCTGAACGTGCCGTCGTTGTAAACGGCTCCGCCGGCGGCGGCGCTGTTGTTGTCAAAGACACAGGCGTGCAGTGCCGGGCTGCTGTTGCCCCCGCGCCCGGAATTGAAGATTGCCCCGCCATTGCCGAAGGCAACATTTTCCAAAAATGCACAGGCCGTGAGGGCCGGGCTACAGGTGCCGCCTTCATTGCCGGCATTGGCCATGCCGCCGCCATCGGAGAAAAGGGATTTGTTTTTTTCAAAATGGCAATCCGTCAAAACGGGAGCGCACAGGCCGCCAAAACTGCCGGTGTTGGACATCCCTCCCCCACCCGAACGGGCCGTGTTTTCGATAAATGCACAATGTTCGAGCGAGGGCCGGCAGTCGCCGCCAAAACTTCCGTCGTTGTACATGCCGCCGCCATAACCCCAGGCATAGTTGCCCTCAAAACGGCAATTGCGCACGACAGGCCGGGAACTGCTGCCCGGTGTCGAGCCTGCATTGTACCATCCCCCACCACTGTTTTGCGGTGTGCCCAGCGCAAAGGCATTGTTGTCCGCATTGCCTCCCGTGATGATGAACCCATCCACGACCGTCAGTTCGCCGACGTTGTGGGTATAGACGACGGTGAAAGAATTGTTGGCGAGTTGGCCGTCCCCGTCAATGTCGCCGCTCAGAATGGTAGGATTGGCGGCGATGTTGCGCTGATCGGCTGAGGTCTCGCTGCCCGCAAAACCGCCGTAGAGTTTTACGCCGTTTTTTACCTCGAAATGCAAATTGCGCTGCGAGAAAGTGCAGCCGTTGCAGTTGACGGGCTTGTAGGTCCCTGCTTTCACCCAAACTTCCGTGCCCGGAGTGGCCGCGTCGAGCACGGCCCGGAGGTCGCCTGCTGCCTGCGCCCAGGCTGAGCCGTCGCCCGTGCCGCCGGGCGCTACATGCACGATTTGGGCGTTGGCGTTGAAGAGCGATGCGTAAAGGGGAAGTAAAAAGGTCAGCGTTCGTAAGGTCTTTTTCATGGAATGTTCCCGTTTCATCCGTCGTGCGGAGTATGTTTTTTTTGCGCAAAAATGGTGGGAGGGATGGCCGAGATGCTGCAAAGTATTATTCGGCTGCAAATTTACCGGAAATAATGAGCCGATGGGGGGAATTTGTGGGGCGGGCGAAAATTTATGGGGGTCTGCTCAAGCGGCTCAAGTTACCGGGTGAGTCGAAGTCACCCGGTAACTAAGTAACGATAAAAAAATAAGTTCA
>JRYF01000616.1_pt1 | contig 21297 bp, 18 predicted proteins | sample 235331 | NCBI WGS metagenome assembly JRYF01 (sample SAMN03074217, study PRJNA261475) | activated sludge metagenome | biome: Wastewater Treatment Plant; feature: Wastewater; material: Activated sludge; isolation source: activated biomass of a wastewater treatment plant treating hydrocarbon... ...
CGTGCTCGGCCAGGTCAACCGGCCCGGGCGCTTTCCGCTCGAGCAGGCCGAGATGCGCCTGACCGACCTGCTGGCCACCGCCGGCGGCATCGCCGCCAGCGGGGCCGACATCGTCACCGTGGTCGGCACCCGCAATGGCCAGCCCTTCCGCAAGGAGGTCGACCTGCCGGCGATCTTCCGCAGCCCCGGGCGCGACGACGACCTGGTGGTGCAGAACGGCGACACCGTCTACGTCGACCGCGCGCCGCTGATCTACATCTACGGCGAGGTGCAGCGCCCCGGCGCGCTGCGGCTCGAGCGCGGCATGACCGTGATGCAGGCGCTGGCCACCGGCGGCGGCCTGACCCAGCGCGGCACCGAGCGCGGCCTGCGCGTGCACCGCACCGGGGCCGACGGCAAGGTCCAGGTCATCACGCCGACGATGGACGACCCGGTGCGGCCGGGCGACGTGGTCTACGTGCGGGAGAGCCTGTTCTGACGGTCGGGCGCCGGCTTTGCCATGCCGATCATCTCGATGTTTCATGGGGTCGTGATCCGGATGTACACGCTCGATCCGCAGCACCGGCGCCTGCCGCACAAGCGGCTGAGGCTGGTTCAGGCCTGGATCGAGTTGCATCGCGACGCGCTGATGGCCGACTGGGCGCTCGCATCGGCCGGCCAGAAGCCGTTCCGGATCTCGCCGCTCTGAGGGCAGCACATGGACAACGATCTGCGTCACGCGAGACCACGGCCCGACTTCCGCCTCGCGGTGGAAGTCGCCGATGGCCGCACGGGCATCGTCGACATGGCCCCTTTCCTGGCCCATCCCGGGCTGGAAGCACTGCGCGACCCCGGCTACCTTGCGCGCGTGACCGTCGTGCTCGGCGCCGCGACCTGGCCCGACGGCGAGGACGTCGCGCCGGACACCATGGCGGCTGCCATGCGCACCGGGCTGCCTGCCTGACCCGCCGGCAGTGCCCCGAGCCCAACCGCCCGCGAGCCCCCCATGACCTTCACGCCATACCTGTCCATCCCGCGCGCCCGCTGGTGGGTCGGGACGGCAATGTCCAGGTCATCACCCCGGCGATGGACGTCCCGGTGCAGCCAGGGGACGTGGTCTACGTGCGGGAGAGCCGGTTCTGAGACTGATGGCTGCGCCGTGACCACCTCCTGGCCCACCCCCGAACGACGCCGAGGTCTGCGACCATGCAACTGACTGCCGTGCTGACGCCCGCCGCCGAAGGTGGCTACGTCGCGTTCAACCCCGAGACCGGCACCACCACACAAGGCGAGAGCGTGGAAGACGCCTTGGCCAACCTGCGCGAGGCGACGATGCTCTACCTCGAGGAGTTTCCGATGCCGGCCACCGGCCGCCCGCTCCTGACGTCGTTCGACGTGCCGGAGCATGCCTAGGCTGCCGGTCGTCTCGGGAGCGGAAGTCGTGCGTGCCCTGCAGCATCTCGGTTTTCAGGTGGTTCGCCAGCGCGGCAGCCATATCGTCATGCGCCGTGGCGGGGCCGGCTGCGTCGTGCCCGACCACAAGGAACTGCGGCTGGGCACACTCACGGGTGTCCTGAAGCAGGCCGGGGTGTCGCACGACGAGTTCCTGCAGGCACACCAGGCCTGAGCATCGGCAGCCCAGCGTCGCCGTATCCGCGCCCAACACGTCGTCCAAGCCACCGCGAGCCCCCCATGACCTTCACCCAATTCCTCTCGATCCTGCGCGCCCGCTGGTGGGTCGTGCTGCTGGTGCTGGCGCTCACCGTGGGCACCACCGTCGTCGTCAGCACGCTGCTGCCCAAGCAGTACACCGCCACCGCCAGCGTGGTGGTCGACTTCAAGCCCGACCCGGTCAGCGCCGCCGTCTTCGGCGGCATGCCGAGCCCCGCGGTGATGGCGACCCAGGTCGACATCCTCAACAGCGAGCGCGTCGCGCTGCGCGTGGTGCGCAACCTGCGCCTGAACGAGAACCCGCAGGTGCGCGCGCAGTGGCTGGATGCCACCGGCGGCGAGGGCACGATCGAGCAGTGGCTGGTGCAGCTGTTCCAGCGCAGCCTGAGCGTGACGCCGTCGCGCGAGAGCAGCGTCATCGCCGTGGCCTACACCGCGCCCGACCCGCGCTTCGCCGCCGGCCTGGCCAACGCCTTCGTCGAGGCCTACGTGCAGACCGCGCTCGAGCTGCGCGTCAACCCGGCGCGCCAGTTCAGCGGCTTCTTCGACGAGCAGCTCAAGGAGCACCGCGACCGGCTGGAGGCCGCGCAGACCCGGCTCACCGTGTTCCAGAAGGAGAACGGCATCATCGCCAGCGACGAGCGGCTGGACATCGAGACCCAGCGCCTGAACGAGCTCAGCAGCCAGCTCGTCGCGCTGCAGGCGGTGGCCGCCGAGTCGCGCAGCCGCCAGGCGCAGGCGCAGGGCGCGGCCGGCGACCGGCTTCAGGAGGTGCTGAACAACCCGCTGCTGAACAACCTGAAGGCCGAGATCACGCGCACCGAGGCCCGGCTGCAGGAGCTGACCAGCCGCCTCGGCGACCGCCACCCGCAGGTCGTCGAGGCGCGCGCCACGCTGGCATCGCTGCAGCAGCGCTACGACACCGAGAGCCGGCGCGTGACCGGTAGCGTCGGCGTCACCAGCACCATCAACACCCAGCGCGAGGCGCAGGTGCGCAACGCGCTCGACACCCAGCGCACGCGCGTGCTGCGCATGAAAGCGGTGCGCGACGAGGGCCTGCTGCTGCAGCGCGACGTCGAGAGCGCGCAGCGCGCCTACGAGAACATCCAGGCCCGCTTCGCGCAGACCAACCTCGAGAGTCAGACCACGCAGAGCAACGTCAACATGCTGACCCAGGCCAGCGCGCCGATCCAGCACTCGTCGCCCAACCTGCTGCTCAACACCGCGCTGGCTGTCTTCCTGGGCAGCCTGCTGGCGCTGGGCACCGCGCTGCTGCTCGAGCTGCTGGACCGCCGCGTGCGCACGGTGGACGACGTCGTCGGCGCGCTCGACCTGCCGGTGATCGGCGTCATGCCCAAGCCCGGCAGCCGGCGCAAGCGGCTGTCGCTGATGCAGCAGCGGCTGATGGCGCCGCAGGTGACGCCGGCGCTGCCGAAGTCCGCCTGAGACCGAGACCGCCCGAGGACCCACCCGATGGCCAAGTTCAGAGATTCCGTCCTCGTCGAGCCCGAGGTCCTGCCGCCCGAGCTGCAGCCCAGCCCGCCGCGCACCGCCGGCGTGGGTGCCAACGACAGCACCGTGCTCGACCGCAGCATCGGCGACATCCTGGCCGAGCTGCGCAACCTCAGCGCCGAGCAGGTCGAGCAGATCCTGGCCCACCAGCGCGCGCACGGCGTGCGCTTCGGCGAGGCCGCGGTCGCGCTCGGCCTGGCCAGCCGCGACGACGTGCTGTTCGCCTTGGCGCAGCAGTTTCACTACCCCTACGCGCCCGAGGAGCAGCGCCAGGTCAGCCCCGAGCTGGTCGCGCTGCGCGAGCCCTTCGGCCCCCGCGCCGAGGCGTTCCGCGCGCTGCGCAGCCACGTCATCATGCGGCTGTTCAACGAGCCTGGCCCGCGCAGCGCGGTGGCCGTCATCAGCCCCGACGCCGGCGACGGCAAGACCTACTGCACGGCCAACCTCGCGGTCAGCCTGGCGCAGCTCGGCGGCCGCACGCTGCTGGTCGACGCCGACCTGCGCGGCCCGCGCCAGCACCAGGTCTTCGGCCTCACCAACCGCGCCGGGCTGAGCGGCATCCTCAGCGGCCGCAGCGACAACCAGGTCATCCAGCAGGTGCCGGGCGTGGAGAGCCTGTTCGTGCTGCCGGTCGGCACCACGCCGCCCAACCCGCTGGAGCTGGTCGAGCGCCCGGCCTTCGGGCTGCTGATGCGCGAGCTGACGAGCAAGTTCGACCATGTCGTGGTCGACACCCCGGCCGCCGTCTACGGCGCCGACGCCAGCGTCATCGCCGCCCGCTGCGGCGCCGCGCTCGTCATCGCGCGCAAGCACGCCAGCCGTGTGGCCTGGCTGCAGGAGCTGCTGGCCAGCTTCGACGGCAGCCCGGTGAAGGTGGCGGGCGTGGTGATGAACGAGTACTGAGGGCGCCGGCCCGGCCCCTCGCTGTCACGACGAGAGCATGCGCTTGCACACCGCCGCCCCGACCGGCTTCGCCGCGCTGCCGCGGGCAGGCTGCCGATGAGCGCCGTGCCTGGCGCGCCGCCGCCCGTGTCCAGCCGCGCCCGCCAGCCCCTGCTGCCCGCCGGCGCGGACCTGGTCGCGCTCGGGCTGCTGCTGGTCGGCTTCCTCGCGCTGTACGTGCCGAGCTACCTGCTGCTGGCCGAGCGCGTCTGGCCGACCGACGAGCAGGGCCACGGGCCGATCATCCTGGCGGTCAGCATGTACCTGCTGTTCGCCAAGCGGCACGAACTCGCCGCGCTGCCGGCACGCCCGGCCAGCTGGGCCGGTGGTGCGACGCTGCTGTTCGGTGTCGCGCTGTACGCGCTCGGGCGCTCGCAGTACATCATGTTCTTCGAGATCGTCTCGCAGATCGTGGTGCTGGCCGGGCTGGTGCTGTTCTTCCTCGGCTGGCGCGCGCTGCGGGTGGTCTGGTTCCCGCTGTTCTTCATGCTGTTCATGGTGCCGCTGCCGGGCTCGCTGGTGGCCAGTGTCACCGGGCCGCTGAAGTCGGCCGTGTCGTTCGTCGCCAGCGACCTGCTGTACGCCATCGGCTACCCGGTCGGCCGCTCGGGCGTCATCCTCACCGTGGGCCAGTACCAGCTGCTGGTGGCCGACGCCTGCGCCGGCCTCAACAGCATGTTCACGCTGGAGGCGCTCGGGCTGCTGTACATGCACCTGATGGGCTACACCAACCCGGTGCGCAACGTCGTGCTCGCGGTGCTGATCATCCCGATCGCGTTCGTCGCCAACATCATCCGCGTGATGATCCTGGTGCTGGTGACCTTCCACTTCGGCGACGAGGCCGGGCAGGGCTTCGTGCACGACTTCGCCGGCATGGTGCTGTTCATGGCCGGGCTGATCCTGATGCTGATCACCGACAAGATCCTGGGCCTGTTCATGAAGCCCCACCGGAGCGCCGCCTGATGGACGCCCCACGCCGGCGCGCGCTGGTGGCCACCGGCCTGATGCTGGCCGGTGCCGGGGCGGCCGTCTGGGCGCGGCCGACCAAGCACATGGCCGACGAGATCGGCGTGCCGGACCTCGAGGCGCTGTTCCCGACTGCGTTCGGCGACTGGCGCGTCGACACCAGCCTGCCGGTGATCCTGCCGTCGCCGGACGTGCAGGCGCTGCTGAACAAGATCTACAACCAGACGCTCGCACGGACCTACATCAATGCGCGCACCGGCGAGCGCATCATGCTGTCGGTGGCCTACGGCGGCGACCAGAGCGACGGCACGAGTGCGCACCGGCCGGAGGTGTGCTACCCGGCGCAGGGCTTCGCGATCAACGCCAACCGCGCGGGCACGCTCGCGCTGGGTGAGCGCGAGATACCGGTGCGGCGGCTGATGTCCGCCCTCGGGACGCGCCACGAACCGATCACCTACTGGATCGTCGTCGGCGGCGAGGTCGTCACGACCGGCATCGGCCAGAAGCTGGCGCAGATGCGCTACGGCGTGCGCGGAATCATCGCCGACGGCATGCTGGTGCGGGTGTCGTCCATCGGTGCCGACGCCGCGGCAGGGCATCGCCTGCACGAGCGCTTCCTGCTGGACACCCATCGCGCCATCGCGGAGGATGCGCGCGAGCGGGTGTTCGGATCGGCCTGACCCGCGCCAGGATGCCCCTCATGCCCGACAGCGAGTGCGCTTGACGCGCGGCGTTGCGGTGTCCGAGACGTCGTAGGTTCGTCGCCGAATTGCTGCACAGCAAGACGATAGTGGTCATGCGAAGCGCCCGTTCGTTTGCCGCCACCTCTCCGGTCGTGGTGAGCGCGCCGTTTCTCATCGTCGCGTTGGCGTGGCTGGCCTTTTGCACGGTCTTCCTCGCGGTGCTGTTCCCGATCAGCGGTCCATTCGACCTCGCGATCCGCACAGCCATTGCTGTCGTTCCGCTCTCCTTGCTGATCGTCCTCAAGGGCGCCGGTCAGGGCCGACGCTGGGGTGTGGCGGCAACCCTGGCTGTGATCCTGATGGTGACGGACCTCGTCCTGCGTCGACGTGGCCTCAGCGAAACCGGGCTCGACTTCCAGACGGCGGGCAAGATTCTCGTCTGGGGTCTGGGGCTGATCGTTGCGTTGGTCAATCGTGATCGACTCAGGGTCGCCTTGTCGCATCCTCCAGTGCTGCTGTTTCTCGTCTTTGCGCTGTGGTGCCTGATCACAACCTTCTACTCGCCCATCAAGCTGTTTTCACTTGGGTCGACCCTCTCGCTCGTTTCGATCATCATCTTTTGCGCCGTGGCGCGCTCGTTCCTGACCGATACCGAGCTGCTCAGGGTTTCCATCGGCGCACTGTCCGTGTTGCTCGTCACCTCGCTGCTCATGTACGCCTTGGTTCCAAGCATGGCACTGGCGCCCATGGGGAGCGGGAACATCCTTCGGCTGGCCGCGCCGTTGGGCACACCGAACAGCCTCGGGCGATCTGCCGCGCTGGCGGTGCTGTTGTCCGTGGTTGGCGTTGCCACCGGGCGTCTGCGCTGGACTTCGCCGATCGTCCTGGTCGGCTTCTTCTCCGGCAGTGCCTGCCTGTATCTGTCGCAGAGCCGGACAGCGACGATCGCGGTGTTCGTCGCGCTGGTCATCGTGTGGATGTTTCAGAGCGGTTGGCGTGTGTTGGCCGCCGCCGTGGGAATCGCCCTGACGGGCCTGGTCTATGTCTTCAGCAACGTGGACCTGCACGAGATTGCGCAGCTCATCTCACGCACTGGCCGGGTCAAGGAGGTCGCAACCCTGACCGGAAGGACGGACATCTGGGCCTTCTTCTGGGGCGAGATCTCCAAGTCGCCGCTGCTCGGATACGGTTACGCGTCGACCAAGGAGCTGATGCCCCTGTTGTATCGGACCTTCTACGGGTTCACGGCAACCCATGCGCACAACATGTGGCTCCAGATCTGGTTCACCACCGGCGTGGTGGGTGTGATTCTTCTGTTGACGACCATGATCGTTCAGGCCAGGTACGCATGGCAAGCGAGGGACACGGTCGGGCTGGTGGTCTTGGCCTTCGTGGCCGTGGTCGGTGTGCCCGAAGCCGGACACGTGGCGGCCGTTCCCAACGTACTGACGGTCATGTGGGTCTTGTGGTTGTCCAAGAGAATCCCGGACACCACGCACGGAAGCAACGAGCGCGTCGGTCAGACGAACAGACGGGGGCTGTCGGGTCGAGGTCCATCCGGACCCGTTGCGCGCTGAGTCAGCCCAAGAAGAGTATTCGCCAGGGGGATGCATGAGAGTGAGTATCTTTGGGCTGGGTTACGTCGGTGCCGTGTCCGCCGGCTGCCTGGCGGCGGACGGCCACGAGGTGATCGGTGTCGATCCGAACCGGACCAAGGTCGACCTGATCAAGCGCGGCGTGACGCCGATCGTCGAGAAGGACATCGGCGAGATGATCGAGCGCACGGTCGCCGAAGGCCGTCTGCGCGCGACGACGTCGGTCGGCGAGGCGGTCGCCGGCAGCGACATCTCGCTCATCTGTGTCGGCACGCCGTCGCAGCTCAACGGCAACCTCGACCTGTCCTACGTGCGGCGCGTCTGCGAGGAGATCGGCGAGGCGCTGCGCGCCAAGGACGGATTCCACGTCGTCGTCGCGCGTTCGACGATGCTGCCCGGGTCGATGCGGCAGGTCGTGATCCCGACCCTGGAGGCGGCCTCCGGCAAGCGCGCCGGGCGCGACTTCGGCGTCTGCAACAACCCGGAGTTCCTGCGCGAGGGCACGGCGGTGCACGACTACCACCACCCGCCTAAGACCGTCATCGGCGAGTCGGACACGGCCGCGGGCGACCTGCTCGTGCGCCTGTACGATGGCATGCAGGCGCCGTTGATCCGCACCGACATCGAGACCGCGGAGATGGTCAAGTACGCCGACAACACCTGGCATGCGCTGAAGGTCGCGTTCGCCAACGAGATCGGCAACATCTGCAAGGCCAGCGGCATCGACGGCCACAAGGTGATGGCCATCTTCTGCCAGGACACCAAGCTCAACCTGTCGCCGTACTACATGAAGCCCGGCTTCGCCTTCGGCGGCTCGTGCCTGCCGAAGGACGTGCGCGCGCTGACCTACAAGGCGCGCAGCATGGACCTGGAGGTGCCGGTGCTGAACGCGATACTGCCGTCCAATGACCGGCAGGTGCGGCGCGCGATCGAGATGATCGTCGCCAAGGGCGTGCGCAAGATCGGTGTGCTGGGCTTCGCGTTCAAGGCCGGCACCGACGACCTGCGCGAATCGCCGATGGTGGAGGTCGTCGAGTACCTGATCGGCAAAGGCTACGAGCTGCGCCTGTACGACCGCAACGTCAACCTGGCGTCGCTGACCGGCGCGAACCGCGACTTCATTCTCAACCACATTCCGCACATCTCGCGGCTGATGGTCGACTCGATGGAGGCGGTGCGTAACTTCGCCGACCTGATCGTGGTCGGCAACGCGGCACCGGAGTTCCGCGCTGTGGTGGACACGCTGCGGCCGGGCCAGTCGCTGGTCGACTTCGTGCGCATCGCCGAGCGCCGCAGCAGCGACGCCTACGACGGCATCTGCTGGTGACGGCCGCGGAGGTCGCAGGCGTGGCGCCGCAGCCGCACGCCGCCCGGGTGCTGATCCTGGTCGAGAACCTGCCCTCGCCGTTCGACCGCCGCGTCTGGCAGGAGGCCACGGCGCTGCACGCCCACGGCTACCAGGTGACGATCGTCTGCCCGACCGGCAAGGGCTGCGAGAAGCATCGCGAGGACATCGACGGCATCGCGATCTACCGCTACGACCTGCCGACCGAGGCCGAGGGCGCGCTGGGTTACGTGCTCGAGTACGGCGCCGCGCTGTGGCACAGCTTCCGCCTCGCGTGGCGGGTGCGGCGCGAGCGCGGCTTCGACATCGTGCACGCGTGCAACCCCCCGGACCTGCTGTTCCTGGTCGGCGGCTGGTTCAAGCTTTGGCACGGCACCCGGTTCGTGTTCGACCACCACGACATCAACCCCGAGCTGTACGAGGCCAAGTTCGGCCGCCGCGGCCTCCTGTGGCGGCTGATGGTCTGGCTCGAACGCCGCACCTTCCGCACTGCCGACGTGTCGATCGCCACCAACGAGTCCTACCGCCGGATCGCGATCGAGCGCGGTGGCATGGACCCGTCGCGTGTCTTCGTCGTGCGCAGCGGGCCGAAGCTGGACCGGCTGAAGGTCCTGCCGCCCAGCCCGGCGCTCAAGCGTGGCCGGCGCTTCCTCGTCGGCTACGTGGGCGTGATGGGCAAGCAGGAGGGTATCGACTACCTGCTGCAGGCGGCGGCGCACATCGTGCACGAGCTGCGGCGCGACGACGTGCACTTCGGCCTCGTCGGCGGCGGCACGTCGCTCGACGAGATGAAGCGGCTCGCGGTGGCACTGAAGGTCGACGACTTCGTCACCTTCACCGGCCGCGTACCCGACGCCGAACTGCTGGCCATGCTCAACACGGCCGACGTGTGTGTCAACCCCGACATCGCCAACGAGATGAACGACAAGTCGACGATGAACAAGATCATGGAGTACATGGCGCTGGGCAAGCCGATCGTGCAGTTCGACCTCACCGAGGGGCGGTTCTCGGCCCGGGAGGCGTCGCTCTACGCGCGGCCCAACGATGCCGTCGACCTCGCGCACAAGCTCGTCGAACTGCTCGACGACCCGGCTCGGCGCGAGCGCATGGGAGCCTTCGGGCGGCGCCGCGTCGAGCAGGAGCTGGAGTGGCGCTACGAGGTCCCCAAACTGCTGGCGGCCTACGATGCGCTGGCCGTTCACCGGCCGGCCTGATGCGCCCGGCGCAGCGTTGCGGCATGCGGTGCCTGCCGGCGTCTGGACATGAGCGGCCAGTCCGAGTCGGCGCGGTGGCGCCAGGTGTTGTTGAGCCCGCGCGCCGTCGGCCTGGGCGATCAGGCGCTCTGGTCGGTCGGCTCGCTGATCATGGTGCTGGTGTTCGCACGCACCATGCCGGCGCCCGAGTTCGGGCAGTTCGCGATGGCGATGAGCCTGACACTGCTGGTCCAGAGCCTGCACCACGGGCTGGTCGTGCTGCCGATGAGCGTGTCGCCGCACACCCAACAGGCCTTCGATGTCCGTGCATGGGCACGGATCAGCGCACTCGTACTTGCCTGCGGCGTCGGCGTGCTGGCGGCCGTCGCGCTCGCGGTCTCGGTGTCGGGCCGAGGGGCTGGTGCGTCGACGTCCTGGGACGCGCTCGGCCGCGCCGCCCTGCTGGCCCTGGCGTGGGTGCCTGCCTACCTGGCCTACGAGTTCGTCCGGCGCTGCCTGTTCGTCCAGCAGGCGGCGGCTGTGCTGTGGCGCGGCGCATCCACGCTCTTCGTGGCGCAGATGGCAGCCGTGGCGCTGGTGGTGGTGACCGGCGGCGGGGCACTGCCGGCGGTTCTGCTGCTGGCCGCCGCGCATGCGCTGGCGGCCGTGGTCGCGCTGTCATCGGGCGGGCACCTGCTGCGCGTCGGGCCAGGGGCCACCGGCGCGGTGTTTGCCGCCCATCGGTCGGCGATGGGCTGGAACACCGCGGCCTTCCTGCCTTACGCGGTCTACAACACGGCCCTGCCGGCGCTGCTGGGCGTGCTCGGCGGCCCTGCGGCGGCGGGCGCGTTCGCCGCCATGCGGCTGTTCCTCGCGCCGCTGACCACGCTCATCGCCGCCGTCGACAGCGTCGACAAGCCGCGCGCCGCCCGCAGCCTGCACGCCGGCGGCCGGCCGGCGCTGCGCGCGCGGCTTGCACGCACGCTGTTGTGGCTGGCCGTCCCCGGCGCCGCCTACCTTGCGCTGGTCGGCTGGCTGGGGGCGGACCTGGTCGCCTTCCTGCTCGGCGAGGCCTACGTGGCGCTGGCGCCGACGCTCCCGCTGTGGCTGCTCGCGGGGGCCCTGATGCTGGTCGGGCAGCCGGCCGAGACCGGGCTGCTCGTGCTCGGCAAGGCCCGGTGGTTCTTCTGGACCCGGGCCGCGGCAGCCCTGGCGGGCGGCGCGGCACTGCTCGCGGGGGTTCGCACCGATGCCCTGGGCGCCGGCGTCCAGGCCTTGTCGGCGGGCTGGGCGGTGGCGACATTGCTGGCGGTGCTGCTGCTCGCGATCGCGCTGCGCGATCGCGCACACGGCTAGGGCGTGCCGCCGTGCCGGCTCGCGCCCGCGGCGGGTGCGCATGTCTCCCAGCCAGGAAAGCGGCCGATGCCTGAAGCCGCCGCGCCGCCGCGCAGCGTGGTGCTGCTGCACCAGGGCGACGTCCTGCACTACCGGGTCGCGATCTACAACCGGCTTTCGAGCCACCTGCGCGAACGTGGCTGGCGCCTGGTGGTCGTGGCGGGGGCAGTGCAGCGCGACTCGCCGCATCCCGTGAGCTTCGAGCTGCGCTGCTGCCGGCCCGCCGTTCGCGCCGTGCTCGGTGCGCTGGTCAGCCTGCGGCCGGATGCGGTGATCTTCTTCGTCAACCTCAAGGAGACCTACCTGTTCCCGGCCCTGCTGCGCTGCAAGCTCGCCGGGGTGCCGGCGATCTACTGGGGGCACGCGATCGACCTCGAGCACAAGGGCGCGCTCGTCAAGAATCTGCTGTACCGGCTCGAGCACCGCCTGTTCGACGCCCTGGTGCTATACGCCGACTGGCTGCGCCGCTTCGTCAGCCCCCGGCATCAGCACAAGACCTTCATCGCCAACAACACCATCGACACCGCGTTGCTGCCCACGCACGCGCTCGACAAGGACGCGTGGCGTGCCCGGCTGGGTGTGAAGGCGCGGCGCACCGTGATCTTCGTCGGCCGCATCCAGCGCCGCAAGCGCGTCGATCTGCTGATCGAGGCCTTCGGGCGCCTGACCGATCCCGATGTCGGCCTGCTGCTGGTCGGCCCGGACACCGACGGCCTGATGGCCGACGTCGACGACCCCCGCGTGACCTGGGTCGGCCCGCGCTACGGCGAGGAGCTGGCAGCCTGCATGCAGCTGGCCGACGTCTACTGCATGCCGGGCCATGTCGGCCTGAGCATCGTCGACGCGATGGTCTACGGCCTGCCCTTCGTGACGACCGATGTCGACCACGCACCGGAGATCATGTACCTGAAGGACGGCGAGACCGGCTTCGTCGTGCCGGCCGGGGCGGTCGACGCGCTGGCCGACCGGCTGCGCCAGTTGCTCGACGACCCGGCCTTGCGCGAGCGCATGGGCCGGCGTGCGCGCGAGGTCATCCGCTCCGAGGGCTCGCTGGAGACGATGTTCCGTGGCTTCGACGAGGCGCTGGCCTACGTCATGCACGATGAGCGCCCAGCCACCGGGGCGGCGGCGGACGCGCACTCGGCGGCCATCGCGCACGGGCCGACGCCGGCCGACCTGATGCCGCGCGAGGCCTCCGGCGCGCCGGTCCGCGCGCTGCGCGACGCCGTCTTCCTGACCTGGAAGGCGGAGTGCTTCCGGTCCGCCGCCACGGCGCGCACCTTCGGCGCCCGGCTGTTCATGCTCGGCCGCAGCGGGCGGATCTCGACCCTGCGCAAGGTGTTCGGTTATGCCGGGCTCGCCGTTCGCACCCTCGCGCTGCTGCGCCGCGAGCGGCCGCGCGCCGTGCTGTGCATCAACCAGCCGCCGATGCTGCCTTTGCTGTGTCTTCTTTACGCACGCTCGGCCTCGGCTGCGTTCGCGATGGATTTCCACAGCGGCGCGCTGACCCACGCCCAATGGCGGCCGTTCCGCCTGCTCTACCGGGCGATGGTCCGGCGCAGCAGCTTCACGCTCAGCCACAACGCGGCCGACGCGGTGGTGCTGCGCGGCTGGGGCGGCGATGTCGCGCTGCTGCCGACGCTGCCGCAGGAGCTGCCCGGGCGCGACGCGCTGCGCCGCCCGGGCCGGCCGCTGTTCGTCTTCGTCTGCTCGTTCGCCGACGACGAGCCGCTGGACGAGGCGCTCGCCGCCTTCGGCCGTTGCCCGCAGTTCGATGTCGTCGTCACCGGCCGGCCACGCCGGGCTGCGGCCCTGCTGCCTGCGCTGGGGCCGAACGTCAGCTTCTCGGGCTTCCTGCCCTACGCCGACTACCTGGCGCTGCTGACCGCTTCGACCGCCGTCGTGACCTTGTCCCGGCGGGCCAACATCATGCAGATGGCGGTCGAGGAGGCCATCAGCCTCGGCGTGCCGGTGGTGACCAACCGCTCGGCGACGCTCGCGTGGGCGCTGGAGGACGCGGCAGTCTTCGTCGACCTCGAGGCGGCGTCGATCGCCGACGGCCTGGTGCGCGCCGACGCCACCTACGATGCGCTGCGGCCACGTGCGCAGGCGCTGCGCGCGCGGCGCTGGGCCGACGTCGCACACGAGACCGCGGCGCTGGCCGCGCGCCACGCGGCCTGGTTCGACCTGCCCACCGAGCCAGCCCGGCCGTCGGCCGCGACGCATGGCTGAGCGCAGCCTCGCCTGGTACTGGCGCCGGCTGCGCAACATGTCGCTGCCCGAGATCGCCCACCGGGTGGTGGAGAGGGCGCGCAAGTCGCTCGCGCGTGGCCGCCAGGAGGGCTGGGCGCGCTATGCCTGCGATGGCCCGGTGCCACAGCTGCCGGGTTTCGCGCAGGCCATCGACCGCAGCCCGGCGGCCTGGCGCGAGGCGGTGGCGGCGCGTGCGCCGGCGTTCAGGCAAGGCCGTTTCGCCGCGCTCGGCGTCGAGTGGCCGCCGGCGACCGCGGCCCCGTTCGCGCCCGAACGCTGGCGCCTCGACCCGGTCACGCAGCGCACCTGGCCCGGGCCCGAGGCCTACTGCTTCGACATCCCCTACCGGCACGAGCGGGTGCTGGGCGACATCAAGTACGTGTGGGAGTTCAACCGCCTGCAGTGGCTGCAGCCGATGGCGCTGCACGCCCGCCATCACGCCGATGCCGGCATGCTGGCGGCGATCGAGGATGCGCTGGCGAGCTGGTACGCCGCCAACCCGCCGTTTCGCGGTGTGGCCTGGTGTTCGGGCATCGAACTGGCGCTGCGCGCGATCAGCCTGCTGGTCGTCGCCTCGTTGTGTGGCGACCGGCTCTCGGCGCCGACCCTGGCGCGGCTGCGCAGCATGCTGCATGCCCACCTGCACTGGATGCGGCGATACCCGTCGCGCTTCTCGTCGGCCAACAACCACCGCGTGGCCGAGGCGGCCGGCGAGTTCCTCGTGGCGCTGGCGACGCCGGAGCTGGCCGGCGCCGCGATGGCCCGGCGCGAGGCCCGCCGCGTGCTGGAAGAGGAAGCGGTGCGGCAGATCCTGGCCGACGGCTGCGGCGCCGAGCAGTCGCCGACCTATGGCGCGTTCACGGCCGAGTTCCTGTTGCTGGCTTCGTTCGTCGGCGAGGCTGCCGGCGCGCCGCTGGCGCCGCAGGTCGACGACCGACTGCGGCGCTTCGTCGAGGCCGTCGGCCTGCTGGCGGTGCCGGGTGGGCAGCCGCCGGCGATCGGCGACGACGACGAAGGGCGCGTGTTGACCGACGGGCAAGCCGAACCGGGCTACGCCGTGGCCGTCGCGCGCGCCATCGCCGCCCGCGCCGGGGTCGCGGGCCCGGCCTCGGCGGCCGCTGCGCCGGTCCTGCGCGATCTCGTGTTCGGCGCACCGCAGAACGAGCCGCCGGACGAGGCCCCGGTCCACCGCGATCTGCCCGACGGCGGATACGCGGTGATCCGCGAGCAGCGTGGCGGTCGATCGCTGCATCTGGTGCTGGACCACGGCGATCTGGGCTATCTGTCGATCGCGGCCCATGGCCACGCAGACGCTTTGTCGGTCTGTTTGGCGCTCGACGGCGTGCCGCTGTTCGTCGACCCGGGCACCTACCTGTACCACGCCGGCGGCGCGTGGCGCGACTGGTTCCGCGGCACCGCGGCGCACAACACCCTCACCATGGGCGATGCCGACCAGAGCCAGATCACCGGCCCGTTCAACTGGGGCGATCGTGCCCACGCGCGGCTGGAGTCCTTCGACCACGGGGCCGATTGGCGCGTTGTCGCGTCGCACGACGGCTACCAGCGCCGCTTCGGCGTGGTTCACCGGCGCGAACTCAGCGCCCGGCCGACCGGGCTGGCGCTGCTCGACCGGCTGGATGGCGCCGGCGCGCCTCGGACCGCCGCGATCGTGCTGCAGCTCGCACCCGGGCTCGGTATCCACCGCGAGGGCCACAGCGTGGCCATCCTGTGCGGTGACAAGGTGATGGCAGTCGTGCGCTTCGACGCCGGTGGCGAGCTGACGCTGGTGCGCGGTGCCGAGGGCCGGGACGGCGGCTGGGTCTCGCCGGCTTTCGGCCGCATCGTCCCCGCCTGGCGCCTGGTCTGGCGCGGAAGCGTCGGCGCCGGCGGCGTGACGACCATCGTCGACTGGGGCTGAGCGCCCCGGGCTGTCACCCATGCAGGCGGATGCGCTGCGACGCCTCGGAGGCAGGAAGCACGACGACCAGGCGGCCGGCGGCGTCGATCGACGCCTGGATGGCGGGCGGGTGCTCGATGCGGACCGGTACGCCCGGCATGGCGATGCGCAGTTCGGCGCCGTCGGGTGCCAGCGCTTCCAGGGTCCAGGTGGTGGGCGATCGCGCCAGTGCCAGCGACAGGCTGCGATCGGATGCGATGTCGAAGCCGCTGCCGGTGACGCGCCGCGCCTCGACCAAGCTTACGCCGTACGGCGTCAGGTGCGCCGCGCGGCCTTCGAGCGTCGCCTCGGTACAGGTCGTGCGGGCGGTGGCTTCCTCGCTGATCAGCACGATGTCGTCGCCGACGCGCAGGCCGTGACCAACCTCGCAGGTGATGCGGTCCGCCGCAGCGGGCGGCACCTTGCCGCGCCACGGCGTCAGGACGGCGAGGAAGCGACGGCTGCGTGCCGGGGGCAGCGCCTGCGCTGTCACGTGCCACTCGGGGGCGAAGGTTCGGCCGGGCGGCTCGACGGGCGGCGGCTCGTAGCGGTCGCTCTGTGTCAGCCCGACCGTCCCGGGTGCCGGGGTGAGGATCTGCGCGACGAGACCGGCGTCCGGGTGGCGGAATTCGATCGTGCCCGTACGCGGCTCGAGCCGCGCGGCGACGCGCCCGTGCAGCAGCCATTGGTGCGGCACGGCCTCGTCGCCGTCGATCTCGTCGAGCATGACGAAGAAGCGCCGGTCGACGAAGTAGACATGGCGCAGCACACGCGACGCGATGCGCCGGTAGGCGGCGGAGGCGTCGCCGGTCGTGAAGTCCTGCTGCGCCATGCTCACGAAGCGGACGATGCGGCCGGTGGCCGAAGGGTCGCGCTCCGGGATCCCGCGGCCGCCGACGAGCACCGCGTTGTGCGAGCGCGTGGCCCGTGTCCAGCGCTCGTAGTGCTGGCTGCCGTACTGGTCCCGCACGCCGGACGCGACCGCCAGCGGCCGCCCGAAGGCGTTCAACACGAACGCGTTCTGGTCGGCGAAGGCATGCGAGATCGACCCGATCGGGCTGCTCTTGAAGCCGAGCATGATGCCTTCGGCGTCGCCCGGGTGGTGGCTGTGCAGCGCGACCCAGCCGACGTCACGGAAGTGCCGCGCCGGCGGCAGGTCGGCCAGGCTGGCCGGCGCCGGCCCGGGCGCGGTGGACTCGCGCCACAGATGCAGCAGCGAGTCGACCGAGTTATAGCCGTAGTGGCTGCTGCCGCTCGGCATCGCCGTGCCCAGCGTCCGGCTGAAGGCGAGCAGCGTGCCGTCGTGATTCAGGCGCGCCAGCTTGCGCAGCAGCAGCATGCGGGTCGGATTCGGCCGGATCGTGCCGGCGAGGTCGCCGAAGGAGCTGGCTTCGTACGGCAGCAGGAAGTAGGCGCCGAAGTAACCCGTGTGGCGCCAGAATGGCCGCTGCAGCGTCGCTGCATGGCCCAGGCGCCCGAGATCCTCGAGCAGCCGCAGGTGCTGCGACAGGCCGCTCGACCAGTAGTCGATGCCCTCCGACCAGCCGCCGTCGTCGCCGCCCCAGACCGGGAAGCGGTGCAGGTAGAAGTCCAGCACCCAGTCGAGCATCGGGTGCACGCGCGGCTCGTCGTGCGCGAGGGCGAGCGCACCCAGCCCGAGCGTGGCGACATGGCGCACCTCGTGGCTCGCGCCTTCGGCCGGGCGCTGCGGCCGCTCGTCGGGCAGCCTGCGCCGGATCGCCGCCCACAAGGTCTCCAGGCGGGCAACGAGATCCTGCCGCACGGCCGTGCGCCGGGCCTCGTCGAGGGTCGGCGCCAGCCAGTCGTAGGCGAAAAGCGCCGGTCGCAGCAGCTGGATGAACGCGGCGTCATGGGCGCGGTAGTGCAGCATGCTGCGCAGCGGCCAGCCGACAAGGTCGTCGAGTTGGCCGGCCAGCTCGCGCTGCGTTGCCGCGTCCGGCTCCACCAGTTGGACCATGGCGCGGCGCATGACGTGGAAGCCGGCCGCGTTGGCGCGGTCGCGCAGCCCGATCGCAGTGCCGGCCGGCCCGGCCCAGCGCGTCTCGAGGGGGCTCTCGCTTCGGATGGTTGCCCACAGCCGCCCGACCTCGCCGCGCGTATCCGCCGCGTGCACGAAGCGGCGCAGCGAGTCGAGCTCGGCAGCACGCAGGCCGAGCCGCGGATGGCTGCGCGGCACCTGCGCCACGCTGCCCGCTGGGGGTGGATCGGTGGCACCGCGCCCCAGCGCGGGCGCGGCCGCCGCCAGCGAAAGCGCAAGAAGCTGCCGTCGGCGGGGGTGGGAAGGGCAGTGCATTCGCTGGGGCTGCGCTCAGGTGCGCGGGTGACGCTGGCCCGGATCTCGCATGCCCGGTTCCCGCGCAAGCCGGCCGCGGGCGACCTGTGCGCGCATGGTAGCCGGCGTGCGAGGATCGCGCCCGCGGCACAGGCGGCGCGCAGCACCCACCAACGTACGCTGGCGCGTTCGTGATCACCTCGCCTGGACGGACAGGACGCAGACCCCGTGGACATGCCACCCGACGAGCCTGAGCGACGGCCGCGCCGTGGCCTTGCGCAGCGCCTGCTGTCCGGCGCGGCCTGGGCCTTCGCGGCCAAGCTCGTTGGCGCCGGCAGCGCACTGGCGATCAACGCGCTGCTGGCACGCATGCTGAGCCTGGAGGAGTTCGGCGCCTACTTCCTGGTCAGCAGCGTGGCGATGTTCCTAGCCGTCGTCGCGCGCTTCGGCATGCGGCAGACGGTGGTGCGGCTGGTGGCGGAGTCGGTCGCGCTCGGGCGGCCGGGGCGCGCACGGGCGGCGCTGAAGCACGTTTTCGCGACCGTCGCCGTGTGTGCGCTGATCGTCGTCGCCCTCTACGTTTTCGTGCTTGCCGACGTCCTGGCGCGGCGGGTGTTCGACGTCGCGCTGCTCGCCACGGTGACCGGGCTTACGGCCGGCTGGATCGCCCTGCTGGCGCTTCAGACACCGGTGGCCGAGACCTTCCGCGGGCTGCACGACATCCGGCTGGCGGTCTTCTTCGATGGCGTGCTGGCCAACGCCGCACTGGCCGGCATGCTCGCGGCGCTGTGGCTGTGGGGTACGGGCGTGGACTTCGGGCGGGCGGTCGCGCTGAGCGTGCTGTCGGTGGCGCTCAGCCTGGTGCTGGCGAGCGTCCTGTTCGTGCGCCGCGCGCGGCGGCTGCGCGGCGAGGGCGACGTGCGGCCGGCGGAAGTCCTGCGCATCTCGGCCCCGCTGTTCGTCGAGAACCTGGCGAGCCAGGCGATGACGAACGCGAGCCTGTGGATCGTCGGGGCGTTCCTGCTCGCGTCCGACGTCGCGCTCTACGGGGCCGCGTGGAAGCTGGTCAACATGATCGCGCTGCCGCTGATGCTGATGAACATGTCGGTGCAGCCGGTGATCGCGGAGCTCTATGCGCGCGAGGAGAAGGGCCGCTTGCAGAACGCCCTGCGCGGCACCGCGACGCTCGCCAGCATCCCGGCCGCGCTCGTGTTGATCGTCTTCATCGCCTTCGGCGGGCCGGTGCTGCAGGCGGTCTTCGGCGAGCCCTACCGTGCGGCGGCCACCGTGCTGGCCATCCTGAGCGTGGGCCAGCTCGCCAACGCGTGGACGGGCTCGTGCGCGCTGGTGCTGTCCTTCACCGGCCACCAGAAGGTGCTGATGAACATCACGCTGGCCACGAGCGCGGTCAGCGTGGCGGCGATCGTCGCCGGGACGATGGCCTATGGGATGATCGGGGCCGCCGCGGGTGTGGCCGCCGGGCGCATCGTGCAGAACCTCGCGGGGTGGCTGGCCGTGCGGCGGCTGACCGGCCTGTGGACCCACGGCACCGTGAGCCCCGCCTTCATACGTCTCGCATGGGATCGGGTGCGAAGTCGCAGGAAGACCTGAGCGGGGCGGGCATGCGGTAACGAGGGTGGCCGAGCCGGATGCCCACGTGCGAACTCACGACATGATCCGGAGCGACCCGATGCTGCTCTTCGTCTGCGGCTTTCCGAGTGGCGGCACCGACCTCATGAAGACGGTGTTGAACGCCCACCCCGACGTGGCCATCAACGGCGAACTGCCGCGGCTCGTCGAACTGGACCGCATGGGCTTCGGCGCCGCCACCGTGTTCACCGATGTGGCCGAGATCGAGCGGTTCAAGGCGGCGCTGGGCAGGCTGGACACCTGGGGCAATGTCGAGAACCTCGGCGTTGACTTCCGTGCCCTTCTGGCCGCGGAAGGCCCGCTGCCGATGGTGGACGCGCTGCGCCGGTGCTTCTCGTCGCGCGACGTTTGCGTATGGGGCAGCAAGACGCCGCAGTTCACCGAGCAGATGCCGCGGCTGCACCGCCTGTTCCCGCAGGCGCGATTTCTGGTCGTGCTGCGCGACGTGCGCGACGTCTGCCTGTCATGGGACCGCAAGTGGGGCAAGGACATGGTCCTGTGTGCCCACAAGTGGGCGACACGGATGGCCGCCGGCCAGCGTGCGGCGCAGGCGCTGCCGCCGGAGGCGGCCCTGGCCGTGCGGTACGAGGACCTGCTCGACGACCCGCGCAGCGTCTGCGAGCGGATCTGCGCATTCCTCGACCTGCCCTTCGCCGCCAGCATGCTGGAGCACCACAAGCATGTCGGCGAACGGATCGACGGCAAGCTCAATTACGGCGAGGCGATCCGCAAGGACAACCGGCGCAAGTGGGTCGGCCGCGTGCCGGAGCCTGTCTTGCGTCGGATCGAGGAGATCGCGCTGCCGATCATGACGCAGCTCGGCTACACGCCGGACGTCGCGACCCGCCACCGCCCGATCAGCGCTCGCGAGCGCCTGGCCGGCCGCACGCGCGACGCCGTCGCGGCGGTCCTGGTCGGCAACCGCGCAAGCCAGAACAACACGCTGCTCGAACGCCTGCGCACGGTGACGCGGCAGGTGCAGCGCGGCCTGGGGGCCTGAGGCCCCCGGCCGCGCGGTGCGTGCCTCATGAGTCAACGCCGGGCCGCCCCAAGTTGACTCATCCCCCTCGGGGGCGGCGGCGGGCTTGGCCGCCGCCTGGAGGCGCTGTCAGGGCGTGTAGAGCCGCTCGACCGGAATCGTCAGCGGCTCGACGCGGCCCGGCGGGTACCAGCGGATGCGGATCTCCGACGGCCCGGCCAAGTCGGCGTGCTCGATCAGCAGACCGACCGGCGATCGTCTGTGAGCGTCCAGCCAAGCCACCTTTCACCGTGACCCGCAGGCGGTGAAGATGGTGTCCACCCGAGGTTTGGTGGACACCTATGCATCCCGATGTCGAGCCTCGCGCGAGGCGAGTTCACAGTGCCGAGATCAAGTCCAAGGTACTGGCCGAGTGCAGTCAGCCGGGCGCCTCCGTATCGGCGGTGGCGTTGGCCCATGGCCTGAACACGAACCTGGTGCGCAAGTGGCTGCGGGGCCGTGGGCTGCAGCGCGCTGGACTGATGGTTGCCCGTGAGCAGGCGGCGCGTGCCGCACCTGCGATGCGTTTGATCGCGCACGACAGCGCGTCGGAGCTGCAGTTTGTCCCGGTGCAGGTGTCGACGCCGGGCGCTGCGGCCATGGACGCAGCCGGCGTGCCGGTGCGATCCGATGCACAGGCCGCAGCCGTCGTCGGCGCCACGATTGCCGTCGAACTGCGCCGTGGCGACAGCCAGCTGGCGGTGCGCTGGCCGGCAGCACAGGCGGCCGATTGCGCTGCGTGGCTGCGCGAACTCGCCGCGGCGGTGCTGCACGGGCGCCGGCGCCCATGATCCGCATCGATGCGCTGTGGCTGTGCACGCAGCCGCAGGACATGCGCGCGGGCGCCGATCGCCGTAAGCGGTCAA
>JRYF01005311.1_pt1 | contig 21293 bp, 19 predicted proteins | sample 235331 | NCBI WGS metagenome assembly JRYF01 (sample SAMN03074217, study PRJNA261475) | activated sludge metagenome | biome: Wastewater Treatment Plant; feature: Wastewater; material: Activated sludge; isolation source: activated biomass of a wastewater treatment plant treating hydrocarbon... ...
GCCGTTGTAGTCGGTGTCGAGAAACCAGCAGGCGATGCCGTCCGCGCCGTCGCTACGGACTTCGCCGGTGGAGGGGTCGAAGACGTCCACGCCGTTGACCTTCACGCGCAGCCGGTCGTTCGGCTCCGGCAGGAGGGCGAGATCCGGCTCGCCGAAGATGACGAAGAGGTTACCCGCGCCGGTGTTTTTGAGATCGGCCGCCATGTGCAGGTCGGCGTTCATGCGGGCCTTCAGCACCGGGATGCGGCCGAGCTTGTCGAACTCGCTGGCGTGCGCCTCGTAGTTGAAGGCGCAGGCGATCAGCACGTCGAATCCGGCGTCGCCGGCCTCGCGGGCGGCTTCGACCAAATCCGGACGGCTGACCGTCCCAAACTCCGGGCCGATGAAAATCCCCGCCCGGATTTCCCGTCCTGCCTCCTGGCCCGGATAGCGGCCCTCGGCGCAGATGTAGTCGCCCGGCCAGCCGGTGAGGGCGGTGAAGGCGATCCGGTCTGCCTTGTGGACCTGTTGCACGCCGGCGGTCTTGAGGTTGTCGAGGATCATCCGCTCGAAGCTCCGCGCGGGGCCAGGGTCGGGATCGTCCTCGCGGACCGCGAGCGGGTCGATCAGTTCGTCGTCCTCGTCCACGCCGAGCACGCGGTGGGGGCTGAGGCTCTCGACGGTGAACGGTCCGGCCACGCGAACTTTCTTTTTGTCTTGGTAGGGCCGGTCGTAGAGGGATTCGGATTCGGCCTTGGCGGCGATGGATTGGTCGATCTCCCGCTGCCGGGCGATGCGGGCTTGCCACCAGTCGGCGTGCAGTTTCTTAATCGCATCCGGCCACTTGGCGTCCGCATCACGAGGAACCGCCCACTCTTCCCATGGCTGCCGCAACGCCTGATTGAGGCGCTCGCGCAACGGTTCCAGCGTCGCCTGCCACCGCTCCCAGATGACGTCGATTTCCGCGTTGTTGGCGATGGACTTGAGGGTGATGTGGGGGACGCGCTCGTAGACGAAGCCGTGGCGGATGTTGCCGTGGACCGGCTGCGCGCTCGGCGCGGCGCGGGTGATCGCGGCTTCCTTGATCTGGCCGTCGCGGGAATCGGCCAACAGGTAAAACGGATAGCGCGCGCCCATGATGCGGGCGCGGGCCAGCGCCACCCGCGAGGGATCGCATCTCGTTCGATAGAGGGACGCAGCTCCGGTCGCAGTGCTTTTTCCGTCACCAAATCGACAGGACGACCGAGCAGGTCTTCCAAATAAAATTGAACTCCGAAATAGCGTTTGGACGTCGCCGGGCCATCAAAGGCAACCAGGATGTCGATGTCGCTGTCCGCATCCTCGGCGCCATGGGCGGCGGAACCGAACAGAGCCAGCTTGGTAACGCCGAACTCGCGGGTCAGTCGCGGTTTGTGATCCTTGAGAAGCTTAAGCGTTTCGGTTCTGGTCATCGTTGGAATTCCAGTATCATCCGGATATCTGTTACACCGGGTCAAATCAGTCCGCATCGTTCCGACAATTAAAGTCGGCGTCCTCGCCCACGTTCGGCATATTCGACAAAACCTCAGCCAGCGACTGCCGATTGGGTTGTTGCAGGACCGTTTGCGGAATCTCGCCGCGTTCCACTTCCGCTTCGTCAATATTGCGAACGACCAAGTTGGTGTTCATATCGACCTCTTTTGTTGAATTCACGGATGGCAATCTCCTAACACAATGATAGCGTTGCGACCTTTCGTGAAGGCCATGGAATGTAGAGCGGCCTGGCCATGATAATCCCAATGACCATGGCCCTATTTTTCTTGAAAGGTTTTCCATTCGATGCCGAGTTGCCGGACTGCCGCCCGCACCGTTCCCAACTTGAGGTCGCGACTACCCCAGTCCGGCAACACAGTGACTTGCTGTGTCGATGGGTTGAACCATTTACGATGGGAACCACCTCCCCGGCGGGGTAACTCATGGCAGCCCAAGGCACTCAACTTTCGAGTGATTTCAAGGTAATTCACGAAGCCGCCACCAGGGTTTCAAGCCAGACTGGGCTATTGGTATCGGGAACTCGCAGGCTGGAAGGTAAAGAACGCCCCAAATCCTGATACGCTTCAATGACGGCTTGGAGGGCGTCCCGAACATTGACCAAGACGTCCTCAACGGTATCTCCCTCGGTCACGAATTCTGGCAAGATCGGGCAGGTAACGGTAAAGCCGCCCTCTGGCTGCGGCTCCAGGATCAAGGGGATTTTATAAAGCATACGCAAACTCCGGGGGTTAGAGGTTGGGGTTTCACGAAGGGTTTCGCGGTGATGATCAAGCGGACTGCGTCCGAAGCGCGGCCTCGATCATCCGGTCGAACTCGGCCTCGATCTGAAAAACCTCGGTGAACTCGGCGAAGGCCCAGCGCCCGTAGGTCCTGAGCTGGTTCACGCCGGGAATCCAGTAGGTGTCCATGGCGCTCTTCTTCTCCTTGGCATCCTCGCGGCGATAACCCTTGATCTCGATCACCAGGCACAACAGATCGTTCGGGCCGCGCCCGTCGTCCACCAGCACAATGAAATCGGGCAGGTAGCGGCGCACTTCGGAGCCCTGGCGGTAAGGCACCTCGAAACCGAGATTGTAGTTCTTGGTGTAGGCCACGACCTGGGATGCGCCTCGGCGACGCGGCAGAATTCCGCCTCCCAGTCGCTGTCCAGCACGACCCAGTTGACGGGATTTTTCGGCGGCGGACCGCTCGTGTCCCAGCGCGCCAGCTTGGACGTGGTGAAGCGGACGTGGGCGGTGGAACCGGTGGGGTTGTAGGGATCGAGCAGGGCCTTGATCGGCCGCGAACCTTCCAGGGCGCGGGTGATCCCGGCGGTGATGCGGTTGCAGGCCAGATCGGCCAACTCCTGATACAGGAGCAAGGCCGGGTAAGCGTCGCCCTTGCAGACCAGGCAGGTATCGAGCCATTGCCGGGTGATGCGCTTGAGTTGGCCGAAAAGATGCAGCTTGGGTTCCGCCCCGGGGTCGCGCCAGTGGGTGTAGAGCAGGTGCCTGGTCAGGGTGAAAAGGATCGTCGAGCGGCGCACCTCGCCGAGGTGCCGGACGTTCAAGTCCACGCCTTCCCCGACGATGCCGGCGTTGCGGGTGACGGTGGGGCCGACCAAGTCCGGGGTGAGTTCCAGCACGGAATCGGCGTCGAACGTGGCGCCGAGGCGTTCCGTGGGGAGTTCGACCCGATAGCCCTCGACCCGGGGGAAACGGATTTCCAGGTGATCGCGGTCCGGCCGGACGGCGTTGATCTGCACCGTCTCGCGCGGCGGCTGCGGCGGCGCGATGACCGGTTTGGCCGTGAAGTCGAAGGGGATGCCAAAGATGTCGGCGTATTCGGCGTCGAACAGCCCCGCCTCGTTGAGTGCGTAGGACTGGCGGCGCAGGGCGCGGCCGATGGCTTGTTCGCACAGCAGTTGAGCGCCGAAGGCGCGCACCCCGAGGATGTGAGTCACATTATTCGCGTCCCAGCCCTCCGTGAGCATCGCCACGGACACCACGCAGCGGATGTGAGCGCCGAGCTGGCCGGGCTTGCCGACCGTGTTCATGACTTCGCGCAGCAGTTCCTGGTCGGTGAGGTTCGCGGCGGCGCGGGCGTCGCCGGTGCGGGCGATGATCTCGCGGCGGAAGCGGTCGATTTCGTCGGCGGCCATGGCGCGGAACTGGGGATCGAGCGCATCGCCGGCTTCGAGTTGCTCGGAGTCGATCAGCAGGGTGTTGGGACGCGGCAGCGGATTGCCGGTGGCGTCATCGAAGTTGCGAAACAGCGCGAGCCGGCCGTTTTCCAGAGTGACGCCGCCGTCCTCGCCCCGCCGCTGGAAGCCGGAGATGTAGTCGTAAACCAGCTTCGAGATGGCGGTGTTCTGGCAAATGATGATAAAGCAGGGCGGCACGGAAAGGCCCGCGTCCCGCCAGATCCGGAAGGTTTTTTCGTAGTGGCCGTACAGCGCCTGTAGCGCGGTCTGCAAGCGGGTGGGCAGCTTGAGGGGGTCCAGTTCGCCGCCCGTGCCGCGCCCCTTCTTCGGCAAATCCCGGCGGACGTTCGCCCACAGGTTCCGATAGACCGGCAGTTCGTCGCCGGGGATGTTTTCGGCGACCGGCACGCGGGGCAGTTTCACGATGCCGCATTCGATGGCGTCCATGAGGGAGAAGTCGCTCATCGTCCACGGGAACAGCGTGCCTTCGGCGTAACCGGAACCGCGCAGGAAAAACGGCGTGGCGGACAGGTCGATGACCCGGGACAGGCCGAGCTTGCGGTTCACCGCTTCGAGGCCGGAAATCCACAGCCGGGCGGCCGCGTTGTTCCGCTCGGCCTCGCGCCGCTCGTCGCCGGTCAACTCTTCCTCCTCTGGATCGGCCGATTTCTGGCGGTAGCAGTGGTGGGCTTCGTCGTTGAGAACCAGGATGTTCTTCAGACCCATGAGCTCGGGCATGACCCGCTGGATCATCTGGCCTTCGGTTTCGGTGGTCTGAAGGGGGTCGCCGGTGCGCCCTTCGAGCAGCGCGCGGCCGCCGGCGGAGAGTTCCAGCCGCTCGCGGCGCCGGAAGGCGTGGTAGTTGGTGATGACGATCTTGGCCCGCTTGAGATCGTCCAGCAGATCGGACGGAACCAGCTCGCGGCTGGCGTAATCGCTGTTCGGATCGTTGGGCTGGAGAACCTGGAGACGGTCCTTGATGGTCAGGCCCGGCGCGACGACCAGGAAGCCGCGCGTAAATTGTTTGCCGCCAGGCCGGCGAACGGCGTTGAGGGTCTGCCAGGCGACCAGCATGGCCATGACCGTGGTTTTCCCCGCCCCAGTGGCGAGCTTGAGCGCGAGCCGCATGAGTTCCGGATTGGCGTCCCGATTGGCGGCGGCCAGGTGGTCGAGCAGCGTCTTGCCAGCCTTGACGTGTGGGGCGACCTCGGTGAGCCAGATAGCGGTTTCGACCGCTTCAATCTGACAGAAGAACGGGCGCACATCGCCGAACGAGTGCTGTCGCCAGTGCTGGAGCAGGCGGGCGGTTTCCGGAGTGACCTGCTGTTGGCCGGGCGGCAGGGAACGCCAGGCGTCCACGTTTTGGCGCACGGTGTTGATGATGGACGTGACGTCGTATTGCTGGGCCACCGTCGAGAGTCCCTGGCCTTCGGCGAAGACCATCGCATCCTGGCGCGCGATGGTCTTGCGCTTTTTCGGTTTGGGAATGGGCGTGATGAACTCGGCGCGACGGCGGTTCTCGATGATCCGCTGGGTCGGCTGGCCGGCCGAGTCCAACTCCCAGTGGCGGCGCGGATAGTCGTAGGGGGAATTGAGGATGGGGCGGTCGAAGAAGGGGTCGGACATCCGCGGGCCTGACTGTTGGTGATCGTGGTTGGCCTCGCGCTGGGCGCTGGGAAACGGTGTTAGGTTTACCCAGCGCGTCCGGCTCAGGGCGTCAACGGCTTGATCCAGGTGCGCCCGGGCATAACCGTGTAACTGACCGGCAGGGCGCTTATCCCGGCGGTGAGCGTCATCCCGATGCCGATGACTTCCGGCGTCCAGCCGATGATGGCTGGCGGCGGCCAGCTGGTGAAAGTGGGCGGCCAACTGAGCGAGACCGGCGGTGCGCTGAGGATCAACATGCCGCCGATGGAGATCACCCCGATGTCGATATCGACCCCGATGGTGATGCTGTCGCCGGCCAGGACCGTGCCAGCCGGACCGAACATCAGACAGAGTTGGTCGCCGATGGAGGCGCCGATATTGGTGATCATACCGACCGAGAGACTACCGTAGAGGCCGACTTCGCCCCTGGGCCGCTTGTTCCAGAAGTAGATGCCCGCGCCGCCGCCGACGTTCACGATGGCTCCAGCCGAACCGGTGATGCCGGCGGCGATCGTGAAATCCGGACGAGGAGAGCGGATCCGCACTCCGGGNNAGGTTGCCGAGCGGTGGACTGATCATATCGAGCGAATCACGCAGCAACGGTCCGCGGCGGGCGACGCCGGAGACGCTGTTGATCGCGCCGCGCACCAAGGTGTCTTGGAATCCACCCCCGGAGACGCCCGGCAACTTGGCCTGACGTAATTGGCTCGGGGCGAGGCCCCAGAAGTTAAGAAAATTGATGCGAATTTCGCCCGGCATGGTAGTTGCCTTTCCCTATTTTGCCAATGAGATAGAGAGAATAGGATATCCAATGCGTTTACGCTATCCACCCCTGTGATGCGCGACCATTCTAATCGTATTCACCCAGGAGAAAGCTCCCATGTCAGATGCCATAGCCCTCAAATATGTCGAAGCCACTCATATCGCTGTGTTCAAGATGGCGGCCAAACACTTCAAGGTCTGGATTCTGGTCAGAAACATCAATTCAGCTTCGCGGCGCTTCATCGGCAGGTCGGGCTATCAGCCAAAGCGGCTCGATTGCAAGGCGAAAACCGCCAAGTTTGATGTTCCACCTTACGAATTGGCCGGCTTGGTGGTCAGTCCCGAAATTCATCCCAGCGCCTATTCGAATCTGGTGGACGCCATGCGCTATTGGGACAAGTTTCGCCCGTTGGTTTACGATCCCTTCGCGGAGGGTCAGCGACCCTACCTGCCCGCCGGCAAGCTATACATCATCGAGCGCGATGCCCAGCACCAACATTACGGCGCGGTTGCTTTCACGCTATTCGGCCTTTCGACCAAGCGCCTTTACGTATTCGGCGACTACGATCTCTATGGCATCGTTGCGGAGGCAAATCCCGACCAAAATATCTTTATCGAGGAAGAACGACTCAACATGCCCCACGCGCGAGGCAAGGAATTGTTCGACGTGCAACATTTCCTCAATAACCGCATCGGTTGCCCGATGATCCAGCATGGATCGCAGGAAAAGTTCTCGCCACACACCGATGAGGACATCGTGATTTTTTGGCCGGACGGTCAAACCGTTACCGAAGTGCAAGGCAAGGCGGCGATCGAACAGCTTTACCGGGATACGTTCAAGGGCCGCAAAACCGCTCGCTGAGAAACTTGAACCGCGAGTCGGCGTGAACTAGGCGCGCTGATGAGCGTGATGTTGGCGTAAGGCGTGGTGGTTCCTGAATGGCTGACTAGCAGACAGTGTTGAGTGTGGATCGCATGCTTGACGCGCGGCTCCCCTCGCCATGGTCTCTGGCTGAGGACCGTTTTCCCTGTTTTTCCTGGCGGCTTTGGCTATTCTGTAAAAAGGCCAACGACGAAGTAACCGCCATAAGACCGATGGCCCAGTCGGGTACCCTCCGATCAACAGACAGGAGATCCATCATGGGATTCGCATTATCCACACTGCAACTGACCAGCCCAGCGTTCGCGTCGGGCGGGCCGATTCCCGCCAAGCACACCGGCGAGGGCGCGGACGTCTCGCCAGCCCTTTCCTGGACCGGGGCGCCCGCCGGAACCCGCGCCTTTGCCGTGATCTGCCACGATCCGGATGCGCCGCTGATCTCGCCGCGCGGCGTTTACGGCTTCGTCCATTGGGTGCTCTACAACATTCCTTCGTCCGTCAACCAGTTGGCGGAAGGGGTCAAGGAATACACCGCTGGCCGGAACGATTTCGGCAAGACCGGCTACGGCGGTCCCATGCCCCCCAACGGTCACGGCAAACATCAATACTATTTCTGGGTGCTGGCCTTGAACGACGCCGCCCCCCTCGACTCCGGACTGACGCTGTGGGATCTGCTCGCGCGGATCGAGCCCCGAGTCATCGGCATGAACCGACTGGTGGGTACTTACGAGCGCGCCTGAAGACCGGCTTAACCGGACTCTTCAGTCTCCGCGCGTTCCCGTTGCTTCCGCCATTGCGCCAGCGCCGCCTCGTAACGACGCAGCGCCTGGTCGTAGTACACCCACACGCAAAACTCGCAACCCCGCCCGCAGCACTCGCCTTCGACAGGTGGAACGGGCGGTTGGGGCGGGGGATCGAGGTCCGGCGAATTGGGGGGCATGGAATGCGTCATGGTGGGTGTCCAGGTCGGGAGACTCAGCACGGCTGACTTTCCCTCCCCGACATGGGAACAGCTTTACCGCGCCGCGCCGCGCCGGAAAAAGATCAGCCGATTATCGCTCATGACCGGCATGGCGAGCGTATTGCTCTCCGGATCATAGCCAAGATCGGCCAGTTGGTGAAAGCCCGCGAGCACTTCCCGCACCTCGCCCAAAACCCGTCCGCTTGCGGTTTCTGCTACGATTCCAACCGAGACTTTGGAGAATGTTAGGTGGACGTCAAACAAGCAGTCGAACATGCAAAGACCCAGATTCAAAATCTTTTTGGCGAAGAGGGGATCAAGAATCTGGGACTTGAAGAGGTTGTATATGACGACAAAAACCACATCTGGGAGGTCACTATCGGGTTCTCCCGTCCTTGGGACGAGCCAAAGAACGCGCTTGCGGCCATTGCCGGTCAAAACATGTATTGGAGGCGAACCTACAAGAACGTCGCGATCGATGAGGCAACCGGGGAAGTAATCGCTGTTCGCAGCGTTGACGATAAGTCGTGACTACCATTCAAGTTGCGCTGGATAGCAACCTGCTGCTCTTGCTGGTCGTAGGCATGACCCGTCGTGACTACGTCGCCAAACATAAGCGGCTTGGCGCGTTTACCGCGGAGGATTATGATTTGCTCCGCGAGGAACTGACTGTGGCCGAGGAAATTCTCGTAACGCCGAACACGCTGACCGAAACGTCAAATCTGATAGACCATATCGGAGAGCCGATTCGTGCTGAAATCTATGCCACCCTGCGGGCGCTGTTACGGTTGCCAACCGCCAAAGAAGCGTATGTCGCAAGTGTGGCTGCCGCCGAGCGCGCCGAATTGCCAAGACTCGGTCTCACCGATTGCGCGCTCCTTGAATTGTGCTCGTCGGGTACGCCGCTCATGACGGTTGACCTTCGTTTGTTTCTCGCCGCGGTCGCGAAGGGCGCAAAGGCCGTGAACTTTAATCACATTCGCGATCAGCGCTGGTAATGCGGATTATCGACCTGGCCGGGTCCGTCGGGTCGGCGTCGCGGTCCAGGGATCGTCCGGCCAGGGATGCTTGGGATAGCGGCCCTTCAACTCCTTTCTGACCTCGGCGTAGGTCCGCTCCCAGAAGCCGCGCAGGTCCTGGGTGACCTGGATCGGCCGCTGCGCCGGCGACAGCAGATGCAGCGTGACCGCAATCCGCCCGTCGGCGATGCGCGGCGTATCAGCCAGGCCGAACAACTCCTGCAACTTCACCGCCAGCACTGGCGGCTCGCCCGGCGTATAGCGCAAGCGCAATCGCGAACCGCTGGGCACGAGCAGATGAGTCGGCGCCAGTTCGCTCAAGCGCGCCCGCAACCGTCCGTCGAGCAAGCCGTGCAGGGCCGCCGTTAAATCCAGTCGCGACAAATGTTCGCGGCGGCTGAGGCCGTCCAGCCATGGCACCAGCCAGTCTTCCAGACGTTCGATCAACGTCGCGTCGGCCAAATCCGGCCAACCGTCCTCTGGAAACCAGAAGTGCATCGACAACACCCGCGCCTGCCAGTCGCGTAACTCGCGGGTCCACGGCAGACTCTCGATGCCCAGTTGCCGCACGCCATCCAGCATCGCCCGGCGCACCGCTTCCGGATCGGGGTCCACCAGTGGCCCGCCGCTCAAGGCCAGCGCGCCCAACCGCCGCTCTCGACGCGCAACCACCGCCGCCTGCCGCGCGTCCCAACGCACTTCGGCGACGGTTCGCAAACGGCCGGCCAGATGCGTTTCCAAATCGTCGGGATCGACCGGCGCCGCCAACCAAATCCGGCCCTCGCTGGCGCCGGCCTCCAGATGCGCCGCCACCAGCCAGTCGCGACCCGCGAGCGGATCACCGGACGGCAACTTCGCCCCGCGACCGTTGGCCAGCAGGTAACGGTCCGGATCGCTCTCGCGCCGCCGCGCGACCCGGTCGGGATAGGCCAGCGCCAGCAGCAGGCCGACCGTCGTGGCTTCCAGCGCCGGGTCGGAGTCCTTGGGGAGTTGCAAAAGTTGTCGCCAGCGCCGCGCCGCCTGTTCGACCCGAGCGCAGGCGCCGGGATCGGCCGACCAGCGCAAGGCGCCGTCGCGCCCGTCGCGCCCGAAGGCGCGCAGGGCTTCCAGCCGCGCCATCAGATCGCTGCCGAAGGCGTGCGCGCCGCGCAACAGGTCGCGTTCTTCCAGCAGGGCGGCGAGATCGGCGGCCAGCGCGCCATGGCCGAGCGCCGCGCCGCGCCGCAGCAGATGCGCCAGCCGGGGATGCGCCGGCAGTTCCGCCAGGGACCGTCCGGTCGCCGTGATGCGGCCTTGGTCGTCCAACGCCTCCAATTCGGCTAACAACACGCGGGCCTGGGCCAGCGCTCCGGCCGGCGGTGGATCGAGCCAGGCTAGCGCCGTGGGGTTGCCGACGCCCCATTGCGCCAATTCCAGCGCCAGCGGGGCCAGATCGGCTTCGAGAATTTCCGGAGTACGCTGGAGCCGTAACCGGCCTTGGGTGGTCTCGCTCCACAGGCGGTAGCAAACGCCCGGCCCCAGCCGTCCGGCCCGCCCGGCGCGCTGTTCGGCGGCGTCGGCTGAAATGCGCACCGTATCCAGCCGGGTCAGGCCGCTGCGGGGATCAAAACGAGGGACGCGGGTCCAGCCGGCGTCCACCACCACGCTCACCCCCTCGATGGTCAGACTGGTTTCGGCGATGGGCGTCGCCAGCACGATTTTGCGCCGCCGCTCCGGGTCCGGTTGCAGGGCGCGCTGCTGATCACTTCCCGGCAGATCGCCGTACAGCGGCAGGAGGGCCAATCCGACGCAGGCCGGTTCCGCTGCCAGCCGGCGCAAGATCTGTCGGATTTCCGTCCCACCGGGGAGAAACACCAGCAGGTCGCCGGCGTGGCGGGCGAGAGCCACCACCACGGCGCGAACCACGGCGTTGAGATCCAGTCCATCGGGATCGCGCGGCAGATAGTGCCGAGCGACCGGATGAGCGCGGCCTTCGCTGGTGATGATGGGCGCATCTCCCAACAGCCGGGCGACCGCCGTTCCGTCCAGCGTCGCCGACATCACCAGCAACCGCAGGTCCTCGCGCAAGCCGCGCTGGCTATCCAGGGCCAGCGTCAACGCCAGATCGGCGTGCAACCCGCGTTCGTGGAATTCATCGAAGATCACCAGTCCCACGCCGTCCAGCGCTGGATCGCGTTGCAAGCGGCGGGTCAGAATGCCTTCGGTCAGCACTTCGATACGGGTCTGGCGCGACACCTGATGATCGAAGCGAATGCGGTAACCCACCGTCTGACCGACGGATTCACCGAGCAGGCTGGCCATGCGCGCCGCCGCCGCCCGCGCCGCCAGCCGGCGCGGTTCCAGCAGCAGAAGGGTACGACCGGCCAGCCAGGATTCCTCCAACAATGCCAGCGGGACGCGGGTGGTCTTGCCGGCTCCCGGCGGCGCTTGCAACACCAGGGCAGTGGAGCGCTGTAGCGCGGCGCGGATCGCCGGAATGACCGGCTCGATGGGCAGGGAGGTCAGCGCCGATGCGCCCGGCGTGATCCTTGACTCGCCGGGCATGGCTCCATCCCGACGATCCATGTCCGGCATTACAAGCGGCGTGCCGCGATCGTGCGCAGGTCGTCGGTATGGAGGATGAGTGCTCCGTCGGGGCTGATTTCAAACCGTTCGACCCTTTCAAGGAGTTCAAAGAACCGGCTTTCCTGAGTCATCAGGGCGGGAGCGCAGGCCATCATGGTCGTCGCCGCCCTGGACAGGGTCAAACCCTCGCCAGTCAGGACGTAGCCGCCGTTGTAGGTGTTGCAGGAGGCGTTGCCGAAAACGCGGCCGTCCGCATCGAAATTGAGAGTGACGCGCGAGCGGTCGATGATACCGCCGCCGTTGAGATCCTCGACCACCCATTCAGCCCCGCGCACCAACGCCGCTGGCTCGCCGCCGCAGCCATGCAGGGTCTTATCATCGAGCCGCACGACCACCGTATTCGGATGCGGCATACCGCTCATCGTGTCCGTGCAGAGTCGCGCGGAAATCGTCACCGTCAGATTCTTGCCATCGACGTTGGCGACATAGGTCTTGCCGTCGCCCGTCGCCTCGGGAACCGGCGTCGGCGCCGCCAGGCGGTTTTCCCCGTAGTTGGTCAGCAAGGTCATTTCTTGATCGCCGATCTCCAGTACCCAACTCGGTTCGTTGCCGGCCGCGAGAAAGACCTGTTCCTCGCTGTCGACGTTCATGCACTCCGGATACGCCTGGCCCCGGATTTCCAGCAACGCGCGGTCGCCCTTGCTCCAAAACGTGGTCGAGGGATCATTCAACTCCGCATATTTGGCCCCGGACGCCGCTGCCACTGGCCGCAGATCGAAAGCCTCATCGCCGACGGTCAGTCGTAACCCTTCTTCGGTGTGGCCGATGGTGATTTTCCGCACGCCGCATTGCAGGGTCGTGCGAAAAGCCTCCGCCGTAAACCGGGTCATCACGAGCATTCCCAGATCGACGACCTCCGCGGCCGGATCGATCGCTATGGGATCAGTGATCCAGGTGGGACGGCCAGCGGAGAAAATCGCTCCCTGCAACTGGTAAGGGGTGCCCTCGATCAGTTCGGCGCGATCTACGGTGAGTTCGAACGGAATCGGCACCTGTCGGCCTTCCAGATCGATCCTCTGCTTGGTGATGACTGGACCCTCCGTGACCGAAGCATCCCGCAATTCAACCATCGCACGGCTGTCGGGCGGTAATGCGATCCGCTCTCGATAAGTCAGATCTCCTTGAATGGCGAGCATCCGTACCTCTTCCGGTTCGGCGGTGGTGGATTCGACGTTGTCGGCCGATCCGCAACCCGCCAGGATTGAAAATGATCCGATCACCAAAATGCCAATCGTGACAATACGGAGCATTGCGCGGTCTCCTGATGAACTGATGAATTCACATGATCGATTCGAACCCGAGGAAATTCCATTCTGGATAAGGTCTCGGAGGTCGGTACGGTTTGAGAGCGAGATCGGGGCAAATTCCAGCGCGAGTTCGATGCTGGTGACGCCCCGTGAATTCTTGCTTCGCCTTGACTATGTTTAATAAAAAGATGCCCTTAAAAATAAGGGATTCGGCCCGGACGCTTCGTCTGCCGGCCACCCTCATAACGCACGATTTTCCCGAGGATACCACCATCATGAGCATCGTGACCGACCTGCTAGCCCGGCCCGGCGTAATCGCCGCCGGTGAATACGCCTACCGGGGCGACCGGTTTTCCTACCGGGGCGCCCTGACCGAGGAACACGCCCGCATGGCCTCCATCATGTGCCGCGCCACCACCATGGGCATGAACATGGAGGGTGGGATGCTCGAAGCGCTGCGGCCACGCAGTGGGCTGCATCCCCCGCGCGGCTGGGTGGTGTATGGTCCCAGTCATACGGTGTGCGTGGTGGCCAATGTGTTCTGCATGATCGACAACGCCAGGGGTTCGATCAACGATATTATCCGGTTCATGCGCGTGACTGTGGCGCATGCGTCCATCGACTTGATCTGAATCCGAACTCGCGATATCCGACCAAAAAGCCAGGAATGAGGAGAAAAGCATGGCCACACTCGATGCACTGATGCGACTGCCGGGCGCCATGGCGGCGTTCGAATTCCGGGGGAGCGGCGAACTGCTGGAACACCGAATCGCCTATCCCGACCGGATCAGCGATTCGACGTTGGATTTGCTGGCCCACATGTGCGCGGCCAACATGAGTATCGCCACCATGCAGGCGCGTGGCTGGGAGCAGGTCACCACCATGAAAGGGTTCTATCCGGTCCGGTCCTTTACGCTGGTTGGCTTCGACTGGTCGGTGGTGGTCAGCGGCTTGAATCGGGAGCAACACAAGCAGGACGGTAAGTACAGTCTACCGCCGTTCATGGGCGTGGTGTTGGCCAACGAAACCGCCGATTACGAAGCGGCGTTCGCGGTCCTGGAGCGTTGGGAGCCCGCGCCATGAGCATGATCAAACGGTTGCTGGCTCTGGACGGGGTTAATGTGGTCTGCCATTTCCGCGACGACGGCAAACTGGTGGAAGGTTATGGTCTGATGAGTCGAGAGGAGATGTTCAATCTGGCACGATTCGCGCGTGACTATCGACGCATGGCCCAGGGCAATGCCGATCAACTGGCGATGTTCACCGGCATGCGCGGCTGGACCCCCCCACGCGGCTGGATTCTCCGGGGCATCGCGCAATCGGTGTGCAGCGTCGGTAATTTGGTTTGTCTGGTGGATAGCATCGATGCGCCACTCAACGACATCCTGTTGGAATTGCGGGAGGTTTCACGCTGGTAGGGCGAATCATCGGCTGGAATCATGCTCTAAAAAGTTGCTGAGTAAAAAGCTGGCCGATCAAGTTTTGTTGTTCTGTATAGTAGGCGACGTGGCTTATTTGATACTTTGTTGGCAAGATGATACGATAACACATGTCCTTCAATACAATCGCTAGGTTGGTTGCCACCGTGTCCAAGCAAATCATGTTGCCCGTTGGGTTGTGCCTGCTGTTGGGGGCGTGCGCGCTCAATATTTTTCCCGTGATCGCGGAAGTCAGCGGCGATCAGGAATCTGGAATTCACGACGCCGCCAACCCGACGACAGCGGTAGCCCACGCCCACCTCCAGGGTCTGGAAACCAACGTCGAGGCCGTCACGACGGTCCAACCCGAGGGAGAGGCCGCGACAACCTCCCTGCCGGAAGCGGCTGACGCCCCGCCTCCGCTGCCGCCTTGTCCCACCACCACTCGGACTTTGGGGGATGAGATCGCCGTCCAGATTTGCCAGCGGGTAAGAACCGATCCTCCACTGACTCGTCTGAGCGTCGACAGTCACCGCCTGCGCGCGCTGGAGTTCCTGGTTCCCTTCTACGTGCAGCGCGGCTACCAGTCGGCCTGGCTGAGCGCCGATGGTCGACCGCTGCCGGCGGCGGACGCGTTGCTCGAATCCCTGAGCGAAGCCGACCGCGAAGGACTGCGAGCTTCCGACTATCGCCCCACCGCCTTGAAAGAGCGGCTCTCCGACCTCCGTCGAGCGGAAACGACGCCGACCATCGATCGACTGACCGATTTCGATCTGCTGTTCACCGATACCTTCTTGACTTACGGCTCCCACCTGTTGTCGGGACGGCTACCCCCGCGGAGGGTCGATCGCGACTGGACGATCCCGCCCCGTTCCCGCGACCTGGCCGCAGTGCTGCGGGAAGCGCTGGCCCAAGGCACGGTGACCGAGTCATTGCGGGCGCTGAAACCGCTCAACAAAAGCTACAGCCAGTTGCGCGAGGGGTTGGAGCGTTACCGAAAGGTCGAACAGGCTGGGGGCTGGCCGACCCTCGGCGCCGGACCGAATCTGCGACAGGGCGACCAGGGACCGCGCGTCCGAACCTTGCGCACCCGATTGCAGGCCAGTGGAGATTTAGCCGTAAGCCGAAGCGAAACTGGCAAGGACGCACCGGCGATCTTCGATAAGTCGGTTACCGAGGCCGTGCTTCGCTTCCAGCGGCGCCATGGCTTGCAGGAAACCGGGGTGGTGGGTCCTCAGACGCGAGCAGCCTTGAACGTGCCGGTCTCCGAACGGATCCGCCAGGTCGAATTGAACATGGAACGCTGGCGCTGGCTGCCGGATGACTTCGGCGCCCGCTATATTCTGGTCAATATTCCCGACTTCAAGATGGACGTCTTCGAGGGTAACCAGCGGGTGATGGAATCCAAGGTGGTGGTGGGCCGACTGGAACGGCAGACCCCGACCTTCACCGCGGACATGGCCTATCTGGTGCTCAGCCCCCGCTGGCACATACCGCGCTCCATCGCCGTCAAGGATAAGCTGCCGCAGTTGCGGCGCAATCCCCAGGCGCTGGCGCGGCAGAACATCCGGATTTTCAACAGCGCCGGACAACCGATCAATCCGGGGTCTGTCGACTGGAGCGCGGTCAGCGCCAGTAACTTCAATTACCAGTTACGCCAGGACCCAGGGCCGCGCAATGCGCTGGGTGGGGTCAAGTTCATGTTCCCGAATCCCTATAACGTCTATCTGCACGACACTCCCTCGCGCGAACTGTTCAACCGTAACCAGCGCACCTTCAGTTCCGGCTGCATCCGCATTTCCAATCCGATGGAATTGGCTGAGTATCTGCTCAAGCACGATCCGAAATGGAGCCAGGAGGCCATCAAGAAGGCCGCCGCCAGCGGCAGGGAACGAGTCGTCAACCTGCCGGAAACCGTGCCTGTTTACCTGCTGTATTGGACGGCTTGGGTAGACGAGGAAGGTTTGGTGCATTTCCGCGACGACATCTACAACCGCGACCAACTGATGGTTCGGGCGCTGTACCCGGATAGCGGCGCCCGCAACCAGCGGGTCGCGCGGGGCGGGTAAACGCAGGGCGACCAGACACCTCCGCGTATCCACCTCTCTCCCTTTCCTTTGATTCATGCGCATGGCGCTGGGCGTGCAATACGACGGATCGGGATTCCGGGGATGGCAGGCCCAACGCCCCGGGATGCGGACCGTACAGACCTGTTTGGAACAGGCGCTGGCCCGAATCGCCAACCATCCGGTTCGAGTCGTGTGCGCCGGTCGTACCGATACCGGCGTCCATGGCGTCGGCCAGGTGGTTCACTTTGATACGCCGGCGGTGCGTTCGGCGCGGTCCTGGGTGCTGGGTGGCAACGCCCATCTGCCGGTCGATCTGAGCCTGAACTGGGCTCATCTGGCTCCGGATGATTTCCACGCCCGGTTTTCGGCGCTGGCCCGTCGCTATCGTTATCTGATCCACAATCATCCATATCGCTCCGCGCTATGGCATCGACGGGCCGCCTGGTGGCGTCCGCCACTCGACGCCGAACGGATGCATGAGGCCGGTCAACTACTGATCGGCGAGCACGATTTCAGCGCGTTCCGCGCCGCCGAATGTCAGGCCCGGCAACCGATCCGACGCCTCCTCGAACTGACGGTGCGCCGACAGGGCAATAGCGTGGTCCTGGAGGTGGAAGCCAATGCTTTTTTGCACCACATGGTGCGCAATATCGCCGGAGTTTTGATGGCGATTGGCGCCGGAGAGCGGTCGGTCGAATGGGCGCGGGAAGTCCTGGAGGGAGGTGACCGGACTCGGGCCGGCGTGACCGCTCCAGCCGAGGGCCTGTACCTGCTGGCCGTGCGTTATCCGGAACGCTTCGGGTTGCCCGGGGTGTCCGATCCATGGGCGTTGCCGTGCCGGCCGTGACCCGTCCGAGTAACAATCCTGTCGCATTCCTTCCAACGAGAGAGCGTTATCCGATGCATGAGTCCCTTCAACCTGGATTGAGCGGTGAGTTCGCCTTCGTGGTGCCGCCGAACAAGATCGTTTCTCATCTGTACCCGGAGTCCCCGGAGTTTCAGGCCATGCCCGAGGTGTTCGCGACCGGCTTCATGGTGGGACTGATCGAATGGACTTGTATCCAGGTGCTCAAGCCGCATCTGGACTGGCCGGGGGAGCAATCCGTGGGAACGCACGTCGATCTCACTCATACCGCCGCCACCCCGCCGGGGTTTACGGTGACCGTGCGAGTTCGGCTGGAGGGGGTGGAGGGTCGCAAATTGACCTTCGCGGTGGAAGCGCACGACGGCGTCGATCCGATCTGCCAGGGAACTCACGAACGCTTCGTGATCGATGCCGCCAAATTCAACGCCCGAGTCGCGGAGAAGGCCGCTCGACGAGGTTAGCGCTTTACCCGTCCTGAAAATTTACGGATAGAGCCGCTTGATGCGGGCATCGGGGGTGGTGAAGCGCCAATTCACTACTTGGAGGCTGGCGTTGCGCGCCGTCACTTTCCCTCATTCCGAGCCCATCATTCGCGTGGCCGAACGTCGCGACCCATCAGATCATGAAAAGACAGCGGGTCTTTAAGAGACAACAGGTCTTTCTTGCGGCACTTGCAACCGTCGTGTTGTTCGTGGCAGCGGCTTGCGACCGCATGGGCAACGCACCGGTTCGCCGCACGGTCAGCGTCGGCCTCTACGAGAATGCGCCAAAGATCTACATCGCCGAGAACGGCAAACCGGCCGGGTTGTTCGTCGAACTGCTCGAAGCCATCGCGAAGGCGGAAGATTGGACGTTGCGTTATGTGTCCTGCCAGTGGGCGGATTGCCTGCGACAACTGGAGGAAGGACGGATCGATCTGATGCCCGACGTGGCCTTTTCCGCCGAGCGCGCGCAGCGTTTCGATTTTCACAAGGTGTCGGTGGCCAACAGTTGGTCGCAGGTTTATGCCCATCCGGACCTGATCGTTCAGACCCTCGCGGACCTGGTCGGCAAGCGGGTCGCCATTCTGCGGGGAGGCATTCAACAATCCTTCCTGGCGCAACTGATGGCCGGCGGCAACATTTCCTACCAGCCGGTGCCGGTCGATACCCTGGACGAGGGCTACCAGGCGGTTCGCGACGGGCGGGCGGACGCGGTGGTGACTAACAGTTTCTTCGCCGCGCGCAACGGCCACCAATACCGCCTCGGAGAAACGCCCATCGTCTTTCTGCCCTCCACACTCTATTTCGCCGCGGCCAAGGGCAAGAACGCCGATCTGCTGGCGCGCATCGACAGCCACCTGACCGACTGGCGGCGCGATGCGAGTTCGCTCTATTTCGATGCCTTGCGCCGCACCATGGCGGCACCTCCCGAGTTGCTGGTGCCGCGCTGGATGCAGTGGTGGCTGGCGGCGCTGGGCGGAGGATTGCTCCTGCTGCTGGCGATCAGCCTGCTGCTGCGGCGGCAGGTGGAGCACCGTACCCGGGCGTTGGTGAAAATCGTGCGGGAACTGGAGATCGAGCGCGCCAATCTCGAACATCAGGTCGCCGCGCGCACGGCGGAATTGCTCGCGGCGAAGGAGGAGGCCGAACGCCTGACGCGAGTGAAGAGCGACTTTCTCGCCAACATGAGCCACGAGATCCGCACGCCGATGAACGCGGTTCTCGGCATGCTTTATCTGGCCCTGAAGGGCAAACTGTCGCCCGCCTTGCGCAATCACCTCACCAAGGCACAGGGGGCCGCGCACTCGCTGCTGGGCATCATCAACGACATCCTCGATTTTTCGAAGATCGAGGCCGGCAAACTCGATATCGAGCAGGTCGAATTCGGCCTCGATACGGTCCTGGAGCAGTTGGCCGACGCGGTGAGCTATCAAGCCGAGCATAAGGGCATCGAATTTCTCATCCGCTACGATCCGACGATCCCGCGGCACCTGATCGGCGATCCCCTGCGCCTGGGGCAAATCCTGCTCAACCTGTGCGGCAACGCGGTGAAGTTCACCGACCAGGGGGAGGTCGAACTGGCCTTCCGTTGCCTCAATGCCAGCGAAACCGACATCACCATGCAGGTTTGCGTGCGCGATTCCGGGATCGGCATGACGCCGGAGGTGCAACAACAGCTCTTCGAGAAATTCACCCAGGCCGATCAGAGCACGACGCGCCGCTTCGGCGGTACCGGTTTGGGTCTGGCGATCAGCAAAAATCTTGTCGAATTGATGGGGGGGCGCCTCTGGGTCGAGGATTCGCAACCGGGCCAAGGCACGACGATGTGCTTTACGGTACGCCTGCGGATCGCTCGGCAGGCGCAGGCCCGCCAGCGCGAGTTGGTCGAGCAGGCGGGTCCGCTGCTCGAGGGCATTCGCGTGTTGGTGGTGGACGACAACGAGGTCTCGCGCGAGATTCTGGCCGAAATGCTGCGGTTCTTCCGGCTGGATGTGGATGCCGTGTCCAACGGCATGGCGGCGCTGGCCGCGCTTCAGTCCGCCGCCAATCCCTACGATCTGGTGCTGATGGACTGGCGCATGCCCGGCATGAAGGGCGATGAGGTGACGCAGCGCATTCACCGCGACGCCGCCATCCCGCGCCAGCCCAGGATCGTGATGGTCACGGCCTATGGTCGGGAGGATGTGATCCGTCTGTCCGAACAGGCGGGCGTGGATGGTTTTCTTATCAAGCCGGTGTCGCCGTCGATCCTGCTCGATACGATTCTTTCAGTGCTGGGGCGCGGGCGCATTTTCGGAGCGGACGACAAGCGTCGCGCGAGCGCGACCGATCTCGCCACTAGCGGCCAACTGGCCGGCGCGCGTCTGCTGCTGGTCGAGGACAACGACATCAACCGCGAATTCGCCGTCGAACTGCTGCGCGGCGAGGGCATCATGGTTGATGAAGCCGTGAATGGCGCTGAAGCGGTCGATCGGGTACGGCGGCAGGACTACGACGCCGTACTGATGGATATCCAGATGCCGGTGATGGACGGCCTGGAAGCCGCGCGTCGCATCCGCGCGTTGGCCGACGCGCCCGGCGGCGAACGCTACGCCAAGCTGCCGATCATCGCCATGACCGCGCTGGCGATGGCGCAGGATGTCGAGCAGAGTCGGGCCGCCGGCATGAACGACCATGTCACCAAGCCGATCGCACCGGACCGCTTGATGGCCGCGCTGGCGAAATGGGTGCAATTGCCGGTCGGGCGGACTGGCAAGCCCGCCAGCATGGCCGCCGCGGCCGCGCCGCAGGCCGGCGAGCTTCCCGCCGACCTGCTGGCGCTGACCAGCCTCGATGCGCGCGAGGGCGTCCGTCGCATCGGCGGCAAGGCCGACGCCTATCGCAAGCAGTTGAGGCGCTTCCGCGAGCACTACCCCGACGCGGTCGCCCAATTGCAGCGGCTGGCGACGCAACAGAGTCTGCGACAGGCCGAAGAATATTGCCACGCTTTGAAGGGCGTGACCGGCAACATCGGCGCCCGGGCCCTGTACGAGCAAGTGGCCGCGATTGATAGCCGGCTCAAACAGGGCGAATTGCCTGAAGCCGCCGAGCTGGAACGGTTGCAAGCCTTGCTGCGGCAGGTCTTGCGCGACATCGACAACCTTGACAGCGGTGCGGTTGTTGCAACAACATCCGCCTATCCAACGCTCACCCCCGAGCTTTTACGAGACCGACTCCAACGTCTGGCGCATGCGCTGGAGTATGATCTGGGCGCCGCCGAGCCACTGCTGGCGGAATTGCGCGCCGGGGTGGCCGGTACACCTTTGGAATCGGAAGTCGCCGCGATCGCCGCGTTGGTTGATGTGTTCGACATCGATGTGGCTTTGGCGCGGCTGAGGGCGCTGGAAGTTTCCAACCCGGATGTCGCGTTATGAACGGAATGGCCGACAAGCGGCCGGATGATCGCCCCCGCATCCTCATCGTCGACGACGTGCATGAAAACCTGCACGCGCTGATGAACATCTTGCGCGCCGACTACGCCATCGCCGCCGCCACCAGCGGCGAAAAGGCGCTCGAACTGGCCCAACGTAAACCTCGGCCCAGCCTGATCCTGCTCGATATCAAGATGCCGGGCATGGACGGTTA
>JRYF01003295.1_pt1 | contig 21171 bp, 23 predicted proteins | sample 235331 | NCBI WGS metagenome assembly JRYF01 (sample SAMN03074217, study PRJNA261475) | activated sludge metagenome | biome: Wastewater Treatment Plant; feature: Wastewater; material: Activated sludge; isolation source: activated biomass of a wastewater treatment plant treating hydrocarbon... ...
GTACCTCTCCTTAATAAGGGTAAACAGTGTGGGGCACTGTTTACGCGTACCGAGGTGAGCTATAGGTGAGCTTAGCTAAAAACCTTTTGCAATCTTATTAAAGATTTTTAGTGGTCGCACTATACCACAGGGTCTCCGGTAAGCCAACGCTCCTTCGCACGTGCAAATCATGGGCTTTTTTGTTAGTCTCAACTAATTCTCATGAAAGCTATTATCCTACATAATATTCGCAGTCATTATAACGTCGGTGCCATCATGCGCACTGCTGATGGGGCGGGGGTTAGTCGGATTTATTTGTGCGGTTATACTTCAACACCTGTCGATCGCTTCGGTCGCACTGTGCCAGCTCTTCATAAGACTGCCTTAGGGGCAGAGATTACGGTGCCTTGGCAACATTGTGATGATACCGAAACAGCGATTACGGAGTGTCGTCGGAATGGGTGTATGGTGGTGGCGGTTGAACAGGCCAATGACTCGATCCCGCTCAGGGATTTTCAGGCTCCGGAGCGAGTCGCCTATGTTTTAGGTAGCGAGATAGAGGGCCTAAGTCAAGATATTATTTCGGCTTGCGATGCAGTGGTTGAGCTACCGATGCTGGGTCAGAAAGAATCGCTCAATGTATCGGTGACTGCGGGAATCGTACTGTATCATTAGTGGCATGCCGATTATGATTGTTATCTTTGGTTATTTCAGTGCCGGACTTCTGCTTGGTCTTTCTGCTTACGCGCATACCGGCTGGGTATTAGCGGTGGTTGGACTAGGGTTACTGGCCTGGAGTATAAAAAACAGTATCAGCTGGAAAATGGTCATGGGAGGCGGTGTCTTAACGGCCACCCTCAAGGCATTGGTGGTGGTGTCCATCTTTTGGTCGGTTTATCCGCTCGATTGGTTGCCGGTAAGCTCAGGTGTGGCGCTGGTGTTGGTTCTAAGCTACGCCATCTATTCAGGCTTAGGTCCGCTGATTGGTACGGTGGTCTCTATCGTGGTCTGGCGTTGGGTACTCCAGACTCAGGCCAGCTGGGGGATAGTGTTACTACCTAGCGCTTGGTTAGGGGGCGAAGTGCTGGGGGCGTTTTTGTATTCAAAGTTTATGTTGAGTGAGTTTGTTACCTCTACCCTCGCGCCGAGCGTTTTCTCTATTGGTCATGCGGCGGTCAAACATTCAGGACTTTTTTATTTTGCAAAGTGGGGTGGTGTGTTCATACTGACTTTCTTATTGGTCCTGGTTGTGGCTGGTTTTTTCATCACCTACTCCAATGGACGAGACCACAGACGCTATGCGTGGTACTTGTCTGGAGTGGTGTTTGTAGCGACTTCATTCCTGACTCTTAAGACCAACACCAGTTTGCCGGTGATAGCGGTGGTGGAGACGGATTTTCGAGTTGATTTTATGGAGCCAGATCAAGCGTTGGTGCAAAAAACCAAAGAAGAGACTCTATTTAGGGCTGTTAAATCTGCTTTGGGATTTTCACCAGAGGTGATTATCTTACCCGAGGATGCCCGTTTTATAAGCTATGGTATCGACTCGAATCAGGCCCTGGGCTTTTATCAGTTAGCGTTGAGTGGACCAACCAGCTTGCTGATCGACTCGGCGCGCGTCGAGGCCAGAAACGGTGCCTATTTGAGAGCCCGAGCGTACGATCCCATTGACCGGCGGGTGTGGCAGGCTGATAAACAAAAACTCATACCTTTGGGGGAGTATTTACCGAGCGCCTTAGCGATTCTATTGTCCGTTATTAAAGCCGATCAAGAACGAGAGACGGCTCTTAGTCGATTAAACTACCGGCCTGGCCCACTGTTTAGTCAGGCTGATTTTCCCGCTCATGTGCCAGGCTTGTTGTTTTGTCTGGAAAGCCTCAGCCCGCTGGCGGCTTATCGTTTGGCTAAAGAAAGAGAATTGTCGTTCATTGCCCATCCGGTTTCGCACGCTTGGTTTAATGATGCTTCGATACTTGAAAAAGTACTGCGAGCGCCACTTCTAACCCAAGCTCGTTTTGCTGGGGTACCGATTGTGAGTGCCGCTAATGCTGGCACCAGCCATATCTACTGGCCAAGCGGTCGAGTTGAGACACCACTGGTGGTGGCAGAGGGTGAGGGCTGGCGCGTGCGTCTAATTGGTACTGATCGCCGCTAATTCTTCTTTAACTACCTCAGCATCACTCCACGGAATCTTGCTCCCACGCGGACCCATAATATAGGGGTCGGTCCCTTTGCCACTAATTAGGACATAGCCACCGTCCGGGCAATTATTGATGGCGGTGCGAATTGCTAAACGGCGATCCATAATAATCTCGACTTTGCTTTGGTCTTCCATGCCGCTACGCATGGCTTCAACAATCGTGCGCGGATCTTCGTCGTAGGGATCTTCGTTAGTGAGAATAATTTGCTCACAATGGCGCTCGGCGATAGCACCCATTTCGGGCCGTTTCCAGGTATCGCGTCCGCCACCCGTGTTACCAAGGACACAGACCTTGGGTGCGTTGGGGAAGGCTTGATAAAGTTTTTCCAGTGAATCTGGGGTGTGAGCATAATCAACCACTGCCGTGATTTGCTTGGGAGCCGTTTTGGGGGTGGTAAATTGCTCCACCCGACCTTTGATAGGAGGCAGGTTGCGCAGGGCTTTGTCGATAGTTAAGAGTGAGATATTGAGAGTGCGGGCGAGTGTAATTACCGCTAGGACATTGTAGACATTAAACAACCCAACCAGGGGGACTCTAATGGTGGTGTCGCCAAAAACCAGGCTGATACTATCTTTGTGTAGTGAGTAAAATGACATATTTTTTAGAGAGTAGGGTAGTTTGTACTCAACCTCGAAATCTAAGAAGTCAGCCCCATGCTCATCGTCGACATTGGCAACTAGGTAGCGCGGACGCTTAATTGAGGTTGACACTGCTGTAGCTAGGGACAGCTTGGCTGCTTTGTAAGCAGAGAAAGAGCCGTGTGATTCAATGTGTTCTGGGGTAAGATTGGTAAAGATAAGTGCATCCAGTTCAATAAAACGGTGACGAAATTGTCGTGCTCCCTCCGAGGTCATCTCAATCACGGCGTGGGTACAGCCAGCGTCGACCGCTCGCCGCAAGAAGCGTTGGACGAAGAAGCGACCTGGCATGGTCATCTTGAAAAGATTTCTTTCGGTCTCGCCGTTGAGGGTAAAAGCAATGGTAGAGAGCGAGGCTACAGTATGTCCGTTAGTCGTCAGTACGCGCGCCAGCAGTTCGGTGACTGAGGACTTGCCCTTGGTGCCAGTTACTCCAATTATCATTAAGTTTCTCGATGGGTGGCGGTAGTAGACGGCGGCCAAGTAAGCCAGCATTAGGTGGTAGGGCGGGCGGATTATTTTCAGGATTGATTTTGGCAAAAAGCGTTTTAGTGTATCTAGTAGGTAAGACATAACACTGTTAGTATAACGAAGAAATGTTGGCTTGGCGAAACTAAGGGTGGTTTTGCCGCAAGACGTTTTGGATGAGGGTTTTGGCATCGAGGTGACCAGTTTGTTCGAGCACCTTTTGGCGGGCTTCCTTCTCGAGAAAGCCGAGCGCAACCAAGGCTTCGATGGCGTCGGTTTGGGCTGGATTAAGATTAGTTAGTCCCACCGTCGTTCTGTCTGTCGTAGGCTGAGGCAAGCGATCGAGTCGACCAGAGAGATGAGTGACGATCGTGGCAGCCGTTTTTTTGCCTACACCCCCGAGCTTGTGTAGGGACTCACTATCTTGGGTGACAGTGGCGGTGTAGAGGAGGTTAGGGTCGGTTTGGGACATGATTTGAAGAGCCGATTTGGGCCCAATCTTCGGCACCTCGAGTAATAGTTCAAACCACTCCAATTCAACCGCTTCTTTAAAACCATAGAGATCAAGTGCATTTTCGCGCACGACTAGGTAGGTATAAAGAGTAAGGGTGTCACCCGGCACCGCCCCTAGTTTGTCGGTGTCGGTGTGTATCAGGTAGCCCACGCCACGGTTTTTGATGGTGACAGTGCTCTCGGCTAACGCGATAACGGTGCCTTCAATTAGTCTAATCATGCTTTGATTGTACACTAGTGCCCGAGTCGTCCCAAGCCTTGCTTTTTTGCCCTATTTCCCTTATAGTTCTGCCACATTTAAATCATTAAATTCAGTCTATGCCAATTACCAAAGGAGCAATGAAAGCCGATCGTCAAGCTAAGCGCCGTCGTGTGTATAATCTGCGTCGCAAGAGTGTATTAGCTGATACGGTTAAGGCGGTGGAAAAAGCCGTCCTAAGTGGTGATGTCGCCAAGGCCAAGGAACTTTTGCCAAAGGCTTACCAAGCCATCGACAAAGCCGCCAAGCGGGGTGTTATTAAAGATAATACCGCTTCGCGTAAGAAGTCTCGGCTCACCAAGCGCGTCAAAGAAGTTAAGACTGCTTAAGTACAACTCAAATAGCCCGACAATTAAATCCCCCGTTGGGGGATTTAATTGTCGGGCGCGAAGTACGCCACCAAAATGCCCATCGCTCCTGTAACAGGAGTCGGGGTGGGGTTGGTATAGGTTGCCGTGATGGTCAGCACATCGCCAGCCTGAACGTCGATATCGACTGGTCCGTGCGGAGTGTCGTACCGGTAGGGATCATCGTCGGCTTTTCTGGTATTAAAGCGTTTTACTAGTTCGCCGTTCAAATACACCGCCAGATTTTGTCCACCTTCCCAGCCGTGAATATGGCCACCCAAGTAGATCAACTTACCGGACTCTGCGAAACGGTGGGTAGCTGGCGATAGCTCTATAGCTCCTGGGTCACCCTTGGTGAAGCTGGTGGTGTTACCTGGTACCACGAAGCTGTCACTACAGGGGTCGTCGTTTAAGTCCAGTTGAATCATTTCAACCAAACGCAGATTATTTCTCTCTCCTGGTGGCGAGAAGAGTTTTATTTCAGCGAAGACATTGTAGTAGTCGCGGCCGTGTCCAATTGGAGGGAGTGGGTTGTGTACCATGGTTTGAAGAAACAACGGTGAACCGGCCGGTATGAGTTGCGCATAGCCTGGCGGAAGATTGAGGAATGGGTGATGCATCTGATCTTCGCCAATTACGAATAGTGGGGCCGGGCGCTCTGGACAGTTGAAGAAACGTTCTTCCTGGTGAGCTAAAACAGCGTGGTGTAAAGTGGTTGCGTCAGCGTTATGAAGTACAAACTCGGCCCGCGAGATTAAGAGATTGGTGGTTGGTCTCACAATCCCAGATGAGATATGGTGATGATGAGACTTGAGTAATAGCGAGTCCCCATGTTGGTGTTCGTGCGGTGGAATGTGGGCGACCGTTTCGGTTTTTACAACCAGGCGGGGGGTGTCGCTGAGTAACTGAGGTCGCGGGTGGTAGAGAGTTTTTATCAGTATTAACAAAAGTAATCCTATAAACCCAACGCGTAAGATTCGTGACATTATAATGAGTATAGCAAAATACCGAATTTATTATCAAAAATTCGGGCCGGGAAATAATTTTACAACCTATAAATAAATTTCTTAATTTATTTTGTCCATAAATGGCGATGCCCAAACTTAATTTATCGGTAACTCCAAAATGATATAATTAAGTTAAGACTCTAGCTTCATTCATGAAAGATAGCATCCAAAATTTCAGACACAATCTACCAAGAGATCTAGCGCAGTTATTTAATTCAAATAAAGCTGTAAGAGAAAAGTGGGATCAGCTTACTCCGCTGGCTCGCAACGAATGGATCTGCTGGGTGACGATTGTAAAAAGAAAAGACACCAGGCAAGAGCATCTCATCCGACTGCAGGAAGATTTACTCAGGGGTCAAAAGCGACCGTGCTGCTGGCCGGGATGCCCGCATCGTCGCGCTAGGGCAAGGAAATGGTTCAAGTAAAAAGTTTTTATGCATATAGATACAAAGAAATATAACAAGTCTCAAGTCACAACAGATACTGTAATTTGTAATGCACTCGCGACTGTAATTGACAGCATTCTCACCACAGCTGAAAACAAACGGTGGCATCGGCACCCCGTTTGGTTTATTGATGGAAATCCGATCGTTGGGTACAGTAAACAGAAGCCTGGCATTCGATTGATGTTCTGGAGCGGTAAAGATTTTGAGGAGACAGCCTTGGATGTTGTCGGCAAGAATTTCAAGGATGCGTCAATTTTCTATACATCAGTTAATGAAGTAAACTCTAAAGATCTCAAACGTTGGCTCAAAAAGGCCCAGTCAATCCAGTGGGATTATAAAAATCTGATCAAGCGAAAGGGGAAACTGGTACGTCTGTAGCGTACAATTTCCGTATACAATAATAATTATATGGCCACTACAAATATTTATTTGAATTTCAAAGACCAAACAGAAGCAGCGTTTCTATTTTATCAAGCAGTCTTTGGTGGAGAATTTGAGGGCGATGGAATTAGTCGTTTTGGTGACATGCCAGCCCAAGAGGGAGAGCTTGAATTATCGGATGAAGATAAAAAGCTAGTGATGCACGTTACGCTCCCGATTCTTGGTGGTACCAAGTTAATGGGGAGTGATGCGCCTTCCTTTATGAATTCTGGGTTGATAATGGGTAACAATGTATTTATTAGTCTTCATCCAGACACGCGGGCCGAGACTGAGCGACTGTTTTCTTCTCTCAGTAATGGAGGGTCGATTGTTATGCCACTTCAGGACATGTTTTGGGGTGATTACTACGGCATTTGTGTTGATCAGTTCGGGGTAAGTTGGATGTTTAATTGCGAGAGTAAGATTTAGTTAATAATCTATCTCGAGCCGTGGAATGGAATAGTCTCGGAGTAGATTTTTAAAAGGTGAAACATTTACGCAATACGTAATTGCCGGAGCCGTTACTAATACTTAGGGGAGAGATTCGTTCACAGATAAATTTCATGTAGAAATTTTAGGCTACTCTACCTAACGTGTCGAGGGCACGTTACTCTCCTTACGCTCAAGGAGAGGGCATCTTAGCGAGTGTCTTGAAAAATCGTCCTGACTGTCACTAAGCTAATTTATTTTCTTTCCGGCATAAATTAGCAAGTGCCGCGACACGGTTGGTCGGCTCTAAGGGGGCCCGGCTCCGCCGTCCGAATCCCTTTCTCGCTCGTACAAACAAAAACAGCCCCGACGGGCTTTTTGGTACTCGCGGCCTGTCCGGGATTCGAACCGACCTCGAGCTAGCTGTTGACCCTTCAATATAGGGCTCTAACAGCTAGCTGTTGCTCGCGGAGAGAGGGGGATTCGAAACTTACAGTTTCAGTACCCCAATTGGCTAGATTGTGTCGTTCGTAAACTCACTCACAATCTAGCTCAATCGGGCTTCGAATCCCCCACGTGAGTGACATTTAGTCACTCACTTCTCTCCGCGAACAAAATATGCGCCAAGAGGCGCTATTTTGTACTCGCGGAGANNGCGGTGATCTACTGACCTTTGCTCGAACCCATTTCGAGAAAGGACAATAATTGTGCCGCGCGGAGCGCGTGGTGGCTTTGTACTTTCGTGTACGCATTGGTGCGCGTGGTGATGCTTTACGCGCCTCGGGGCGCGCTCCGCTCCGCTACGCGCGCAGCAACCCTAAAAATTTCCTTACCATTTGAAAAAGCGGAAGGGGGTGCGGGGGAAGCCGCCAAAAAGTTGAAAGGAAATTTTTGGGTTACTTCGCCTTACAGTCTTCCGAAAGTTCTTTACAAAGCCCTTTTAAGAAGTAGGGGCTTTGTTCATCACTTTCTCCAGACTGTTGGCGACCGAGGCGCTTCGCGCGTTCGAGTACCGTGGTGAATATCTAACCACGCTCACAAACCCGCCAGCACCTCGCATAGGCCGCTCACATTCGTTCGCGTGGCCTGCCTTAGTGCTGGCGGGGGTGTTCGCTTCATTTCGCTTCATTAGGTTTATTCAACCCAGTCAGCTGTTTTCCAGACATCATAAATGCGTTTAAAAGAAGGCATATCGTCTGAGTTCATATCTTTATTGTGGTCTTCCTTGCCCAGAATTGGCTTACCCTCAGTATCACGCAATATTTTAACTGTATACTGATCCAATCTTGTCGGAGACGCAGCAATAATACCAATTCCTTCTCCTTTCTTTTGAATTGATGCGGGGACGTATTTTTCTCCTGGTTTAGGCATTACTCCTCTCCAAAATTCAGAAATTGTCACCAAAGCAGTACACCTAGTTTCTGCTACTTTTTCAGCAATTCTCTCAAAAATTAAATATCGGTCAGCTGGACGGCTCATCCCCAAAAACTCTATGATTGGCGGTTTATTAGGGAAATAAAGAAAAACAGCCGGTAGTATGCTCCCGTCCACCTCCATTGTGTATTTTGCCATCTCAACATGGAAAGGAATTTTGCTAAAAGGAATTTCACCAACTTCGTTTTTTGTTGACTCAACAATTTCTTTTAACTTTGAGTATCGTTCCTCTGCTATCTTTAAAGATTTTTTAGATGGTCTGTATATTGTAGTACTTACTTCAGTCATGACTTCGCCAGAACTGTATAAAATCCTTACAATTCTTCCTTGCGCCACAGTGTTGTGCAACTTCACCATGTAATCTTCATCTACGTTGACGTGTTTATTTTTCTCGCATAATAGTGCGTTTGTGTGTCGCACTTGTTCATGAGCTAAATAAACTAAGTTTGTAAGCACACCAAAACAATAGATAAGCACATCAACAACTTCAGCTTTTGGAAAATCCTCAACGATCCAAATTCGCTCGGCTTCAATTATTGAATGGTCTTTTATTTCATCAGGAATTTTTACTTTCTGTCTAAACCAGTCAGCAATAAAACCCATCGGTATTTCAGGGTCTAATTTTGCTGCAAAAAGTTCTCTTTCGTAATGGTCTTTGAAACGTACCTTTGTATAACTGCACTTTTTAAGGTCGCCTTCTTTGACAACATAATTTCTTGCATCTACAAGCCAGCGCAATGATTCATCTTCTTTTAGTTCCTTCTGCTGTTTTTGATACCATTCATTGAAGCCATCAGTATGGGCTAGCTCTTTTTGCAACACAAATGTGACATTTCGTAGTGCTTGAATAATATTGTTTAGATGTGATGTGAATTCGAGTTCCTCGTGGTAGTTATCCTTGATATTTTGAAAAAGTACAAACGCCTGATTAAGTCGATTGTGTGTTTCCGGCAGTGAGCATGGTATTTTTTCTGACTTTTTCTCCATGCATCATATTTTAGTCCTTTTAAGTTTTAAGAAAAATATGTTTGAAATGAGGAAAACCCCGGTTATAAAATCAATTGGTAACCAAATTTCACGAGTAAGATGGATAGGAATAAAAGGGTTAAAAAGCACGGCAATAAAACCAAGAATCCAAACCCATTTTTCCTTTTGCTCTTCATAAGCTATCCAAGCTACATATGCGGTTGAAGCAAAAACAACGAAGCGAAGAATCGTGAAAAATCCATATTGCCAGCCATCAAGTAGGGCAAGAAATAGCGTAATCGCTGCAATAGTTAGAGCAATATTCTTCTTTTGATTATTGCTCATAGTTTGCAAATTTACGTCTGGCGTATTCGTCGTTCTTTTCCTCAGCTCTACCTGCCATATAAATACCTAGCATTTTCAAACCAAAAGCTAGTACCGAGAGTAGTATGAGAATGAAAAGAACGAACAGTTCTCCATCCAAAAGACTTGCGAGCATGGCGACAGGGATAACACCAACTCCACCAAGCATAAGCCCAATAAATACCCCTAAAAATCCCCAAGTGAAATAAGTAATTAAAAGACCAGTGAACCAGAGTGTGAGTCCGAAGATATAAGAAGATATAAACATTCCGATTCCTCCAAACACTCCTGTTTTTCTAAAGAGCGAGAGGGGTAGAAGAATAAAGAGATTTATTCCAAAAGCTATCCAAGTCAAATTGATTAACCACTGTAAGACATGTTCACCAACCCAGACAGCTCCCTGAATTATCCATACGCTAATAAGCAAAAGGAGCAGTAAAAAACCTGCTCCTATAACAAACCCTCCAACATTTTTTAGTCCGTTTACCATATTTTAATATGAGCTAGAAATAACATCAGACACGTCACTAAAATGACGATTGCCGGGCGAACAGAGAGTGAGGTTATTTTGATAAAATTGAATTATTTCAGAAATTTTTTCTTGCCATTCAACATTAATCTCAGTCATTTGCTTATCACAGTATGGAACAGGGTTAGAGTTGTAGCAAGAATCAAGACTTGCTCGTTCATTTTGCCAGTCGTCATACCATTCTAAGTAAGCGTCATCAACCTCGTCCACAATGTCTTGTTTTTGCTCCAAACAAGCTTCTTCCGAGTAATCGTCTATAGGTTCTACTTCATTTCGTTGTGCGATACTTCTCTGTGCTTCTTCCATTTCAAGGACAACTTGATAATAGTCCCATCGATCATTTATATCTTCGACCATCTCGTCAAAATCATCTTTCTCTTCAAAAGGTTCTCCGACCTCTGCACATAATTTTGTTAATGCATCAAAAGTTTGTTTGTGTGAAATGTCAGAAAGTTCATCACAAATCTCCTCGACACCCGCAGGAATTGAGTAAGTTACAGCGATAGGTTGAGTCACGTTCTGTGTTGATGGAATTTGAACAGGTGTAACTATCTCTTCAATAGCTTGTTCAGTTGTCTCAGTTTCGTTTACTGTGGCTTCATCGCTAACCTGAGTATCTGGAACAATATTTGATGAATCTGTTACTTCTTCATTGTCTTCATCGTTTGTAACCTCTGTAACGAGTGAGTTATCTTCGGGAATAGTTGCCTCAGTAATTTCTTGCGCAACCTCAGCGGGTTTTGAAATTTCTTTAACAACATAATAGCTTCCACCACCAACAACAGCTGTACCGAGTAATATTGCAATTAAAATCGGAATTGTAATGAAACCAAAATTATTATTGTTATGTTGCATAAAATTCCTTTATTTAACAAACCACTCAAGCGGTTTATTGTAGAGCTTAGCAAACTTCTGTAGTTCTAAAATATCTAAACGCTGCTCGCCAACCTCAACCCTAGACACATATGATTGAGTACGCTTCAACTTCTTAGCAACATCAATTTGACGGAGTCCAGTTTCAAGACGTGCTTGTTTAAGTTTCCCAACAAAGTCCGCGTACTCTTTGCTTCTTATTGTGTCTACCATGATAATAACATGCTATATGCAGGAAATGAATACCTAAACTTTGCATATAGTGGTAAACTGAACCCGTGTGCCGAAGTCTCGCAACACCCAAAAATTTCCTTTCAACTTTTTGGCGGCTTCCCCCGCACCCCCTTCCGCTTTTTCAAATGGTAAGGAAATTTTTAGGGTTGCTGCGCGCGTAGCGGAGCGGAGCGCGCCCCGAGGCGCGTAAAGCATCACCACGCGCACCAATGCGTACACGAAAGTACAAAGCCACCACGCGCTCCGCGCGGCACAATTATTGTCCTTTCTCGAAATGGGTTCGAGCAAAGGTCAGTAGATCACCGCAAATTGTAACTTCTTGGTCTGAGAGGCCGGAAGGCCGCCGCCCCGCAGGGGCGGCGGCAAGCAAACGAGCGCGTTGGCGAGCCACAAACTGGCTCGGCACGCTGGCGGCGAAGTGGGCGGTTTTGTCTCTTGTTTTGAATCTAAAAGTTATTTCATATGTCCAAACCAAAATACTTTCTATACGCTCGTAAATCGTCAGAAGAAGACGATAAGCAAATGATGAGCATTGAAGCGCAGTTGGTGGAGCTTCGAGAATTTGCGCGTAAAGAAAATCTTGAAATCCTGACGGAGTTTCAAGAGTCGAAAAGTGCAAAGACACCCGGCAGAACTGTGTTTGGTGAGATGATGGCGAAAATAGAGAGTATGGGGAATGTTGGCGTTTTAGCGTGGCACCCCGACCGATTAGCTCGTAACAGTATTGATGGCGGTCGAGTTATTTACGCCGTAGACCAAAGAAACATTGTGTCTTTGCGCTTTCCGACGTTTTGGTTTGAACCCACTCCGCAAGGGCTCTTTATGTTGCAAGTGGCTTTTGGGCAATCTAAATATTATTCAGATAATTTATCGGAAAACGTCAAAAGAGGCGTCCGCCAAAAACTGCGCCGTGGTGAGTGGTTGAACTTAGCTCCTCTCGGCTATGTGAATAATCCGCGTATTCGCAATATTGAGCCAGATGAGATAAAAGGCAAAATCATCAAAAGAGCGTTTGAAGAGTATGCTACTGGAAACCATACCTACGTTTCATTAGCGCAGTTTTTGGCGGACTTGGGTCTCACTACCAAACAGGGCAAGCCACTTGCCAAAGTTTCCATCAAAAAGTTGCTGACCAACCGAGCGTATCTCGGATTCGTGAAGTATGGTGATGAATGGTTTGATGGAAACTTTGAACCACTCATTTCTCCGCAATTGTTTGAAGACGTGCAGAAAGTATTGCAAACGAGAGAACGACCGCGTAAACGGAAAGTCAAACATGACTTTCCGTTTACCGGGCTTTTTCGCTGTGGGGAGTGTGGCTCGATGATAAGTGCCCAGTGGACTACTAACCGTCATGGCACGAAGTACCGTTATTATCGGTGCTCGAAAAAGCACGGTCGTTGTGGTCAGTCGTACCTCCAAGAGAAAGACCTCGTCTCGCAACTACATGCACGTCTTCAAACAATCTCGCTGCCTGAACGCTATACAAGCTGGATGATGGCGGAAGTTGAAAAATGGGAGCAAGAAGAAAAAACTATCTCAAGCAGCGAGACAGAACAGCTTTCAGACAAAATCAAAACCAACGAAGAACGCATGAATAAGTTGGTTTCTACCTACTTGGATGGCGATATACCAAAAGACATCTATTTGAAACAAAAAGATACACTCATGCGATCTTCGCTGGTTTTGGCAGATAAAAAGAAAGCTGTTCTTAACGGAAGAAATGAGTGGGTCGAACCCTTGCGGGAGTGGATTTTAGATACAAAACAAGCCGCTTTTTTGTCCGAATCAGCGGATTATCACCAAATTAAATCATTCGTCCAAAAAATCGGAACGAACCCTACGGTTCGTGACAAAACCGCCCACTTCGCCGCCAGCGTGCCGAGCCAGTTTGTGGCTCGCCAACGCGCTCGTTTGCTTGCCGCCGCCCCTGCGGGGCGGCGGCCTTCCGGCCTCTCAGACCAAGAAGTTACAATTTGCGGTGCATGTAGGTATGGTACCCAGACCTCCAAGCAACATAAGGGTATTTTAGCGCATTTTTCTGAGAGAACTTAGGGTTTGTAGGTCGGGGTCTCTTTTTCGAGAATAAGGCGCTGGTCTGGACTTCTCGCCGTTTCCGTTCTCTGTTATCGGTTTCCCCAAATGCCAACAAATGCCAATTTTTGTGACAAAATTTTTTACGATATAATATAGAGCATGACCGTAGGCGAATTGGTATATCAACAAATGAAGGACGGATACACTCCCACCTTTCCACTCTCGGATGGGTTTATTTCGACGTTGAACCGAACCGCCGAGGAATCCCAAAAGCTCGTGGAGACGATGAGGAAACCGTTTGAGCATATGCAGAGGACGTTGGAAACCATGCGCCCTCACCTTGAGGCGATGCATAACGTCATCCCGAGGGTAGCTCCGCCCTTCATTCCTTCCATATACGAAGAGCAGGACGAGGGTATCATCCTGCCCGCGCTTAGAGGTTCGGTTCAGGAGTATGTCGTAGAGGATACGGATGCCGCGCCAGCAAGGATTGAGCGAGCGATTTCCTCATATCTTCTCCCTGGCAACGCCCAGTGGGGGTCGCTCATGTTTCATTTCCTCGATGGGCATACTGTTCGCGTCTCGCACCCAGATATGCCAACAAAGAAATTCACCTATACGGAAATGGGCTTTGTGAACGAGAAGACGATGCTACCGGATAGAAAGTGGGAAATGCTTCGAGCGATTGCTGATCGCGGCGGCTCACTCACAAAAGACGGTTGGGATCGCCGCTTCCACCGCAACATCAAATACGAACTCAACGAGGGACTCAAGCGATTCTTCGGCATGACGACAAGTCCAATCCCTCGATACACTCGCAGAGACGGATACTCGACCCTCTTTGTCATTCGCGGAGACCGATAGTCATCCTAGAAAAAATGACGATGCAAAAGACCTTTCGCCCGAGTGGCGAAAGGTCTTTTGTTTGAGAGCTAATTTTGTCATTTGTCGTTACCCGCTTGCGGGAAATTGTCATTTCATCATCGGATGACGAATAAGGGTAGAAGAGTATTACTAAGAACCTCTTCTGAAATTACCCATGGAAAAAGAAAAGATCACATGGTCGCCCGCCACTCGCAAGCTCGGCGACCTGATCAAGAACGGATACAATCCGCGCAAGCTAAGCGAGAACGAGCGACGAGACTTGGAGAAGTCCGTCAAGGAATTCGGTACGGTCGTGCCGATAGTCCTCAACATCGACTCAAGAGCCAACACCATCATCGGCGGCGAACAGCGCGTCAAGGTGTACGCCGACCTCGGCATCGAGGATGTCGAGTGCATGGTGCCGTCACGCGAGCTTTCGCTTGAGGAGGAGCGCGAACTCAACCTCCGCCTCAACAAGAACACCGGCTCGTGGGACGAGGAGCTTCTTAAGGAGTTCGACATGAATGTGCTTCTTGATGTCGGCTTCGGCGACGAGGAGCTTCAGAACCTCTTCGATGACGTGGACGTGGTCGATGACGACTTTGATGTCGAGAAGGCGCTCAAGGAGACGATCACACCAAAGGTGAAAGCCGGAGAGATCTGGGAACTTGGCAAGCATCGCCTCCTCGTCGGCGACTCAACCGATAGTGAGTCAGTGTTAAAGCTCATGAACGGAGATGTGGCGGACATCGTGTACTGCGACCCGCCATACAATATCGGTCTCGACTACTCCAAAGGTGTCGGCAACAAGGAAAAGTACCAAGGCTCGTATTCCGGAAAAGACGACTCCAAGAAGGACAGCGAGTACATGGCCTTTTTGGATAAGAGCATGGAGGTGGCGAAGTCGGTCAGCAAGAAGGACGTTCACCTCTTCTACTGGTGCGACTCCTCATACATCGGCATGGTGCAGGCTCTCTATGCCAAGCATAAAGTGAACGCCAAGCGCGTCTGCCTGTGGCTGAAGAACAACCAGAACCCCACTCCCAAGATCGCCTTCAACAAGGTGTATGAGCCGTGCGTATACGGCACTATCGGCAAGCCGTACCTCAATACCGGCATGAACAACACCAATGAGATCCTCAATCAGGAAGTGACTACCGGTAACCAAGTCCATGACGAGATATTCGACATGATCGACATCTGGATCGAGAAACGGGACAACGCCAAGGACTACCAGCATCCAACTCAGAAGCCCGTGACCTTGAACGAAAAGCCGTTCAAGCGATGCAGTGCTCCACTCCACATCATCTTCAGCGGATTTGCCGGAAGCGGAAGCGACCTCATCGCGGCAGAGGAACTGGGTCGCGTGTGGCGCGGAGTCGAGAAGGACCTCATCTTCGCAACCATCGTGATCGACCGATGGGAGAAGTTTACCAACCTTAAGGCGAAGAAAATCCATGAAAGCAACTAAAGGAGACATTTTCAAAGTCGGCGACCACATCATCGCTTGCGGCGACTCGCTTGATCGGGCGTTTGTCGGCAAAGTCATTGGTAAGCACAAAGTACGAGCGGTCGTCACCGACCCGCCCTACGGAGTCGCCTACGTCGAGAACAAGCAGGGACTCGTAAAGATCAGCACGGACGAGACGAAAGCAATCGCCAACGATCATCTTCAGAGCGAGGAGGAGTACGAGAACTTCACGCGCGGATACCTTGGCGCGGTCATTCCGTATCTTACGGAATACAACGCGGTCTACATCTTCAATGCAGACCCAATGTTCCCGAGTCTTCGCGCAGGCATGAAATCCGCAGGCTTCTACTACTCCCAAATGATCATCTGGCTCAAGAACCAGCCAGTGATGAGCCGAAAAGATTACCTGTCCATGTATGAACTCATCGCGTACGGCTGGTTCGGCAAGCACAAGATGGAGCGGTCGAAGGCACGCAACGTCATCTACCACCCTCGCCCTACGAGATCAAAACTGCATCCAACGCAGAAGCCAGTTGGCTTGCTGAGGAAAATCATTCCGAACTCAACGAAGGTCGGCGACATTGTGTATGACCCCTTCCTCGGAAGCGGGTCAACGGCAGTTGCGTGTGAGCACTTGGGTCGAAAGTGCATCGGTATCGAGCTTGACGAGGCGTATGTGGAAAGCGCGATCAAGCGACTTGAAAAGCTCACCGGCGAAAAGGCGGTGAAAGTATGAGCGTATGCAGGGAGAAGATTTTTCCAAGGATCCATACAAGAAGCAGGTCTACGAAACCTACGCTCTTTGGAAGTCCCTCCCTTCATTCCTCAAGGGACAGCCGAGAGTCGCGCTTGAGAAGTTCGGCATCGAAGAAGAAACGATGTTTGAACTACTCGACATCAAGACCCAACTCGACTTCTCAAAAAAGTACGAGGTTGATACCGGCACACTCTCCGACTGGAACAAGCGTCTTGAAAAGGATGGACTGACCAAGGACTTAAACGCATGGGCGCGGAAGCTCACGCCGAATGTCATGTTTGCTCTCTACAAGAACATCATTAAGAGCGGTCGAGCGCACGAAGTCAGAACGTGGTTTGAGATCGTAGAGCATCACTAATATGGAACCGATTAGATTAGAAGAAATTAATAGCATCCTCTCGGACACCTTGCGAAAGGTGGTGAACCGCGAGATATCGCTCAAGCAGGCATCCATGATTGCAAAGATTGCGGGGACACTTTCGCGCAATATTGCTAACACCGAGCTAAAGGAACGGGTCGAGTTCCTTGAGAGTCTGCTCGACAAGACACGGTAGATATATGAAAAACCTCAACAACATCATCAAGCGATCCAACCTCAGCCCGTTCGAGCGGGTGGCGGCACTGGTTCGCAACAACGAACACAAGCGCACGACCGGCAAGGACATGTTGAATGAGGCACAGCTCCACTCTCTCACGCAAGGATGGTCTGCCCGCATGGGAGAAGCGAACGAATACAACCGATACTTGGAAATCGCCCGCCTTGAGAACTCGATGAGCATCGACGCGACGACTTTCTCATACAAGGCGGAACTTGCGGTCGTGCGGAATCAGCGGGTGCTCGCGTACTGCCTCCAGAACTTGAAGAAGGTCAAAGATTTGGAGCGCGAAGCGATGATGCAAGGAATCAGCGAGCAGGAGTGCCTCAATTTCGCCCTCGCCCACACCTATCTCGAATACCGAGACACGCTCCACTTCTTCACCTTCGAGAACCTTCCGCTTGAGGTACGACAAGACTTGGCGATTCTCGACAACTCAGTGGGCTTCAATCGCCGATACCTTGAGGAAGAAGTCATGCTCTATGAGATGTTCAAGGATGGGAAACTTAGCCCTAAGAACAGGGACACGCTCATCGATGCCATCTTCTCCCGCGTATATCACGACGGTATCAGGAAGATGCGTGGCGGTGCCGAGCGTGACGGCTTCATGATCGGCGACTCCTTTGCCGAACTTCCGCTCAAGGAAGTGATGCACAAGGTTGCCTATGATGCGGGCATCGTATGGAAAGACAAAGACGATGAAGTGCTTCTAGATGAGATAGCGGCGTATGCAAAAGAAAAAGACACCACGATGGTGTCTCTCACTAGAGAGTCGCTTCACTTGTGGCTCGATGAGGGACTCTTCACTGAATACTTCGCACCGATGTTTCTGAGCAACCAGCACAATACATGGAATGGAGACACGAAGATGCTCCACACTGAGTTGTTCACCATCTGGTATGACGAGCTTGAGAAATCCAAGAAATACTTCGCAGGTCTCTTCAGTGCGCGGAAACTCAAACGACAAGACGTGGAGATGACCATACTCGGAGAGAAGATGGTGTTCGAGATCATCACTGGCGAGAGTCTGTATCTGTGCCGAGAGGATGCGGAGTTTGTGCGGCAATACAAAAAGCAGGTCGAGATGATCCTGCCATTCTCCAACTTTGCCTGCTTCATCGACAAGTATGCAAAACCCATATCCTCATACCGCACGCTCTGCGAGTTCAGAAAACTTGGAAAGAAAGTGTCCAACACCTTTGATGTGGACTTCACGACGAAGTATGACGAGATGATCGAATCGTACCAAGAGGAGGTGAAGCTCCTCAACCACGAGATGCGGAAATTGACCGACGTGGCGACGGAGAATATCTATGCAAAAGCCGACGAGGAGTTCCGTTACGGCATCCACATCACTGACGGCAGTTTCGGCTTCGACCTTGAGGAGGAGTGCGAGATGCCTGAGGTGATTGAGCGGTATACGGAGGAGTTTAGGAAGGTGATGTAGCTTAGTTTTCCTCTGCTTTGTTTAGTATGAAAGAAATCATCTTATATCAAAATAATTATTGCAACTCAATCTGCCGCCTTCATCAGACCCTCAAGATCAAGCGGCTCCGTCACCATCTCCACCATCCCGTCATTTGAGACTTTCCATTGCTCTTTAGGACGGTCTACATACAGCTCCACACCGTTGCCCTCTGGGTCTTTGAGGTATATGGCTTCACTAACTCCATGATCTGCCGAGCCGTCCAGAGGATAGTTCGCCTCCATTATCTTCTTCAACACTTTTGCAAGTTCTGGCCGAGAAGGATACAAGAACGCTACATGATACATACCCGTGTGACCTCTTGGCGCAGGCGTGGCATCTTTCCCAGCCCACGTATTGAGTCCGATGTGATGATGATATCCGCCAGCAGAAAGAAACACTGCTGAGTCGCCATAACGTGCTGATATCTCAAACCCTAACAGGTCGCGATAAAAGCCGAGTGACCGTTCAAGATCAGAAACGGTGAGGTGTATGTGTCCTACTTTTGTTTCTGGATGTGCCATAGCTTTGTGAGCTAGAAGCCCAGCTTCTCATTCACGAATATGATGTGTGACTTTCGACCCATGAACGGCTGTTCTTTGTCTATGATGAGCGTCTTTGCAATATAGCTCCCAGCTTCTACGCCGACTGATTTCATGCGGGTATCTTCAAGCGGGAATACGACCTCCTTGAGACGGGCCATTGAGCTATTCAAGTCTGGAGTGATTTTTTGTGTACCCACAACAAGAATCATATTCGGTGAGGTGAAGACAAGGTGAGGCAGTTGGCTACCAGAGTTTGAAGCAACCACGATCTCGCCAGTTTCAGCGACAGCGTGAACAGAACCGAGATAAAAGTCGGAAAGGACGGAGTGCTTGCGAAGTTCTGCTTGCTTTACAGGATCTTTTTCTGCAAGGATCGCGTCTTTGAGGTTATTCCACCCGTGTGTTCCCGCTTTGAGGAGGTCGATAAAACCAATCTCTTCCAAAGTTCTTGACGCGCCGCTTTGAACGGACACGCCTTGCGGGATCAGTTCTTTGATCCTTGCAAGCGCTTCTTCTTTGGTTTGGACTAACTCTGGCAGATGACCTCGCTCTGTGAGAGCGGTCATTGTTTTATTGATAGTTTCTTGTGATGCTAATTCGTTGTTCATATGTTTTGTGTTATTTAGGCAAACTGGTTGCCAGTTTCTTTAATAATGAGGCCATATAGGAAACATTGACCGAGTACACTATTTCCTTGCCTTGTCGTTCGTCTTCGACAAGGTTAGCAGTCTTGAGAACCTTAAGATGCTGGGATACCGCGGGTTGCGGGAGTTTGGCTTTTTTAGCCACATCTCCCACAGTTGCGGATCCCCGCATCAGGACTTGCAGGATGCGGTAGCGGTTCTCGTTGCCGATCCCTTTGCCCATGTTGGCGATTTCTTTGCATATGTCTGACATATACATATATTAGCATATGTGAATATGGGGTCAACTAATGCAAATCTGCTATGCTTGTGCATACGGTAGCGAGAGTTGGCGTTCTTCGTTTTTACGGAGACGGTGCCGTGAGTACAGTCTGATCTTGTAGTCGGTACAAAGCGGCGGCGGCCTACGGGTGCGCCAAGAGCCCCTCGAGGGAGGCGAACGAGATATGGAGGAGGCGACGAAATCCTGCTCTGCCTCAAGTACCTGGCTACCCTAGCAAAAGACCCCTTTGGGGGTCTTTTGCTTTTCCGAGTTACCAACTCCATAGGGCTGTGGGACGCTCTAGACTCCTAGAGAGGCTTGCGTCATCAATGTGGTTGTATGAAAAACGCAACAATACAAGCGCCATTAGGGACTGCGGCGCAGGAAGCAGTCCCCGTGAAGGTGAAGTACTGCCTTTATGCAAGAAAGAGTAGCGAATCGGAGGAGAAGCAGGTGCTGTCCATAGACAGCCAGATCAAGGAGATGCTCCAACTGGCGGAACGCGAAGGACTGGAGGTGGTGAACATGAAGCGAGAAAGCCACTCCGCCAAGGAGACAGGACAGCGACCAGTCTTCAACGAGATTGTAGAGGAAATCAGAGATGGCAAATACAACGGTATCCTGACATGGGCACCGGATCGTATCTCAAGAAACGCCGGAGACTTGGGACGAATCGTAGACCTCATGGATGCAGGAAAATTGGAGATGATACGAACTTTCGGACAGACTTTCGGCAACAATCCGAATGAGAAGTTTCTCTTGATGATTCTTGGAAGCCAAGCGAAATTAGAGAACGATAACCGAGGCATCAACGTGAAGCGAGGACTAAGGACGAGAGTGGAAATGGGACTCTGGCCGGGTATGGCACCGCTTGGATACCTCAATCAGAAGCTGATGGACAAGAAGTGCAGGATTGTAGTTGACCCGCTACGCGCACCAGTCGTGAAGCAGATGTTCGAGAAGGTCGCATCCGAGCAATGGAGCGGACGGAAGGTATACAACTGGCTCCGCTTCGACCTGAATTTCCATACGAGAGGAAACAAACCACTGACCTTGAGCGGCGTATACAAGATACTCCAAATGCCCATATACTACGGACCATTCGAGTATCCTCGAAACTCAGGACAGTGGTACCAAGGAACGCATGAGCCGTTAATTACCGAGGAGCTATTCAAGCAGGTACAAGAGCGACTGAAGCGAGACAAGATAGTCAGAGAAAACCGAGAGTTCGCCTTCACCAAATTATTCACCTGCGGCATGTGCGGGTCAGGGATAACGGCGCAGGAGAAGTACAAGCTACTGAAAGACGGTACGAACGCCAAGTACATCTACTACTCCTGCTCGAAATCAAGAGATAGGAACTGCAAGAACAAGTACATCAGAGAAGAAGAACTCGTAGACGAACTCTTTAAGATCATCGACAA
>JRYF01000942.1_pt1 | contig 21133 bp, 13 predicted proteins | sample 235331 | NCBI WGS metagenome assembly JRYF01 (sample SAMN03074217, study PRJNA261475) | activated sludge metagenome | biome: Wastewater Treatment Plant; feature: Wastewater; material: Activated sludge; isolation source: activated biomass of a wastewater treatment plant treating hydrocarbon... ...
CAAATCGGTGATTTCAAGCATGACCTCCCCGAAGGGCAGGGCCTCGAGCAGGGTGAGGTTAAAAAAGTTTTTTGCAGGGTTCGGGCCGGTGACAAAATAATGCCTGCGGGGCGGGGTTGTTTCTTTTGCAGAAGTGATATAACAGCCTTCCAGATCGTTCCGCAGATGAAGGAGTTGGCCGTCTGTACTGAAACAGCGGATGATAAGTTGGATACCGTCCTGGTCAATTAATGAGCAGAAAGTTTCCGTCTGGAAGAGCCGTTCGATGTCGCCCATGCCTTCTACCCATGTGATATTCTCCACCGGTTCCTTGCAGGCAAGTGTGGCTGTTTTCCTGGGCACCCCATCCGCCAGGATGAGGGAACCCACCTCAACGATCTCTCTGCCAAATTGTGTGAAGTTATCATTGGGGACGAGCGTATCCCCTATCCCCATCTTGAAATCATAAATCAACCACTCCTCGCCCACGGCATCCAGTTTATAGACCTCCCCGTCAGTCTCCCTGAAAAAGCCGCTTCCCCCGACCCACGGCCCGCCGCTCTCCCCTATGGAGTAAATGAGTTCCCGGTAAAAATGGCTGCCGAGCAAGACAGAGTCCTGGCTAAAAGTATAGCGGCGGATTTCCTTCGGAAAACTGGGCAAAGGAAAGATGTAATCCACCACCCATTCGTTGGCAGGCGTCACGATAGGGATATAGTTCATCTTGCTGACCACTTCCTGGATATACGGGCAGTCTTTCCACAAACAACCGGTGCTGTCTGTACGGACTAACCACATATCCTCATCGTACCCGTAAACAGGAGAGGGGGGCGGTTGGTGGTCGGCCCGGTAAACCCGACCGCCGGCAACCAGGTCCCCATTGGGCAGTTCAGTCAATGCATCGAACCAGCACTGGAACCCAAACCCTTGCGGAATGGTAGGATTGATGTCCATGTTTTTGTTCAGCCGGATAACGCGGTCCCATTTCTTCTTTCCATCCGGGGCCATCCGAAACAAATAGCCCGACACGCCAAGCCCGTAAACCGCCGAGGTGGTAGAGCCTGCGCCGATGATATCCCCGTTTGCCGCCAATGCCAGTCTGCTGATGACCAAGGGGCCGTGCCCGACTCCCGCCGTGTCGAGCGGGGACTGCCACTTCAGTGACCCGTCCGGGCGCAGGGCCATGATGTGCTGGAGCCATCCATGCGAATAACTGACATACAGTGTGCTGTCCGGGCCGACGGCAAGGGATGCCAAGGTCCCTGATTGGTCTATTTCCGGCCCTTGCCACGAAAAAACCTTGTTGAATTCCTTGTCGAAACCGTGTACCACCTTATGTTCAATGTAATTTTGCTGCCGATAGCGATAGGACACGTACAGCACCGAGTCAGGCCCCGTGGCCATGTCTTCTATCTTGAGAAACTGGCCCGGCGCAGGGGATATTATCAGGATGGTGTCCGCTTCCAGGTTTTCGTCGAGGACAAACAAAACGGGTTTTTCCCGGTCCCGTATCTCCCCCCAGGCGAGCTGTACTTTGTCCAGGCTGTCCAGCACATTGGCCCCGGCAATGAACCTGTTGCCAAATTCAATGGCTCTGCTTATAACATAGCTGTAGAAGCGATCATCTTGGATATTAAGGTCCAGAGTGCCCAGGTAATCAAATTCGGATGTGACGGCACTGAATCCAATGTTATTGTTATAAACCCTTTCCTCTGCTGAAAGGCAAAAAACACCCTCTTTGAATAGCAAGCTCGGGCCGCCTTGTACCTCTCCCAATTTTACGACATGCAGGAAACTGTCGGCCGAAAGCGAGTAGGCACCCAGGACGGTACACAGTTTATCCGGGGCATCACAAACAGAAAAGCCCCTCGTGAATAGCGTATCTCCTTTTATATTAAAATCAGTGAAATTCTCAGGGCCTCCACCGAACGGATCGAACGTTTTTGAATACCAGGGCTGGGAGGCCAGCGGCAGGAAGGGAAAAAGTAAAAAAAGGAGGAGAAGATTTTTCATGATTTTGGATTTGATTGGAATGCTATAGCTATAAGCCCCGGGCCTGATATGAAACGGGGCCTTGAAGGCAAGCACACTGGCTTTTTGCCAAAAAAAGGTGAGGGATGGAAACAACGCCCTAACCCTCCTCCCCCTCCAGCACAACCTCCTGCTTGCGCTTCTCTCCCAACAGTTCCTCGAAGTTGACCTTTCCTTTTTTGCTCGACAGGTAAGAATACATCGCCGGGATGACGAACAGGGTGAGCACAAGGGAAAAAAGCACACCGCCGACGATGACCACGCCGAGAGGGATGCGGCTCGTTGCGGCAGCACCCAACGACAAGGCGATGGGCAAAGCACCGAGGGCCATGGTAAGGCTCGTCATGAGGATGGGGCGCAAACGGGCGCTGGCGGCTTCCACCACTGCCTCCATTTTCGACATGCCCGCCCGCCGTTTTTGGTTCGCAAACTCGACGATGAGGATGCCGTTTTTTGTGACCAAACCAATGAGCATGATCATGCCGATTTGAGAAAAGATGTTGAGGGTGTGGCCAAACAACGACAGCGACAGCACGGCTCCGGCAATGGCCAGCGGCACGGTGATCATGATGACCAGCGGGTCAACGAAACTCTCGAACTGGGCCGCCAACACAAGGAAAATGAGCACAAGGGCAAGGATAAAGGCAAAGGTGGTATTGCCGCTGCTCTCCGCAAAGTCACGGCTGGAGCCTGCGAGTTGGGTACTCCAGGTTTCGTCCAGCAGTTGGTCGGCAATTTTCTCCATTTCTGCGATGCCGTCGGCAATGGTGTGGCCGGGGGATAGTCCGGCGCTGATAGTTGCGCTTTTGTAGCGGTTGAAATGATAAATGACCGGCGGTGCGGTTTCCTCGTTGATGGTCACGAGGTTGTCCATGGGGATTATCTCGCCCCGGTTGTTGCGGACATAGATGCTCTTGAGATCGGCGGGGTCGTCGCGGTTGATGCGGCTCACCTGGCCGATGACCTGGTACTGTTTGCCGTCTTTGATGAAATAACCCAGGCGACGGTTGGCCAGGGCCAATTGCAGTGTCTCGCTGATGTCGGCCACGCTCACGCCCAGTTCGTTGGCTTTCAGGCGGTTGATCTCGATGCGAAGTTCCGGCTTGTTGAATTTGAGGTCGCTGTCGAAACCTTGGAAGACGGGGTTCATGGCCACCGAATCGAGGAAAGCGGGCAGTACCTCCCGTATTTTTTCAAAATTGTTGTTCTGGATGACAAACTGCACGGGCAGCCCGCCAAAGCGGCTGGCCGATATGGTCGGCTCCTCGATGGCAAAAGCCTTGCCCTCGCTGAATTTGCCCATGTTGCGGTTCACCATTTGGGCTATCTGGCTTTGGGAGCGCTCCCGTTCGGCGGGAGGTGAGAGCGTCACCCGCACAAAGCCCGTGTTGACGGAGCCGCTTCCCGTAAAGCCCGGCGACGTGACGGACAAGACCACTTCCCGCTCCGGCACGCTGTCCATCATGAAGCTGGACAGGCGGTCAATGTAGGCATCCATCGCATCGAAGCTGGTGCCTTCCGGGGCCGTGACCGACATGCGGAACTGGCTGCGGTCTTCCAGCGGTGCAAGTTCCGATTTCAGGTTTTTGCCTACCAGCCATATTATTGCGAAGCAACCCAAAACAATGGGCAAGGCCAGCCAGCGTACCCGCATGAATCCCCGCAGCATCCGGTAGTAGCCGTTTTCCATGCCCCGGAAAAACGGCTCCGTGACCCTGTAAAACCAACTGTGTTTGTGAACGTTGCCGGTCATTTTTACCGTCAGCACGGGGGTCAGCGTAAGCGATACGAAGGAGGATATCAGCACCGCCCCGGCCACCACGATACCAAATTCCTGGAACAGGCGGCCTACGAAGCCCTGGAGGAAGATAATGGGCAGGAATATGACGGCGATGGTGATGCTCGTGGCGATGACGGCAAAGTATATTTCTTTGGAACCTTCGAGCGCTGCCCGCCATTTGGGCACACCTGCTTCCAGTTTTTTGTAAATGTTTTCGGTGACCACAATGCCGTCGTCCACCACGAGGCCCGTCGCCAATACGATGCCGAGCAGGGTAAGCACATTGATGGTGAACCCGCTGAGGTACATGATGAAAAACGCACCGGTAAGCGAAACGGGAATGTCAATCAGCGGTCGGAAGGCGATGATCCACTCCCGGAAAAAGAGGTAGATCACCATCACCACGAGTATGATGGCAATGAGCAGGGTCTCCTGCACTTCGACGATGGAGTTTTTGATAAACTTCACGCTGTCGAAGGCGATGTTGAGGCGAATGTCGTCGGGCACTTCTTTCTTGAGTTGCTCGTAACGGCGGAAAAATTCGTCGTATATGGCCACGTAGTTCGAGCCTGGCTGGGGGATGATGGCGGTAGCGATCATGGGCACCATGCTTTCTTTCAGCACGGTTTCCTCGTTTTCAGGCCCCAGCAGCACCTTTCCTATATCCTTGAATTTCACCTCTGCTCCATCGCCGCTCTTGATGGTCAGGTTTTCAAATTCTTCTTCCGTGTTGAGTTGGCCGAAAGTGCGCACCGTCAGTTCGGTGGTGGTGCCGGCGATTTTGCCGGTCGGCAATTCCACGCTTTCCCTGGCGAGGGCGTTGCGCACGTCGGTGGGCGTGAGGCCGTAGGCGCTCAGTTTGGCCGGTTCGAGCCACAGGCGCATGGCCGGGCGTTTTTCCCCCCAAATCTGTACGCCGCTCACGCCGGGAATGGTTTCGAGGCGCTCGACGATGAGGTTGGTGGCCAGTTCAGTCAGTTCCAGTTGGTTGCGCGTGTTGCTCTGCACGGTCATGGAGAGAATGGGCCTGGCACTGGCATCCGCTTTTTGGACGACGGGTTGGCCGTCAATATCAGGGGGCAGGCTGCGCACGGCCTGCGCCACTTTGTCGCGCACGTCGCTGGCGGCATCTTCCAAGTCCATGCTCAGGTCAAACTCAACAGAGATGTTGCTGCGGCCCTGGCTGCTCGTGGAGGTGATGTTCCGAACCCCTGCAATGCCGTTCAGCGCTTTTTCGAGCGGTTCGGTCACTTGCGACTCGATGATGTCGGCATTGGCTCCGGCATACGTGGTGTTGACGCTGACGATGGGCGGATCAATGGCGGGATAGTCCCGCACGCCCAGGAACTGGAAACCGATAATGCCGAACAGCAGGATGAGGATGTTCATCACAATGGCAAGGACGGGACGGCGGAGGGATAGTTCGGAAATGGTCATTGTTGTATTTTATGTCATTGGAGGTCGTTGTGGGTCATTATCCATTATGCATTATGCATTATCCATTTGAATGTTTACTGATTGATAGGTTCACAAAAAAACTTCGCTCACCCCCCAAAGGTTCAACGGGCCGGCAAAGACTGCCCTTGTAGCGGAAGAATTGAATGTTCGGCAAAGGTTTTTCTTGTATCTTGGCTATCCAGGGCCGGGCCAACCACGGAAACAAAGTTGAGATGGTTGAGGGGGTTTAGATGGTTGAGGGGGCGGCTCAACCATCTAAACCATCTAAACCATCTAAACCATCTAAACCATCTAAACCATCTAAACCATCTTTGACCGACAAGGCACTAAAAATGCTTCCACCCCTGCGCCGTCAAGTCGTGCCTTTTGCCGCTGGCAGTGTGGATTTTCACCCCTTCGCCGGCATCGGTCATTTCGCCCATGATGTAAATGTCGGGCAGCAGGCGGATTCTTTCGAGGTCACCGGGGTCAATGGTGAAAAGCAGTTCGTAGTCCTCTCCGCCATTGAGGGCACAGGTGAGCGGGTCGAGGTGGAATTTCATGGCCATCAGCTTGGCTTCGTTGTGGATGGGGATGCCCGTTTCCTCGACGACAGCTCCCGTACCGGACTGCTTGCACAGGTGCATGAGGTCGGAGGAGATGCCGTCCGACACGTCAATCATGGCGGTCGGCACGAGTTGGGCCTTTTCAAAAATCTCGATCATGTCTTTCCGTGCTTCCGGCTTCAGGAATCGCCCAATGAGGTACTGCTGTTCCTCCAGGTCGGGTTGGATGCCGGGGTTGGAGAGGTAAATCTGCTTTTCCCGTTCCAGGATTTGCAGTCCCAAATAGGCCGCTCCGAGGTCGCCGGTGACGCAGAGCAGGTCGCCGGGTTTGGCTCCGTTCCGGTAAACGAGCTTGTCCTTGCTGCCTTGCCCAATGGCCGTGATGCTGATAATCAGGCCCTTAAGCGAGGAAGTGGTGTCGCCGCCCACGAGGTCCACGCCGTAGTGGCTGCAGGCAAGCCGGATGCCTTCGTACAGGTCTTCCAATGCCTCTACACTGAAACGGTTGGAAATGGCCAGTGAAACCGTCACCTGCTTGGGTTGGGCATTCATGGCATAAATGTCCGAGAGGTTCACGACGATGGACTTGTACCCCAGATGTTTCAGCGGAAAATACATCAGGTCGAAGTGGATGCCCTCCACGAGCAAGTCCGTTGAGACGACCGTGAGGTGGTTCCCGTTGTCAATGACGGCTGCGTCGTCGCCCACACCTTTCAGTGAAGAAGGGTTCCGGGTCTCAAAATTTTCGGTGAGGCGCTCGATGAGACCAAATTCGCCGAGTTCGCCAAGTTCCGTGCGGGGAGTGTCGTTGGTCATAAGAAGTGTTGGTTTGACAAAACAGGTTCGCAATTGAATCCGCAAATATTTAAAATCAAAACAAGGTTTTTGTGCCTTATCGGTCAAGTCCTTTGCATTTCTGAAATAGTTGAGGGGGTTTAGATGGTTTAGATGGTTGAGGGGGGGCTGCTCAACCATCTAAACCATCTAAACCATCTCAACCATCTCAACTTTGGTTCTGGCTTAATGCATCACAAAAACCCTGTACGCATCATTTTCAAAAACGGTACTGATGGGGGGCCAATCCCCTGCGCCCCAGTTTTTTTTATTGACAAAAACTAAGCGGCACCCTTTGGTTTTCAAAACATGCAGATAGTCGGGGGCCAATAATTCCTGCTTTGTGGAAAGCCAGCCCTTTCGATGGGAAAAGTACAATTCTTGGGGATTGCCGTCTTCGCTGTAAAATGCCACGAGATCGGATCGGCTGCCAAGCGAGTCGGCGATGGTTTCCAGTTCGAGTTTTGCCATTTCGGACGGGCGAATGTGGAAAGCATCTTGTTGGTTGGCAACACTTTCCATGGCAATGGCAAGCAATAACAAAATCCGCAACCATTTCAAGGGGATATGGCTCCAAGCATAGGCGGCCAGAAATGCCATGACGGGCACAAAGGGGATGATGTAGTAATTATGATGATAAAAGGAGGCCCCTGACTTGAACATAAACAGCAGAAAAACAGCGCTGAGCAGAGAAAAAAGCGGTAGTAGCCAGCGATGACGTTTCAAAAAAATCAAAATGACCCCGGCCATGTACAGCGTGAAAGCCAGGTAACTTTTCAATGCACTGACATAGAACCGCTCCGCTGTTTCGGGCAAATCAGCCATGATTTCCTTGGCGCCCTCCCAAAACGTTCGCATGGGATAATGCTCAAATCCGTAGGTTTTTACAATGAAGGGCAACCAGTAAAAATACCATCCACCACTTATGGCGAGCATGGCCGCCCCCACTCCGGCAAGCCATAATTTTCTGTCAACCGCCACCTCTTTATGAAATAGAGGAAAAAGTAGCACAGCGAGCAAAAAACTGGATGGCAGCTTGCTCAGCGACCCCGCAGTGCCCAACATGAAGAAGAGCAACAACCGCCACCCCTTGCCTTGATAGACGTACCCAAGCCCAAAGTACAAAGCGGCCAACACCAACGAAACACTGAATGTGTCGGGCATGATGATCCTTGAATGTCCGAACCAGATAGAACAAAGCAGCAGTAGGGCGGCAGGCAATGCCAATGTAGGAAAGGGTTTTTCCGAAGGGGGAACGGCGCGTTTGTCATCCACATTTTTTTTCACCAACAAATAGAAAAAACACACTCCCAAACTCGACACCAAGAGGTTGATCAGCCGCCCGTACCAATGTTGCCAGCCGAAAAGTTCAGCCGCCAGGTATATGAGGTAGTTAAAAAGCGGAAATTCTTTTGCCGTGATGCCAGTAAGGTCACCGGCCATGTCCACCCGTGCGTAGAGGATGTTATTGTCCACTTCGAGAAAGTTGCGGGCGTACATATTTGTGGTCGCCTGTCGCCAATTGTGGTTCCGCTCCAGGGGCGGGTTCGTAATGCCGTACAATCTCAGCAGGAAGAAGAGCAGGATGAGGATAGGTATGTCCGCCTTCAAAATAAATTTCATGTCAGGGCGTGGGTTGAGAAAAAGCGAAGGTAGCGTTTCAAGCCATTTCCCGCAGGGTGAACTTTCCCTGCACTTTGCCGGCATCAAAAGATCAGCATGACAAAAATTCCTATCTTGGCCGCTTTCTTGAGCAAAATACCGCATGGGGAAACCGCTTTTCAAAATCCGGGAACATGGCAAGTACGGCTTCATGGATGCCATAGGCGATGTGGTCATCGAGCCGCAGTACGTAGCAGCCGAAGATTTTTACAACGGCTATGCTCGCGTACAATTGAACGGCAAGATGGTGCCGCTCGACACGCAGGGCCGCCTGCTGATGCGCCACCTGTTCAACTATGTGGGCCTGTTCGAGGAACACTTGGCCAAGGTGCAACTGGTGCAGAAATGGGGCTTTATGGACGAGCGGGGAAGGCTGGCCATTCGCATCCGTTTTACCGATGCCGGATATTTCAGCGGCGGGCTGGCCCCGGTCGCCCTGTCGGGCAAATACGGATTCATCAACCCGGAAGGCGATTTCGTCATTGCTCCGCAATTTGAATGGGCAGGAGAATTTCGGAACGATCTCGCCCCTGCCACCGGAAACGGCTTGTCGGGGTACATTGACCGGGAGGGCCGATTCGCCATTCCGCCGCTCTTCGACGAGTGCATGACCTTTCAGGATGGCGTTGCCGCCGTGGTGCGGCAGGACAAATGGGGGCTTATTGACAAAACGGGCAAAGTGCTCCTCGCCCCACAGTTCGACCTGCTGGACAACTACGCCAACGGCGAGTTTTTCGATGGCATGGCCGTCGCTGTCAAAGGAAACAAATATGGTTTCATCCATAAAAACGGGGAGATAGCAATTCCACCGCAATACGATTTTGCCGGGGACTTTGGCGAAGGCATGGCACTGGTGGAAATCAATGGGCTGTTTGGCTATATTGATAAAGAAGGACAAATGGCCATCCAACCGCAGTACGAGGATGCGGGCGTATTTTCCGACGGACTCGCCCAAGTCAAAACCAGCGAGCGCTGGGGGTTCATGGACACGGAAGGCAAAATCGCAATCCCCCCCATCTTCGAAGCCGTATTGCCTTTCCGCGACGGCCTCGCCTGGGTCACCTACGAAAACCGTTGGGCCTACATCAACCGCTGGGGCGATGTGGTCTGGAAAGAACAGTAAAGGTTCGTGCAGGAATAACACCCTTCAATACTAACAGCAGCGCTTCTGGCAGGTCAGGGGGAAATGGGTTGATTGTTTTAATCTGCCAATTGATCTTGACTTTTTAATGGTGCGGGTGGATGCGTATTCCTACCTGACTGCCAACTAAATGTCTACGGTGCGGGTTAACCGCCGATGCCTACTTGGGCAGCCGCAGGTATTACTGATCGAAGGGGGCTATTACGGCGGAAAAAGGGAGCGAATATTTAAGGAATTGATTGGAAAGAGGGGGCGAATGGCAGTTGGGTTTCCTTGAGACCGTGCTTATTGAAGGAAAATGTGTTTTTTGAGGGGACTGGTGATGTAGGGGGAAGGAGGGACGTGGGTGCATTATTCATCGCACCTTAGGCAATCTCCTCATTGTCCGTTCGGGCAGATTGCTCCTAAGGATTACCTTTGCAAAAAACGCTACTGTTATATATGACACCAACGCTGCGCCCAACCTTCTCCGGTCACGAAACCTTCCAATGCCGCCATTTATGGTTGAAAAAAGGGTACAACTACGTGTTGCAAGGAAAGCCTTTCAATGCAGAGGACGCTGTTGTTGAACTTGGTGTCGGTAAAAACATGGTGTCAGCTATCCGCCATTGGATGAGAGCTTTTGACCTGTTGGGAGAGGGAGACGAATTAACGGATTTTGCTCACTGGCTCTTCTCCGATACAGGAAAAGACCCTTACCTCGAAGATGATGCAAGTCTTTGGCTACTGCATTACAATCTGGTGCGCAAAGGGTATGCAACCTCTTACAACCTGATTTTTAATGAGCTGCGCAAAGAGCGCATCGAGTTCAATAAGGACAGTTTCATCAAGTTTATCCAAAACAAATTTGATACAGTTATTTCTGTCAATTCGCTCGGAACAGATTTCGAGGTCTTTTTGAAATTGTATGTGGGCACAGAGTCTTCGAAGGATAATGAAGATGTCGTAGCCGGAATTCTAACAGATTTGAGATTGGTAAGAACCATCCATCGGGACAAACAACAGACCTTGTACCATATTGAAACCAACGAAAAGGAAGAATTACCGGAAGAAGTCCTGCTTTTTGCTTTGCTTAATGACCCTGAAATCGGGCTTTCCGTTAGCCTTGACTCCCTGGAAAGAGACTACAACAGCGTAGGTTCTATCTTTGCCATTAACCGGACGGGGTTAGTCCAGAAAATCGAAAGCCTTTGCAGCAAATATGACTTTCTGGTGTACAAAGATGATGCGGGCATCCGGGAACTGCAATTCAAAGAAAAACCCGATGCTTACAAAATCCTAAATGCCTACTATGCCTACTAAATACACTCCTTCCATCAATATTCTGCGAGACAAGGATGGTGAAATCAATTACCTTCCAACACCTAACGCTGAGCGGGTCGCAGAACAAATTGCCACAGATTTCAAAAATGGAATCCGTGCCTTTAATATCATTGGTTCGTACGGGACAGGTAAATCCGCCTTCCTTTGGGCACTCAGCCGGACGCTTCACGGGAAACAGCATTATTTCGATGCAGGCGGATTGGAAACATACAAAGTCGAGGTATTGCTTTTTGTGGGAGAGTTCCGTTCAGTGAGCGAGTATTTCGCACATCAATTTTGTGAAGAAAATAGTATTCCTACACCCGAACAGGTTTTTGCTGAAATCTTTCACCGATACCACCAATTGGGCAAAAAAGACGGCTTGCTTGTTCTTATGGTGGATGAGTTTGGAAAATTCCTTGAATTCGCCGCCAAAAACAACCCTGAAAAAGAATTGTACTTCCTGCAACAGTTTGCGGAATTTGTCAACAACCCTGCCCACAACATTTTCCTGGTGACAACGCTGCACCAGAATTTTGACGCCTATTCCTTTTCCCTGAACGGGGCGCAGCGGCAAGAATGGCTAAAGGTAAAAGGTCGCTTCCGGGAAATCACTTTCAACGAACCTGTCGAGCAATTGCTGCTATTGGCAGGGGAAAGGCTCAGTCAGAAAACGGAATTTAAGCCGGATAAAAAAAGCGTGGCTAAGGCTTCGGCATTGTACCTGCAAACGAAAGCTTTTTCTTTAAATCCTGAATTCGCTTCAAACCTTGCTTCGAAGCTTTTTCCCCTGGAGTTGTTCTCTGCCTCAGTTGCTGCTTTGGCCATGCAGCGCTACGGTCAAAATGAGCGGTCTTTATTTTCATTTCTGGAAGACACCAATTACACCGGCATACACAGACGTTATGACGATGCCCGCAATCCGTTTTACAACCTCGCCAACCTTTACGATTACCTGATTTTTAATTACTACACGTTTCTGAGTTCAAAGTACAATCCGGATTTTTCATCTTGGTCGGGAATAAAAAGTGCGCTTGAAAGAATTGAGAATGAGGTGGAAGACACCAATTTGATTGCTGATTGTCAGAAGCTGATTAAGACAATCGGCCTTTTAAATATCTTCTCCTCGAAAGGAGCCAACATGGGCCATGAGTTTCTAATTGACTACATGGAAATTTGTCTTGGAATTCTGGAATCAGATGCTGCATTGGAAGCTTTGGTTGACAGAAAAATCCTGTTGTACCGCAACTACGACAAGCGTTTCGTCATTTCAGAAGGCACAGACGTGGACATTCAATCGGAATTGCTGCTTGCCGGTGACCAAGTTGGAGAGATTGAAGACGTTGTCAGCCTGCTCAAAAAGTACTTTACTTTCCCTGCCGTTTTTGCAAAACAGCACTATTACCAAACTGGGACGCCCCGGATTTTTGAATTTGTGATTTCACAGCACCCGGAAACCAATCTTCGACCGACCGATGATACCGATGGTTTTGTCAATCTCGTTTTCAATGAAAAAATGACAATCGACCGGGTCAAGGATATTTCAAAGTCACAAACCGACAAAGCGGTTATTTACGGGTATTATAAAAATGCCGCAGCGATACGGGACCTTTTAAGGGAAATAGAAAAGACCCGAAAGACGAAGGAAAACGTGCCCAAGGAAGACCGGGTGGCACAGCGGGAACTCGACATTATCAAACAACACCAAGAGTCGCTGCTTAACCATTACATCCTGAGCAACCTGCACAGCAAAACGGAAGAAGTGGTTTGGATTTTCAACGGTGAAATTCAACGCATCCGTTCCAAGCGGGAATTCAACGTTTGTCTTTCGACCATCTGTAAAGAGGTGTATTCCAAGACTCCTCATTACCGGAGCGAACTGGTGAACCGCAGCAAACTTTCCTCCCAAATCCATACTGCCAAGCGTGCCTACCTGAAACAGATGGTCAATTTTTGGAGCGAGGAAGATTTGGGTTTTGAAAAAGACAAATTCCCGCCAGAGAAGACCATTTACCTGACCTTGCTTCGGGAGAACGGTTTGGTGCACGACCCTGCCAATCCACTTGCACCGGTCACGATTAATGAAGATTCTTCTTTCCTTCCGCTATGGCAATTTGGAGAGGAGTTTTTGGAAAACGCCAGTAAACACCGCTACCCACTTTCTGAATTTGCGGATGCCCTCGCCAAGCCGCCTTTCAAGTTGAAGCAGGGAGTGATAGATTTTTGGCTGCCAACTTTCCTGTTTTTGAAAAGGGATGAATTTGCGCTGTTTGGAGATGGCATTTACATCCCGGAACTGAGCGAGGAGACGCTCGAACTCCTTGCGAAGCGCCCACAGGACTTCGATATCAAAGCTTTCGATGTAGAAGGAGTCAGGTTGGAAATCTTCAACCGCTACCGCCAATTCCTGAACCAGGGAACGAAGCAGCAGATTGACAACCAGACTTTCATCGAAACCATTCGGCCCTTCCTCACTTTTTACAAGGGCTTGCCGGAATACGCCAAACGTACCAAGCGCCTGCAAAAGGAAAGCCTTGCCGTGCGGGACACCATCGCCACAGCGACCGACCCGGAGAAGACTTTCTTTGAGAGTTTTCCGGGTGCATTGGGTATGTCGCTGAGTCAATTGAAAAAATCGCCGGAAGCACTGTCGGACTACATAGACCGCTTGCAAAATGCCATTCGGGAAATTCGGTCATGTCATGATGAATTGGTCAATCGCTTCGAGTCGTTCATCACAGATGAAGTTTTGTATGAGCCTTTGGATTTTGAGGGCTATAAAGACAAACTGCGGCAACGCTTCAAAAAAGTAAAGCAGCACCTGGTACTTCCTCATCAAAAGACCTTACTGGTGCGTCTTTCCTCAGAACTCGACGACCGGAAAATATGGCTGTCTTCTATTGCCCTGGCAGCTTAGAGCCGTTCAATATAATCGGGATGTGAACGAACTACTGCTTTTTGATAAGTTCAAAAACACAATATCGGAATTGGACACGCTGAGCCAAATCGCCGCAACAGATTTGGGCGAATCAAAGGAAGAAGCCTTTGGCCTTGAAATCACTACCTTTGAACAAGTGGAAAAGAAGATACTCCGCTATCCGAAAAAGAAAAATGGCGAAATCAGCCGTATCGAAGATGCGGTGAGGGCACAATCGGGCAGCGATAAAACCTTAAACATTGCAGCATTGGCGAACCTTTTGAAGGATTTGCTGAAAAAATAAATCGAATGGGTGTACGGCACGTTTTAGGAATTTCCGGTGGCAAGGACAGCGCAGCCTTGGCAATTTACATGAAAACCAAGTACCCTGACCTGGACATTGACTACTATACCTGCGATACGGGGAAGGAGTTGGATGAGACGTACCGGCTGATTGAAAATTTGGAAGGTTTTCTTGGGAAGAAAATCACCCAACTGCGGGCGATGGAAAACAGCCACGAAGACCCATTCGACCACTACCTTAAAATGTACGGCGGCTTCCTTCCCTCCTCGATGGCTCGTTGGTGTACCAAAAAATTAAAGCTCGAACCATTCGAACGGTATGTAGGCGATGACCCGGTTGTATCTTACGTGGGCATTCGAGGCGATGAAGACCGGGAAGGCTATATTTCCAAAAAGCCTAACATCCAATCCATTTTTCCATTCCGCAAGAATATTTGGAGCGAGGACGTAGTTGGGAAAGCACTAGCCAACAGCAACAGGGAAAACCTGCTCGACCTGTATCAATCGCTTGACCTCCACAGCCGAAGCCAAAGATTTGAAGAGTTGCTCAGGCAGCCCGTTGACCCATCTTTTCCATTAGGTCAAAAATTGAATTGGCTACTTGACCTCGAAGTAAAGGATTTTAACCTGCTTATATTTCATTGGCTTAAGACCACCGCTTACCCCTTAGCGTCGGAAACCTTTTTTCCATTGACTGAAGACGACGAGGTACTCGTGCGGGAAGACATTTTTTGCTTGCTTGAAGAGAGTGGTGTTGGGACACCGGCTTACTATCATAAAGTTCCATTCGAGGTGCAGGGTAAGGAAGGTCATTACTCCCGCAGCCGTTCAGGATGCTATTTCTGCTTCTTCCAGCAAAAAATCGAATGGGTGTGGCTCTACGAACAGCACCCCGAGCGCTTCCAAATGGCGATGGAATACGAAAAGGACGGTTTTACTTGGAACCAAGAAGAGCGCTTGGAGGACCTCATCCAACCTGAACGGATGCAGCAAATCAAGCAGGATTTCATCAAAAAGAGTGCAAACTCTGACTCTAAATCGCCTTACCTGTTGGATGTTTTGGCCGATGAGGAGGGCTTTGGGTGTGCGGCTTGTTTTATTTAATTTCAGACAACCATGAAGCTTCCAATTGAACCCCATATAGAAGTAAGTAAGTTGAATGTCGTTTTTAATGACACGACGAATTCTTACAAATTTTACTGGTTCTTGGCGATTCTTGATAGTTTAAATGAAGAAAAAACCGGGAAGTTTCAGCTTGATGATTTGGCAATGAAAATGATTGGAAGCGTTTGGTTTCCTCTCGATTATTACAAACTCTCTTTTGGCAAACAGGATGGTTTCAAAAATGTGGCAGACTTCATTTCCAGCCATATGGAGGTTGACCCATCTCCCAATGCGCCTACTTTAGAAACACAGATAAATAATAAACTGAGCAAGATTGAGATTCAGGCTATTACATCTAAAGTGAATGAGCTTCTACGTTGGGTTCCCTATCGGTTTTTACGGCCATTTTTTATGGTTGAACTCAGAGGGATGAAAGACACAAAAGTAAATTCTGCAATAGTTGAGCTATGTGGCCAGAAGTTTAGCCAGGAGAGCCATCGTGTACTGTATAAATTTGAAGGGAAGTCAATTATATTGAATGACAACTGGCTCAACTATTTTAGAACCCACCAACAGATACTTCGAGCTTTTACATATTGGCATTTAGTTCAGTTTTTGCAAAAAAATAACCCAAATGTACCTGGGCTTTCAAGTAAAATTTTCAAGCCGGGCAACAATGACCGCAACCTTTCAAATGCAACGAAATTTTGGAAAGAATTTTTGTCAAAAACGTCTGACTATCAATGTATTTACTCTGGTCAACCAGTAACAACAGAGAACTTTTCACTTGACCATTTTTTGCCTTGGTCTTTCGTAGTTCACAACCATTATTGGAACTTAATACCTGTTCCTAAAAGCATAAATTCATCGAAGAGCGATTGGCTGCCTGACTGGAAATATTTTCCAAAATTTGCCAGGCAACAGTATGAGATTTTTAAGTTTTATTTTCAGCTTGGCAAAAGAAAAGCACTTGAAGACTACTTCGTAAGTATAGTTCCATTTAACCATTTGGCAAGTCAGGCGGAATTTACCCAGCGTCTTGAACAGCAGATAATGCCGCAGTATCAAATTGCAAAAAACATGGGTTTCCTTTTTCCATTTGTTTTCAATGACAAGTAAAAATCCATATAGCCACCTCACCGCTAAACAAAGAGATAGACTGTCAATGCCTGCTCGGTTATTGCTCTCGAAAAACTTGATGAAAGGGAAAATCCTTGATTTCGGCTGCGGGTTCGGCAAAGATGTTGAAGTTCTGAAGGCAAAAGGATTGGAAATTGAGGGCTATGACCCGCACTATTTCCCCAAAATGCCTCGCCAAAAGTTTGATACAATTCTGTGTTTTTATGTGCTGAATGTTCTGATGCCAGAGGAACAAACGGAAGTGTTGATGAATGTTTCCCGTTACCTTCAACCTACTGGGAAGGCTTATTTTTCTGTCCGACGGGACATCGTTCACGAGGGATTTCGCACGCATATGCTTCATGGTAAGCCTGTTTACCAATGCAATGTCCGATTGCCTTACAAATCTATTTTCCTGAACGAGAATAGTGAGATTTATGAGTATCAGCATTTCAACCAGTTGAAGAACAAACCTGAATCGGAATGTGAGTTTTGCAGCCCAAATCAGGGATGGGAATTTTTAGCAGAAACTTGTAACTGGTATGCGTATTTGGATGACACTGTCGCTCGAATTGTGCCAAAAAGCCATGTGAAAACCTATTTTGACTTGACTTTTGAGTTGCAGAAAGAGGCGTGGCAGATGGTCAACCGAGTGAAAATTATTTTGCAGAACCGATTGAAAGTTTTGAAGTTCAAAGTCGAAATTGATGAGTTTAACGATGAAGCATCTCACGCTCTCATCTCAATTATAGCAGGAGATTCTGAATGAATGACAGCGAGGTGTTTATCGGGATGCTTTCGTAATACCCTCCCCCTTCGCTGAATGAATTGCCGGGGATTCCCGGTGCTTGAACAGAAAATGGCAAGTTCCGCCCGTGGCAAATCAACCCCTTCGTCGAGGCATTTCATCGAGGTCAAAACATGGAGGTCGCCCCGCTGGAACTGCCTCAAAACCTCGTCCTTATCCTTTGTTGCGCTCGTGAATTGGCTGATGATGATGTCCGGGTTAATGTTGCCGATAGCCAGCGAGTATTGGTTGATGAGCCGTAGCTCTTCCTCGTCCTCTTGCCATTGTTCCTCCTCAACCGCCGCAAACCCTTCGGGAACGTAAACAAAGGTAAACTTCAAGTCTCCGCTTTCAAGGAAATGTTGGTGCAGAATCTCACGGGTCGCCTGCAACTTGTTCGCCGCCTTGTGGATGACCCGCTTCCGGGCTAAGAGTAGTTTTTCCACTAAATCCGACTCTTTGAATTTGCCGTTTTTGAAATCAAAAAGCGTCATCAGTTTTTTGGAAATCCGCACGTACTCCTCCAACTCAGAGGGCGTTAGCGACACCAGATGTGGAAAGTATTTGTACTGGCACAAAACGCCTTCCTCGATGGCACGTTCCATTGGGAACAAATAGGTGTAAGGTTCACTATCGCCAAAAAAAGCCTCCATAGCCGCTGTGCCTGCCGGGTCATAGACCCGCTTTGGCGTTGCCGAAAGACCAATCCGCTTTGAAAGATGGACTTGCGGCAGTACCTCCAGGACTTTTGGCGAGGCGATGTTGTGCCCCTCATCGGCAATCAAAATCGTATCCTTGGGCAGCTTCCTGAAATGCGACTGAAACTTCTGCCGATAGAAGCTGGCATAGGTGCAAATCAATAGGAACGATTTCGAGCCACCAAAGCGGATATACGTCAGCAGCCCCGCCAACTCCTGTTCCCATTCCGACTTCGACGAAATCTTGATGATGCTGGTGAAATTGAAGGACTTGGCTTCCTTCTCCCATTGTTCCACAAGCGTGATGGTCGGCACTAAAATCACAGCCCGGTAAGATTGGTCGGGGCTTTGCCGAAATTCTTCGAGGACACAGTTCAGCGATGTGATGGTCTTGCCCGTCCCGGTCGCCATGGCAAAAATCCCTTGGTAGCTGTTATCAACCCAGTTTCGATAGGCATCCGATTGGTAGTCCCTTGCCCCGTAAGGGTAGGGGAAGCGGGGTTCGGAGAGGTAAGTTTCTATCATAGTATTTGCCTTTTCGATGGCTCTTTTCAGGTGCGGGTTTTGCGCTTGTTCCCGCTTTTTGAGGAGTAGTTGTTGTTCCTGTATCAGAAGTTCATTCAGGTTCTTGTCGCCAAATTCGTTGTGCATCGCCACCTCCACATCTTGTATTGGCACATACTCTGCAAATTCGGCTTGCCCATTGAAGATGTCCTCAAAATAGTTTTGGTATTCTGTAATGGCATGAACTTCTTCCGCTGACTTCCATGAACATCGGATGCTTAACTCCTCCAAGTTTTCCAATAGTCCGCTTGCCGTAAAGTTGCACGAAGATTTAAACCTCACCTGGTTTGTTCCATCAGAAAAAACGCCCGATTTGTAATGGGCTATGCCGTGTTGAGACTTGGGCTTTATCGCCCGGATCTGGATGCGTTTGGAGGAAATCAACCAAGCCAGGCACTCGAAAAAGTGCCGCCCGTAATCGTCAAGGGAGGATTTCAAACGGGGAATGTCTTCTGCTGAAAAGTCGTAGGCAGTTTCGGTGGTTGTCTGTCCTTTGAGGATTGCTTCTTTGTCCCTTTCGGAAAGGATATGGTTCACTACCATCCTGACTTTGCCGCCGTTGCTCAAAAACTTGGCAAACCCCAAAGCCAGAACGCTGATTGCCGATGAACTGAAATAGCCCAACAACAAGTCAAGCCGCCTGCTCTCCAAGAGTGCGTCCATGTGGAAGACAATGGGTTCCCACTCGCTGCCTGTGCGGTATTCGCAGGAATTAGGGAAGGATATTTTGTTAAGCATCAGGAATTGGGGAGGCAAATTTGGCTTCCTCCAAATGCGAAGGAAAACAAATTAATAAAAATTGCAAAGAACTGAGTTGGGTTGTTTGTAATTTTTCCAGAGCACATCCCATATTTGACATGGTAAAACCGTGAGTTTTGGTTACTCATATATCGTAACTAAACTATTCTGCGCTATGCTCTCTGTTTTCGCAAAATTTATGCAATTTCAATAGTCAATTTTTAAATTTGCATAAAAATTAACCATGATTGCCCGCCAGCTTTCCCAAATATTGCTCGAAACCTGTTCGCTCTACCCCATTCTCTCCATCACCGGACCCCGCCAAAGCGGAAAGACGACCTTGCTCCGAAACCTGTTTCCTGACTACGGCTATGTGAATTTTGAAGAACCCAATACCCGCCGATTCTTCGAGGAAGACCCCCGTGGATTTTTGAACCTGCACGACCGATACGTGATATTTGACGAGGCGCAGCGGGTGCCGGAGTTGTTCTCCTACCTGCAGGTGAAAACCGATGAGGACAAGGTGATGGGCCAGTACATCCTTTCCGGTTCGCAAAACTTCCTCATGCTGGAAAAAATAACCCAAAGCCTCGCTGGTAGGGTGGCGCTATTCCGGCTGTTGCTCCTGAGCCATGCCGAACTGGCAGCCAACCAGCCCGACCTCCGGCCCAACGACGTGGCAGACATCATCCTGAAAGGCGGCTACCCGGCACTCTACGACCGCCCGATTCCACTGCCCCGTTTTTTTCAAAACTATCTCGAAACCTACGTCGAACGGGATGTCCGCAGCCTCGTCAACATCAAAGACCTGAACGCTTTCCAGAATTTCCTTCGCCTGTGCGCCGGGCGGGCAGGTCAAATCCTCAACATCCAGACCCTCTGCGTGGATGCGGGCATTACCGCTCCGACCGCCAAAAGTTGGCTCTCCATCCTGGAAGCCAGCTATATCCTTTTCCAACTGCCGCCCCTCTTTGAAAACTTCAACAAGCGGCTGGTCAAATCACCCAAGCTCTACTTTTACGACACTGGCTTGTTATCGCACCTATTGGGGCTTTCCTCGCCCGAACAAGTGCTGCAATACTACCAGCGGGGCGCACTGTTCGAGAACTTTGCCATCGTGGAACTGATGAAAAACCGCTGGAACGGCGACCGCCGCACCCAGTTGTTTTTCTGGCAGGACTCCAACAAGGTGGAAGTGGATTTGGTCGAACTGGACGGCATTCAAACTCACCTGTATGAAATGAAATACAGCCAGACGCCATCGGCAGATTTTTTCAAAGGCTTCAAATCCTTCCGAAGCGCCGCACCTGCGCAGTGCCAGCAGGGTAACAATTTTGCCATCTACGCCGGCGAAGAACGCCAGCCCCGAACCGATGCCACTATCGAAACCTGGAAAAACATTCCGGGTCTTTGACACCAATTCCTAAACCTGGGGGAGTGATTATATTTTGATTTCAGATATAAGATAGACGATTTCAGATTTTAGATTTTTTAAAAACCTGCAACATGGATGAGAAAATTGCTAAGTAGTCAGTCAAATGATTTTTGACGAGTTGAAAACTCCTCAAAATTCACTTGAATGATTCCTCAAGACATAAAATACTCCACTGCCAGATCGTACCCCCGCAGGCCAAGTCCGATGATGCAGCCGACGCAGTAGGGGGCCGTGAGCGATTTGTGGCGAAATTCTTCGCGTGAGAAGGTATTGGAAATGTGTACTTCCACCACCGGGGTTTCGATAGCGGCAATGGCATCGGCCAATGCGATGGAGGTGTGGGCATAAGCACCGGGGTTCAGGATGATGCCCTGGTAGCTGGCCCCGGCATCGTGGAGTTTGTCAATGAGGGCACCCTCCGAGTTGGTTTGAAAATAGTGCAGGATGACACCGGGAAACTCCTGTTGGAGGGTTTCAAAATACTCCTCGAACGAACGCTTGCCGTAGATGTGCGGCTCCCGTGTGCCGAGCAGGTTGAGGTTCGGGCCGTTTAGGATAAGAATTTTCATCGCACTTTATTACCTTACTGGTCAAGTCCTTTGCATTTCTGCAAAAAATTGAAATGGTTTAGGTGGTTGAACCGCCCCTCCTCAACCATCTCAACTATACTTCACGCCAATAGGTTTTCCCGAAATTAGGGACAGGTAGTGCAAATAGGGGTTTGGGGCGGAACGCC
>JRYF01002171.1_pt1 | contig 21129 bp, 18 predicted proteins | sample 235331 | NCBI WGS metagenome assembly JRYF01 (sample SAMN03074217, study PRJNA261475) | activated sludge metagenome | biome: Wastewater Treatment Plant; feature: Wastewater; material: Activated sludge; isolation source: activated biomass of a wastewater treatment plant treating hydrocarbon... ...
GCGCCGCGCCGCCGCCGCGCGCCGTGAGCGCGCCCCAGCGTCTGCCGCCACCGGCGGCACTCGTCGCCGCGGTGCAGCACAACTGCGACATCGCCGACGCCGCCCATGCGGCCGACCTGTCGCTGTGCAACTTCCTGCTCCAGATGCGCGAGTACTACCGCTGGCAGCAAGGGCTGGGTTTCGACGCCCCGCTGGCGCGCGACGCGCTCGGCCGCTGGCTGGCCGAGACCGAGGCGCGCTGGGCCGGCCTGGAGGGCCGTGCGTTCGCCGCGCTGGCACTGGACGGCGACCGCTTCGACCCGTTCGACGTCGACGCGGTCAACGCCCGCTTGCTGCCGCAGGGCTGGGTCTACGGTGCCGGGCTCGCGGGCCCCGGCCGCGCCGGCTTCTTCCTCGCGACGTCGATTGGCGTTGGCACGCTGCCGCACGGCGGGTGCGCCGCCGGCGCGCCGCTGGCCCCGCTGACCGTCCAGCGCGCCGGCCACGAGCACGCGCGTGGCCTGTTCGCGCCGCCGGCGGCGCTGCAGGGCACCACCGTCGTGCTGCGCGAAGCGGCGATCGCGCGCTGGCTGTGGGAGCGCTACGAGGCCTTCGCCCTCAGGCGCGGCGCCGGGCCCTTCGATGCGGTGGCCAGCGCCTTCGGCCTGCACGACACGGCCGGCTTCGTCGCCGCGCTGCCGCGGCTGGTCGAGCTGCAGGCCCGGGTGCTGCTGCACCACGAGTGCGGCGAACACCTGGCGGCGCAGACGCTCGAGCCCGGGTGGGGCGGCTTGCGCATGACGGTCACCGACCGTCGCGCCGCACTCTGGCTGCGCGCGGTGCGCGACCTGCTGGCCGACCTGCGCGTCACGCTGCCCGCGCTGCTCGCCGAAGGGCCGCCGGTCGCGCTGCACCTGTGGTTCTCGCATCACGAGGGGCCGCACGCGGCGCTTCAACCCGGGCTGGCGGACGCCTACCGCGCCTGGTGCGCCGGCGACGGAGGGGCGGCGCTGAGTCGGGCGTGCGAGGCCGGGGTGGCCCACTTCGAGGCCTTGGCGCAGACGCTGCTCGGGCTGGACGGCCCGCAGGCGGTCGCGCAACGGCTCGCGCAGCCCGCGGCGATCTGCACCAGCGCCTGAGCGGCCCGGCGGCAGCGTCGAAGGGCTCGACCTGCCACGCCCCGCGGAGCCGTCAATCCGCGGCCGGCTGCGGAGCGGGTTGGCGGGCAGCGACGCGGCGGCGCCTGCGCGGGGCGTCGAAGCGCCACCATGGCAGCGCCCGCGTGAGCGAAAGCACCTCGCCCGGGCGCTGCGCGCCGTAGCCCGGCAGCGCCGTCAGCGCCTGCGCCCAGCCCGGGCCGGCCAGGGTCTGCCGCAGGCGCTGCAACGCCGGCGACTCCAGCGCCGGCTTCAGGCACACGAGGTGGTAGTCCTCCACCACCAGCGGCACGAAGGCCAGGCCGAAGGCGGCGGCGGCGGCTTCCAGCCCGAGGCCGACGTCGGCCGCGCCGGCGGCGATGGCCGAGGCCAGTGCGACATGCGTGGGCTCGACGTGCCGGTCCCAGCCGTCGACCGACCGCGCGTCCAGCCCGGCCTGCGCCAGCAGGTGTTCGGCGAGCAGCCGCGTGCCCGATCCGGCTTGGCGCGACACCCAGCGCAGCCCCCGCTGCGCGAGCGGGGCCAGGGTCGCGGCCAGCCCGGCGCCGGCGCCGGGTGCCGGCCAGGGCTGGTCGCGCCGGAGCATCAGCCCCTGGCGCCGCCAGTGGCTGCCGACCAAGTTGTGCGCGCCTGGGCGCAGCAGTGGCCCGAGCGCACGCTCGAAGACCGGCGACGGGCTGGCCAGGCGCGGCACGTGGAAGCCGGCCACGCTGCAGCGGCCTTCGGCGAGCGCCTGCAGCGCCTGCGTGCTGCCGGTGAAATGCAAGGCCAGGTGCAGGCCGTGCTCGCGCTCGGCCAGCGCCACCAGCGCCGGCAGCGCCAGGTCGTGGCTGGCGGCGAGGTCGAGCAGCTCGAGCTGCGGGTCGTCGGCGAGTGCGAAGGCGCGTTCGAGCTCGCTGCGCAGCGCCTCGATGTGCGGCGCCAGCCGCGCGCGCGCCCGCCGCTCGGCCCACAGCAGCCGCTGCGCGAAGGGCGTCAGCTTCGCCTGCCGGCCCTGCGCCCAGTCGACCAGCGGGCGCTGCAGCCTGCGCTCCCAGTCGCGCAGCGCGCCCCAGGCATGGCGGTAGGAGCATCCCAGCGCCTGCGCCGCGTGGCGGATCGAGCCCTGCCGCTCGAGCGCGCTGAGCAGGTCGAACAGCGGGTTCTCGACCCCGGCGCCGGATTGCGGCTCGACGCGGAAGTCGTAGCTCAGGTGGACGCCGGGGCGGGGCATGGCGGGCGGCGCGTGGGCCGGCGGGGCCGTCGGCGCGGTGTGCACCTTGGAAGCATACCCGGGGCCCACGCGCGCCGTGGGCGTGGCTACCGCCGACGCCCGCCGGCGGGCCCGCAGCCACCGGCCGGCGCTACGATGGCCGGCATGGCCAACCCCGAGCATCTGGCCGTGCTGGACGCAGGGCGCGACGCCTGGAACCGCTGGCGCCGGCAGTTCCGCGCCGGCCGCCGGCGCGTCACGCCCAACCTCGCCGAGGCCGATCTCGACCGCCGCGACCTGCGCGGCTTCGACCTGTCGCACGCCAACCTGTGGCAGGCCAAGGCGCGCCGGGCGCGGCTGGACCAGGCCAACCTGTACGCCGCGCAGATGCGCGGCGCCGACCTCGCCGGCGCCGTGCTCGACGGCGCCGACCTCAAGTTCGCCGTGCTCAGCCGGGTCGACCTGAGCCGGGCCCGGCTGCGCGGTGCCGACCTGACCGGCGCCAGCCTGCGCCGCGCCGTGCTGCACGGCGCCGACCTGCGCCAGGCGCGGCTGCGCCACGCGTCGCTCGCCGAGGCCGACCTCGGCGGCGCGATGCTCGACCGCTGCGAGCTCTACGGGGCCGGCATCTGGGGCCTGGCCGGCACCCCCCGCAGCCAGCGTGGCCTCGTGCTCCAGGCCGATCTGACGAGCCCGGCGATCACGGTCGACTCGCTGGACGCGGCGCAGTTCCTGTTCGTGCTGCTGGACAACCCGCGCATCGCCGAGGCGATCGACGCCATCTCCGACCGCAGCGTGCTGTTGCTGGGCCGCTTCACGCCGGCGCGCAAGCGGGTGCTCGACGCGATCCGGCGGCGCCTGCTGGAGCGCAACTTCGTGCCGCTGCTGTTCGACTTCGCCAGGCCACGCTCGCGCGACCTCACCGAGACGGTGGCGAGCCTGGCGCACATGGCCTGCTTCGTGGTCGCCGACCTCACCGACGCCAAGAGCATTCCGCAGGAGCTGTCGCACATCGTGCCCTACCTGCCCAGCGTCCCGGTGCTGCCGCTGCTGCGCGAGGGCGCGCGCGGCTACGCCATGTTCGAGCACTTCGAACGCTACCCCTGGGTGCTGGGCAAGGTCGAGTACCGCGACGTCGAGCACCTGCTGTCGATCTTCGACCAAGCCGTGCTGGCCGCCGGCTGGCGCGCCGCGATGAAGGCACGCGGCAGGCCGCGCGCGAGGCTGCCGGCCACCGTGGCGCGAAGGGTCTGACTTGTCGCATCATTGACACTTGGCCGCCCGACACTGTGATGGCGGGCGCGGCCGGTTCCGGGCCTGCGAGTCAGGAGGTTCGCGATGCGCCGCATCAACCAGCCCGTCCGTCGCCCCGGTGTCGACCGGCGCGGCTTCTTCCGGCGGTCCGGTGGCGCGGCCGCCGCCGTCGCCGGCGGCATCTTGCTGCTGCAAGGCACGCCGCGTTCGGCGTCTGCGGGCGGCGACCTGTTCGCCCACGGCGTGGCCAGCGGGGACCCGCTGGCCGACCGCGTGATCCTGTGGACCCGCGTGACGCCGCCGGCAGGCGAGGCACGGGTCGGCGTCGCCTACGTCGTCGCGCGCGACCCGGCGCTGGCGGAGGTCGTCGCCAGCGGGCGCGCGCTGACGTCGGCCGCGCGCGATTTCACCGTCAAGATCGACGCTGCCGGGCTGCAGCCCGGCAGCACCTACTACTACGGCTTCGAGTGCCGCGGGGAGCGCTCGCCGGTGGGCCGCACGCGCACGCTGCCGGTGGGCCCGGTGGACCGGCTGCGCATGGCGGTGACGAGCTGCTCCAACCACGCCGCCGGCTACTTCAACGCCTACCGCCGCATCGCCGAGCGCGCCGACCTCGACCTGGTGCTGCACCTGGGCGACTACATCTACGAATACGGGCCGGCCGTCTACGGCAGCGTTCGCACGCCCGAGCCGCCGGCCGAGATCGTGACGCTGGCCGACTACCGCAGCCGGCATGCGCAGTACAAGACCGATCCCGACCTGCAGGCGCTGCACCGCCAGCACCCGATGGTGGCGGTGTGGGACGACCACGAGGTCACCAACGACGCCTGGCAAGGCGGCGCGCAGAACCACACCGAGGGCGAGGAAGGCGCCTGGCCGGACCGCGTGGCGGCCGCGGTGCAGGCGTATCGCGAGTGGCTGCCCGTGCGCGACTGGCCGCTGGCCGACCCGCTGCGGCTGCAGCGCGCGCTGCGCTTCGGCGACCTGGCCGAGATCGTGATGCTGGAGACGCGGCTGCAGGCGCGCTCCGAGCAGCTGCCGGCGACGATCCCGGTGCCGGGGCTGGGCAACGTGTTCGCCCAGGTGGGCCCGTTCCTGGACCCGACGCGCACGATGCTGGGCGAGCGGCAGGAAGCCTGGCTGGCCGCCCGGCTGCGCGCGTCGCGCGCGACCTGGAAGTTCCTCGGCCAGCAGGTCATGTTCGCCCAGCTCAAGGCGCGGGGTGCACCACTGTCGGCCGGCGGCGGCCTGTTTTTCAACCCCGACCAATGGGACGGCTACCAGCCCGCGCGGGACCGTGTCTACGCGGTGATCGAGGGCAGCGACGGCCGGCGCCCGGTGGACAACGTCGTCGTGCTGACGGGCGACATCCACAGCTCGTGGGCGAACGACCTGACGCGCGACCCGAACAACCCCGATCCGGCCGGCGGTGGCTACGACCCGGCGACCGGTGCCGGCTCGCGCGCGGTCGAGTTCGTGACCACCTCGATCAGTTCACCGGGGCTGGACGACCCGGCCGGCACCACCGCGGCGTTCGTGCGCAGCGTGAACCCGCACATGAAGTACGTCGAGCTGAACCGGCGCGGCTACCTGCTGGTGGACGTCACGCCCGAGCGCGTGGTCGGCGAGTGGTGGCATGTCGACACGGTCGACGTGCCGAGCGACGGGCAGGTGCTCGGTGCCGCGTTCGAGGTCCGTGCCGGCGCGCCGCACCTGGTGCCGGCCGCGCCCACCGAGCCGCGCGCGGACGCGCCGGCGCCGGCGCCCTGAGCGCAGGCCACGGGCCGGTCGCGCGCGCAGCAGCCGACCCCGACCGGCGACGGCGCCGGCACAGGGGCGGCATGGACACGCGCTGGGACGCCATCGTGCTCGGCTCCGGCGTGGCCGGCCTGACGGCGGCGGCGGCGCCGAGCGCGTGATCACGAAGCATGGCAGGCCGGTGGCGGCACTGGTGCCGCTGTCGCACCTGAGCCGGCCCGGCAAGGCCAGGCCGTCGCTCACCCGATGGCGCGGAAGCGGGCGGGGAATCTAGGGTCAGGACGTCGGGCGAGTGATCGACAAGCTGCGCGACGAGTGGGTTTGAGGATTGCTCGTCGCGTCGGCGCATGGCCACCCGCGCGCGCGCGACGTCCGCTGGCAAGTGCACCTGGGCCGGCCTCGCCGTCGGCGCGCGCGTGGTGGTGGACAACTCGCCGGTGATCCATGTCTTCGAGGACCGCGCGCCGTTCGCCGGTCGGTTTGCAGGGCTGCTCGACGCTGCCGCGCGCGCGGAATTGTCGATCGTCGTCTCGCCGATCACCGTGGCGGAAGTGCCCGCGGGCCTGTTGCAGGCAGGCCAAGAGGCGCTTGCCCAGCGCCACGAGGCGGCGCTGGCGCACGCCGAACGCTTGCCCTTGGATGCTCGCCTGGCGGCCCGCGCGGCGCGCTTGCGCGCCCGCTACCGGTTCTGCGCGCAGCGCCGGCGCCGCTGCGCGCCGAAGGGCAATCGGCAGCATGCGGCTCGCCATTCGTGAGAAAGTCGCCCTGCATGACCTTGCCGACCAAGCCGCGCCCGCGCAAGGCCGCGGGGCCCACCGACCTCGAACTGGAAAGCGCCTGGCGCCGCGCCTGGGGCGGTCAATGGCGTGAGTGGCAGCCCGGCACGTCGCGCAAGCAGGCCGCCTACGCCGGCCTGGCGGTGGTGGCGGCGGTGCTGGTGTTCGTCGGCCTGCTGATGCCGCGCCACGCCGCGCCGCCGGCGTTGCCCGTCGACCCGCCGCCTCGGCCTTGCGAACCTGGCCAGTCGGGCGATTGCGCCGGCGGCCGCGTCGAGATCTACGTGCTGCCGCCGCAGGCGCCGGCGGTGCCACCGGCGCGCTGAGCAGGTCCACGGCGGCAGCGGCCGGCTGGCGTCGGCGGTCGTGCGCCCCCGGTCCGGTGACGGGTGTGGCGTTCGGCCGACCCCGGGCGTCACGCCGCTCGATGGTCTTGCGCTCCGACCTTGCGATAACCTTGCCATGCAGGCCGCCCGTGCGAGACCGTCGGGCGCGCCACCCCGGAGACCAGTGCTTGAGCACCGCGACGATTCCCATCCTGCCGGCCGACCTGCCGGCACCCGACCCGCAGGCGCAGAGCGCACGCAAGCGGCGCCAGCCGCGCGGGCGCATCGTCGATCCGGCTCTGCGCGCCGAGTTGCAGGCCTGGCTGCACGAGGCCTTCGGCGCCGCCCCGCCGCGGCGTGACCTGCTGGTCGAATACCTGCACCTGATCACCGACCGCCTCGGCCGGCTGCCGGCGCCGCACCTGGCCGCGCTCGCCGAGTGGATGCGGCTGTCGCAGGCCGAGGTGTTCGAGGTCGCGAGCTTCTACCACCACTTCGAGGTCGTGCACGAGGACGCCGACGGCCGCCTGCCGCCGGGCCCGGCGCTGACGGTGCGGGTGTGCGACGGGCTGCCGTGCACGATGGCCGGCGCGCAGGATCTGCTCGCGCGGCTGCCGCGCATCCTCGGCGCCGACGTGCGCGTGATCCCGGCGCCCTGCGTCGGCCGCTGCGAGACGGCGCCGGTGGCGGTGGTCCACCAGCATCCGGTGCGGCACGCGGGCGTCGACGCGGTGCGGGCCGCGGTGCAGGCCGGGGCCCGGACCGACGCTGTCAGCGGCGCCATCGGCTACGAGGACTACGTCGCCGGCGGCGGCTACCGGCTTTGGCACGCGTGCATCGATGGCGAGCGCGACGCCGATGCGGTGATCGCCGAGCTGGACACCGCCGGCCTGCGCGGCCTCGGCGGCGCAGGCTTCCCGGCCGCGCGCAAGTGGCGCATCGTGCGCGCGATGGCGGCGCCGCGCCACCTGGCGGTCAACCTCGACGAAGGCGAGCCCGGCACCTTCAAGGACCGCTGGATCCTGGAACACGACCCGCACCGCTTCCTCGAGGGCATGCTGGTGGCCGCGTGGGCGGTCGGCACCGAGGCGGTCTGGATCTACCTGCGCGACGAGTACCACGGCCTGCGCGCGCTGCTCGCGGGCGAGATCGCGCGCCTGCAGGCGGCCGAGCTGCGGCCGCTGCCGCGCATCGAGCTGCGGCGCGGCGCCGGCGCCTACGTCTGCGGCGAGGAGTCGGCGATGATCGAGTCGATCGAAGGCCGGCGCGGCCTGCCGCGGCTGCGCCCGCCCTACGTGGCCGAGGTCGGCCTGTTCGGCCGCCCGACGCTGGAGCACAACGGGGAGACGCTGTTCTGGGTGCGCGAGATCGTCGAGCGCGGCGGCGCCTGGTTCGCGTCGCACGGCCGGCACGGGCGCCAGGGCCTCAGGCGCTTCTCGGTCAGCGGGCGGGTCAAGGCGCCGGGCGTCAAGCTGGCGCCGACCGGCATCACGCTGCGCGAGCTGGTCGACGAGTTCTGCGGCGGCATGGCCGACGGCCACGAGCTCTACGCTTACCTGCCGGGGGGTGCTTCTGGCGGCATCCTGCCGGCGCGCCTGGCCGACCTGCCGCTGGACTTCGACACGCTGCAGCCGCACGGCTGCTTCATCGGCTCGGCGGCGGTGATCGTGCTCGGCCAGCACGACCGCGCGGTGGACGCCGCGCGCAACGCGATGCGCTTCTTCGCCGCCGAGTCCTGCGGCCAGTGCACGCCCTGCCGCGCCGGCACCGCGAAGGCGGCCACGTTGATGGACGCCGCGCGCTGGGACCTGCCGCTGCTGGCCGACCTGTCCACCGTGATGCGCGACGCGTCGATCTGCGGCCTGGGCCAGGCAGCACCGAACGTGGTCGACTGCGTCGTGCGCCACTTCCCGCACGAGCTGGCGCCGGGGGGCGCACGATGAACGCCGTCACCCGCGGCGAGCGCGCGCGGCTGGACGCGCCGCCGGTCGGTTTCACCCTCGACGGCCGCACGGTGCAGGCACGCGGCGACGAGACCATCCTGGACGTGGCGCGGCGCGAGGGCGTCGAGATCCCGCACCTGTGCTGGCACGAGGGCCTGGCGCCGGCCGGCAACTGCCGCGCCTGCGTGGTCGAAGTCGACGGCGAGCGCGTGCTGGCCGCCTCCTGCTGCCGCCGGCCCACCGAAGGCATGGTGGTGCGCAGCGCGAGCGAACGTGCACGCGGCTCGCAGCGGCTGGTGCTCGAGCTGCTGCAGGCCGACCTGCCCGAGACGGCCTACACGCGCCACAACGAGGTCGACCACTGGGCCGCGAAGCTCGACCTCGGCCGGCCGCGTTTCCCCGCGCGCGAACAGCCGCCGGCGGACCGGTCGCACCCGGCGATCGCGGTCCACCTGGACGCCTGCATCCAGTGCACGCGCTGCCTGCGCGCCTGCCGCGACGAGCAGGTCAATGACGTCATCGGGCTGGCCTTCCGCGGCGAGCATGCGCGCATCGTCTTCGACCAGGGCGATGCGATGGGCGCATCGACCTGCGTCGCTTGCGGCGAATGCGTGCAGGCCTGCCCGACCGGCGCACTGGCGCCGGCGAACGGCGCGGCGGTGCTGTCTCCAGACCGGTCCGTCGATTCGATCTGCCCCTATTGCGGCGTCGGCTGCGCGCTGACCTGGCAGGTCAAGGACGACCGCATCGTTGCCGTCGAAGGGCGCGACGGCCCGGCCAACCACGGCAGGCTGTGCGTCAAGGGGCGCTACGGCTTCGACTATGCGCGCCACCCGCAGCGGCTGACGGTGCCGCTGATCCGCCGCGCCGACGCGCCCAAGGACCCGCAGGGCCCGACCGACCCCGCGATCGCGCGCCAGTGGTTCCGCGAAGCGAGCTGGGACGAAGCGCTGGCGCTGGCCGGCGGCACGCTGCGCGCCATCCGCGATGCGCGTGGCCCGCAGGCGCTGGCCGGCTTCGGTTCCGCCAAGGGTAGCAACGAAGAGGCCTACCTGTTCCAGAAGCTGGTGCGGCTCGGCTTCGGCAGCAACCACGTCGACCACTGCACGCGGCTGTGCCACGCGTCCAGCGTGGCGGCGCTGCTGGAAGGCATTGGCTCGGGCGCGGTCAGCAACCCGGTGACCGACGCGCTGCACGCCGAGGTGATCGTGATCATCGGCGCCAACCCGGTGGTCAACCACCCGGTGGCGGCGACCTGGATCAAGAACGCCGTCAAGGCCGGCAGGACGCTGATCGTGATCGACCCGCGCACCAGCGAGCTGGCGCGCCACGCCGCATGGCACCTGGCGTTCCGCCCCGGCACCGACGTGGCGCTGCTGAACTCGATGATGCACGTCATCGTGAGCGAGGGCCTGACCGCCCCGGACTTCATCGCCGAGCGCACCAGCGGCTACGAGGCGCTGGCCGAGAACGTGCGCGCGTTCGCGCCGGAGGCGATGGAGGGCGTGACCGGCATCCCGTCCGCCACCGTGCGCGCGGTGGCGCGACGCTACGCGACCAGCAAGGCCTCGATCGTCTTCTGGGGCATGGGCATCTCGCAGCATGTGCACGGCACCGACAACGCGCGCTGCCTGATCGCGCTGGCGCTGATGACGGGCCAGATCGGCCGCCCCGGCACCGGGCTGCACCCGCTGCGTGGGCAGAACAACGTGCAGGGGGCGTCGGATGCCGGGCTGATCCCGATGATGTACCCCGACTACCAGCGCGTCGCCGACCCCGCGGTGCGCACGCGCTTCGCCGCCACCTGGGGCGTGCCCGAGGACCGGCTGGACCCGGCGCCGGGGTTGACCGTGGTGGAGATCCTGCACGCTGCCGAGCGGGGCGACATCCGCGGCATGTTCATCATGGGCGAGAACCCGGCGATGTCGGACCCCGACACCGCGCACGCGCGCGCCGCACTCGCGCGGCTGGAGATGCTGGTGGTGCAGGACATCTTCCTGACCGAGACCGCGTGCCTGGCCGACGTCGTGCTGCCGGCCAGCGCCTTCGCCGAGAAGACGGGCAGCTTCACCAACACCGACCGCCTGGTGCAAGTCGGCCGGCGCGCGTTGCCGCTGCCGGGGCAGGCGCGGCAGGACCTGTGGTGCATCGTCGCGCTGGCGCGCTGGTTCGACCTCGACTGGTCGCACTACGGCGCCACGCCCACCGACTGCGACGCCGCCGCCGGGCGCGTGTTCGAGGAGATGCGCGGCCTGATGCCCAGCATCGCCGGCATCGGCTGGGACCGGCTGCAGCGCGAGGGCGCCGTCACCTACCCCTGCGCCGCCGACGACGACCCGGGCCACCCCATCGTCTTCACCGACCGCTTCCCGACCGCCGACGGCCGCGGCCGCTTCGTGCCGGCCGACATGCTGCCGCCCGACGAGCAGCCCGACGCCGACTACCCGCTGGTGCTGATCACCGGCCGCCAGCTGGAGCACTGGCACACCGGCAGCATGACGCGCCGCACGACGGTGCTGGACGCGATCGAGCCCGACCCGGTGGCGCTGATCCACCCGCTGGAGCTGGCGCGCCGCGGCGTGGCGCCGGGTGAGGTCGTGACGATCGAGTCGCGCCGCGGCCGCGTGAGCCTTTACGCGCGCGCCGACGCGGGCACGCCCGAAGGCGCGGTCTTCGTCGCCTTCTGCTGGTACGAAGCGGCGGTGAACCGGCTCACCAACCCGGCGCTGGACCCGGTGGCCAGGATCCCGGAGCTGAAGTACTGCGCGGTGCGGCTGCGGGCCGGTGGCTCAGCGGCAGAGGCTTCGGCCGCGCCGGAGGCGGCCGCCGCGCCGGGTGGCGGCGCAGCCGCTGGTTGAGCAGCCCCCCCGAAACCAGTGCCCGTGGATGCCTTGGCAGCCGCGGGGGCGCAGGCGCAGAATGCGTGCAGGCCGCGCATCGTGTGCGGGGAGGGCGCATGAGCCTGTCGAGGGATCTGTTCGCCGGTTTCGCTGCGGGGGCCGTGGCGTGCGCGCCGGCGCTGGGGCAGGGCTTGTATGGCAGCACCGTCACGGCGACGCTGGACTTCCCGACCCTCGGCAACGTGGTCGCGGGGCCGCTGGTCGCCGAGGCCGGCCCCGGCGTCGAGTTCGCGGCCGAGGCCTTCCTGCCCGGGCGGATGTTCTCGATCGACATCGAGCCGACACAGATCCGCTACCTGCCGGGCGAGACCACGAGCTACGGGGTGGCCAGCTTCAACGGCTTCTCGCTCGCCTTCGCCGGTGCGCCGGCCATCGTCGCGATCACGGTCGATGCGGCGAGTACCTTTGCACCGGTTTCGTTCAGCTGGGACGCCGGCTCGCTGGCCTTCAACCTCGCCGGCCTCGCGGTCGCGCCGTCGGACCAGCTGGTCTTCAACGTCAGCGTGGTGCCCGAGGCCCGCTCGCTGGCGCTGATGCTGCTGGGCATGGCTGCGCTGGCCCCTGTCGTGGCGCGCCGCCGCCAGGCGTCGCGGATGCGCGCTGCGGCGGCCTGAGCGCCGCGCCGATCTCGCGTAGACCGGATCGGTTGCCGGCCGGCCACTCGCCGGGCGCGGCAGGATCTACCCGGCGCAAGCGCTGCCGCCGCCGGCACGGGCGGTCAGGCCGTAGGCAAGCGTTCGATCGGCAGCGCGCTGTTCGCGACAATCGACGGTACCGTCTGTCGCGCCCAGCCCGCGGATACGTCATGAACCTCGCCCACCTGCTGCAACGCCAGGCCCGCGCGCAGCCCGATCGTTGCGCCATCTTCAACGGCACGGCACCGCACGCGAGCTTCCACGCCTGGGCCGCGCGCAGCGCCGGGCTGGCGCAGCGGCTGCGTGCCGCCGGCCTGGCGCCGGGCGACCGGATGCTGGTCTTCATGCGCAACCACCCGCGCTACCTGGAACTGCTGTGGGGCGCGTGGTGGGCCGGGCTGGTCGTGGTGCCGGTCAACGCCAAGCTGCATCCGCAGGAGGTGGCCTGGATCGCCGACGACGCCGGCGCCCACTGGGCCTTCGTCACGCGCGACGTGGCGCCGCAGCGCATCACCGGCATCGTGCGCCAGGTCGACGCCGAGGGGCCCGAGGCCGACGCGCTGCTGGCGCCGCTGGACGACCCCTTCGCCGAGCCGCTGGCCGAGCGTGCGCCGGGCGACACCGCGTGGCTGTTCTACACCAGCGGCACCACCGGCCGGCCCAAGGGCGTGATGATCACCGCGCGCAACCTGCTGACGATGGGGCTGACCTACTTCGTCGACGTCGACCCCGTCGCGCCCGAGGACGCCATCGTCTACGCCGCGCCGATGTCGCACGGCTGCGGCATCTACGCCATCCCGCACCTGATGGCCGGCGCGCGCCACGTGGTGCCGGCCTCGGGCGGGGTCGACCCGGTGGAGATGTTCGCGCTCGGACGCGCGCTCGGGCCGCTGTCCACCTTCGCCGCACCGACCATCGTCAAGCGGCTGGTCGACCATGCCGAGGCCGAGGGCCTGACACCTGCCGACTGCGCCGCGGCGTTCAAGACCATCGTCTACGGCGGCGCGCCGATGTACCTGGCCGACATCGAGCGCGCGCTGCGCGTGATGGGGCCGCGCTTCGTGCAGATCTACGGCCAGGGCGAGACGCCGATGGTCGGCACTGCGCTGTCGCGCCACGTCATCGCCGACACCGCGCACCCGCGCCACGCGGCGCGGCTGGCGTCGGTCGGCGTGGCGCAGACGCCGGTCGAGCTGCGGGTGGCCGATGCCGAAGGCCGGCCGCTGCCGGTGGGCGAGACGGGCGAGGTGCTGGTGCGCGGCGACAGCGTGATGGCCGGCTACTGGCGTAACCCGGAGGCCACCGCGGCGGCGATCCGCGACGGCTGGTTGTTCACCGGCGACGTCGGCGTGCTGGATGCCGACGGCTTCCTGACGCTGAAGGACCGCAGCAAGGACCTGATCATCTCCGGCGGCTCCAACATCTACCCGCGCGAGGTCGAGGAGGTGCTGTTGACCGCGCCCGGTGTCGCCGAGGCCGCCTGCGTCGGTGCACCCGACCCGGAGTGGGGCGAGGTCGTCGTCGCCTTCGTCGTTCCGGCCGCCGGCATCGCGCTCGACCCGGCGGCGCTGGACGCCCACTGCCTGGCGCGCATCGCGCGCTTCAAGCGGCCCAAGCGCTACGTCGTCGTCGACGCGCTGCCGAAGAACCACTACGGCAAGGTGCTGAAGACCGCGTTGCGGCAGCAGCTGGCCGCCGCTCAGCCGCGGCCGTAGATCGCCAGCACCTGGTCGCGCAGCCAGCGCCAGCCGACGTCGCCTTCGCTGCGCGCGTCCCAGCACAGCAGGTTCCGGTAGCCCGGCAGCGGCAGCGGCGGCGGCTGCAGGTGCAGCCGGTCGGCGTAGGCCTGGGCGACGCGCCGGCCGAGCACCGCCGCATGGTCGGCGTGCTCGAGCTGGTGCAGGATCTGCGCGAAGCTCGACACCACCACCTGCGCGCGCCGGTGGCGGCCGCTGCGCGCCAGCGCCTGGTCGATGGTGTCGTCGAGCACCGACGATCCGTAGCCGAGGAAGGTCTGCGGGATGTCGCAGAACAGGTCCAGTGTCAGCGGTTCGGCCGCGCGCGGATGCCCGGCTCGCAGCGCGTAGACGTAGCCGTCCTCGTACAGCACGAGGTGGCGCAGGTCGGCCACCGGCCGCAGGCGGGCGACGATCGCCAGGTCGAGCTCGCCTCGGTGCAGGCGCTCCGTCAGCGGTCCGGCGCCGGGCGGCTCCAGCGCGATGCGCACACCGGACCCGCAGGCCGCCAGCGCGCGGCTCAGCGGCGGCAGCACGATGCTGCCGGCATAGTCCGAAGCCGCGATGCGGAACACGCGGTCCGAGCGCGCCGGGTCGAACACCGGTTCGGCCAGCAGCGCCGCCAGGTCGACCAGCAGCCGCTCGACCTGCGGCGCCAGCGCCTCGGCGCGCGCGGTCGGCAGCACGCCATGCGCGGTGCGGGTGAACAGCGGGTCGCCGAAGGTCCGCCGCAGCTTGTTCAGCGACGCGCTGACCGCAGGCTGGCTGAGGAACAGCCGCGCCGCCGCGCGCGAGACGCTGCGCTCGCGCATCAGCGCGTCGAAGGTCTTCAGCATGCCGATGTCCAGGCCGCGGATATCAGGCGCCGGCATATCTCGTATCCATCGGTTCGATTTGATCTGCGTCAGGTCCAGGGCTAGGCTCGCGGCCCATCACGACGACCCCGGAGACGATCATGCGCCAGACCGACCGACGCCCGCATCCCGCGCCCCCGCACCGCCCCGAAGCGCGGCGGCGTGCGCTGCTGGCCGGCTTCGGCGCGCTGTGGCTGGCGGCACCCGGCCTGGCCCGCGCCCAGGAGACCTACCCGAACCGCCCGCTGCGCATCATCCCGTTCGGCACCGCCGGCGGGCCGATCGACACCATCGCGCGCGTCTACGGCGACCAGATCACGCAGCGCTGGGGCCAGCCGGTGGTGATCGAGCCGCGGCCCGGCGCCAGCGGCATCCTGGCCGCCGACCATGTGGCCAAGGCCGCGCCCGACGGCTACACGCTGCTGCTGACGCTGTCGCTGACGCACACCACGGTGCCGCTGCTGCAGAAGCGCGTGCCCTACGACCCGGCGCGCGACTTCCAGCCGCTGACCCAGATCGGCACCGGCGGGCCGATGTTCGCGGTGCCGGTCGACCACCCGGCGCGCGACCTGAAGAGCTTCGTCGAGTGGGCCAAGGCCAAGGGGCGGGTCACCTACGGAACCTGGGGCAACGGCTCGGCGGCGCACATCATGGGCGAGCTGCTGAAGGTGCGCACCGGCGCGCCGCTGGACCATGTGCCGTACAAGGGCGAGGCGGCGGCGCACGTGGACATGTTCGGCGGCCTGCTCGACGCCGCCTGGGCCAACCCGGCGACCGCGCGCGGCCATGTGCGCGGCGGCAAGATGAAGGTGCTCGGCATCACCGGCTCGCGCCGCGTCAGCGCGCTGCCCGAGGTGCCGACCTTCGGCGAGCAGGGCTTCGAAGGTTTCGGGCTGGACAGCTGGATGGGCTTCCTGGCGCCGGCCGGTACCCCGCAGGCGGTGGTCGCGCGCCTGGTCGACCTGCTGCGCGAGGTCACCCAGGGGCCGGAGGCCGGCGGCCGGCTGCGCGACCTCGGCTTCGAGCCGCTCGGCAACACGCCGGCCGAGTTCACGGCCAACATGCGCGCCGAGCTGCCGCTGTGGGCGTCGGTGATCGAGCAGGCTAAGGTGACGATCGAATGAACGATGCCGGATCTGAAGCCTGCCTGCCTCGCGAACCGACGATGACGACCATCCCCATCGTGCCCGACACCGGCACCGCCTACGGCCTGCCGCCGCCGAGCCACCACGCCGCGCTGACCGAGGTCGGCGCCGGCACGCCGATGGGCGAGCTGCTGCGCCGTTACTGGCACCCGGTCGGGCTGGCCGCGGACGCCGGCAGCACGCCGCGCCGTGTCCGGGTGCTGGGCGAGGAGCTGATCCTGTTCCGCGACCTCGAGGGACGCCCGGGCCTGGTGCACCCACACTGCGCGCACCGCGGCAGCTCGCTGTACTACGGCAAGGTCGAGGCGCGCGGCATCCGCTGCTGCTACCACGGCTGGCTGTTCGACGTGCAAGGCCATTGCGTCGAGCAGCCCTGCGAGCCCGACGCCGGGGCGCGCCACCGCGCCAAGGTGCGCCAGCCCTGGTACCCGGTGCAGGAGCGCTACGGGCTGGTCTGGGCCTACCTGGGCCCCCCCGAGCGCAAGCCGGCGCTGCCGCGCTACGAGGCGCTGGAGGTGCTGGGCGACGGCGAGTTCCTGGAGGCCGACGACCGCAGCATCGGCGGCGGCGGGCCGACCATCATCCCCTGCAACTGGCTGCAGCACTACGAGAACCTGGTCGACCCGTTCCACGTCGTCGTGCTGCACGCGTCGTTCAGCGGCACCCAGTTCGTCGAGGCGATGGGGTTGATGCCCGAGGTGCAGTGGGAGACCTCCGAGCTCGGCGTGCGAACCATCTCGCGCCGCCGGCTGCCCGACGGCAGCACGCTGCACCGCATCAGCGAGGCCGTGCTGCCGACGCTGCGCGTGATCCCCAGCCCGCGAATCGGCCAGTACGGGCGCGTGGAGTCGATCGGCTGGGTGCTGCCGCTGGACGACCACCACTTCCGCATCTACACCGTCGGCCGCGTGCGCGCGGCCGGCGACCTGCAGCGCATGCGCTCGCGGCTGAACGGCAAGCTGTGGGAGGAACTCTCCGAGGCCGAGCACCAGGCCTTCCCGGGCGACTACGAGGCCCAGGTCAGCCAGGGCTGCATCGCCTCGCATTCGCGCGAGCACCTGGCGACGTCGGACCGCGGCATCGTCATGCTGCGCCGCTTCCTGCAGCGCCAGCTCGACGCCGTGGCGCGCGGGGAGGACCCGGCTGGCATCGTGCGCGACGCGGACGCGCCGCCGCTGCGCTTCGCGGCCGGCAACTTCCTGCTGCGGGACTGACGCCCGCGCGGCGCCGGGGCCGGTGCGGCCGGTGCCGGCGCCGCAGCCCCTCAGCGCGGCATGCCCGCCTGCGGCGCCGATTCGGGGCAGCGCTCCGGCCGGCCGCCGCAGAACTCGCAATCGCCCTTGATGCCGACCGCGCCCAGCCCGCCGCAGCTGCCCTTGATCGGCGCGCGGCCGAACAGGACGCCGATCGCCATCGCGGCGAACAGCGCGCCGACGATGACGATCGTCAGCAGGATGGTCAGCAGCGTCATCAGGCTTTCGGGTCGAGCAGCTTGGCGAAGCCGGCGGTGGCGTGCTCGACCACGCGACCACCATCGGCCGCGTCGGCATCTTCAGCCACCAGCAAGAGTACCGCGAGATCGCGCGCGCGGGCAAAGGCCATGCCTTCGTCGGGGCCGAGCACCGACAGCGCGGTGGCCAGCGCGTCGGCCTGGGTGCATGTCGCGTGCAGCACGCTCGCCGACACCAGCCGGTGCGCCACCGGCTCGGCCGTGCGCGGGTCGATCAGGTGGGCGAAGCGGCGGCCACCGTCGCGGAAGAAGTTGCGGTAGCTGCCCGAGGTCGCGAGCGCCATGTCGTCGGGCATCCCCACCACGGTCTGGACCTCGCGCGTGCCTTCGACCGGACGCTCGACCCCGATCTGCCACGGCCGGCCGTCCGGGCGGCGGCCGATCACGCGCAGGTCGCCACCGATGTCGACCATCGCCGAGCGCAGCCCGCGTGCGCGCAGGTGGTCGACGATGCGGTCCACCGCATGCCCCTTGGCGATCGACGACAGGTCCAGGTAGACGCCGCCGGGCTGCACGAGCCGGCGCGCGCCCTGGTCGAAGGCCAGCCGCTGCCAGCCCACGCGCGCGCGCGCTTCGTCGACCAGCTCGGCCGACGGCGGCGCCTTGCGCGTGCCGTCGGGCCCGAAGCCCCACAGGTTGACCAGCGGGCCGACCGTCGGGTCGTAGGCGCCGCCGGTTTCGCGCGCCAGCGCCAGCGCGGCCGCCAGCACGTCGGCGAAACCAGGGCTCAGCTCGACCGCCTCGCCGGCCGTGGCGCGGTTGAAGCGCGTGATCAGCGAGTCGGCGCGGTAGGTGCTCATCTCGGCGTTGACCGCCTCCAGATGGCGCTCGATCTCGCCGCGCAGCACCGGCAGCGCCACGGGCAGCGGGTCGCCCAGGCGCACCGTCCAGCCGGTGCCCATGGTCGGGCCTTCGAGCGTGTGCACCGCTGGCGGCTTGCTGCAGCCGGCCACCAGCCCCGCCGCCGGCAGCAGCACCAGCGCGCCGGCCTGGCCCAGCCGGGCCAGCACACGTCGCCGGCCCTGGCTGGCTGGCACGCGCTGCGCCCGGTCAGCCGAAGTCATCGAACAGGATGTTCTGCCGTTCGACGCCCATGTCGGCCAGCATCTTCATCGTCGCCGCCAGCATCGGCGGCGGGCCGCACAGGTAGTACTCGCAGTCCTCGGGCGCCGGGTGCTTCTTCAGGAACTGGTCGAGCACGACCTGGTGGATGAAGCCCTTCGCACCCGTCCAGTGGTCCTCCGGCAGCGGGTCCGACAGCGCCAGGTGCCACTCGAAGTTCGGGTTGTCGCGCGCCAGGGCGTCGAACTCGTCGACGTAGAAGGCCTCGCGCAGCGAGCGTGCGCCGTACCAGAAGCTGATCTTGCGCCTGGACTTCAGCCGCTTGAGCTGGTCGAAGATGTGCGCGCGCAGCGGCGCCATGCCGGCGCCGCCGCCGATGAAGACCATCTCGTTGCCGGTCTCGCGGGCGTAGAACTCGCCGAAGGGGCCGAACACCGTCACCTTGTCGCCCGGCTTGCGGCTGAAGACGTAGGTCGACACGATGCCCGGCGGCACGCCCTTGGCGTTCGGCGGCGGGGTGGCGATGCGGATGTTGAACTTCAGCAGCCCGCGCTCCTCGGGGTAGTTGGCCATCGAGTAGGCGCGGATGACCTCGGGCTCCTGGCTGTCGAGCTCGAGGTCGAACAGGCCGAACTTCTCCCAGTCCTCGCGGTACTTCGCGGGGATGTCGAAGTCGGCGAAGCGGGCCTTGAAGCGCGGCACCTCGAGCTGCACGTAGCCGCCGGCGCGGAAGTCCATCTCNNACCACGGTGCACTCGAGCTTGGCGATGTCGAAGAACTCCTCCGGCACGTGGATCTTCATGTCCTGCTTGATCGCGACCTGGCACGACAGCCGCCAGCCCTCGCGGATCTCCTGCCGGGTGAGCTTCTCCTCCTCGGTCGCCAGCACGTCGCCGCCGCCTTCGAGCACCTGGCACTTGCACATGCCGCAGGTGCCGCCGCCGCCGCAGGCCGACGACAGGAAGATGCCCTCGGCCGCCAGCGCCCCGAGCAGCTTGTTGCCCGGCGAGGCCTCGATGCGCTTGGCCGGGTCGTCGTTGATGTCGATCGCGACGCTGCCGCTGGCCACCAGCCGCGCGCGCGCGGCCAGGATGACCGCCACCAGCAGCATCACGACGACGGTGAAGGTCGCCACCCCGAACGCGATCTCGAACGCCATCGCCCGTGCCCCTTGGCCTACAGCTGCACGCCGGCGAAGGACATGAAGCCCAGCGACATCAGCCCGACGACGATGAAGGTGATGCCCAGGCCTTGCAGGCCCTCGGGCACGTCGGAGTACTTGAGCTTCTCGCGGATCGCCGCCAGCAGCACGATCGCCAGCGCCCAGCCGACGCCGGCGCCGAGGCCGTAGACCACGCTCTCGCCGAAGCCGTAGTGGCGCTCGACCATGAACAGGCTGGCGCCCAGGATCGCGCAGTTGACGGTGATCAGCGGCAGGAAGATGCCCAGCGCGTTGTAGAGCGCCGGCACGTAGCGGTCGAGCAGCATCTCGAGGATCTGCACGATCGCGGCGATGACGCCGATGTAGGTCAGCAGGCCAAGGAAGCGCAGGTCCATCGCCGCCAGTGCGGGGATGCCCGTCCAGGCCAGCGCGCCCTGGTCGAGCAGGCCGTACAGCAGCGCGTTGTTGACCGGCACCGTGATCGTCAGCACCACGGTCACGGCGATGCCCAGCCCGAGCGCGGTCTTGACCTTCTTGGAGATCGCCAGGAAGGTGCACATGCCGAGAAAGAACGCGAGCGCCATGTTCTCCACGAACACGGCGCGGATGAACAGGCCCAGGGCGTGTTCGAACATGGCGCGCTCCCCGGACTCAGGCGGTGTCGACCGCGCGCGTGTTCGGCGCGATGCGGAAGGTGGCCTGCTCGACCTGCTTGGGCTTCCAGGCCCGCAGCGCCCAGATGAACAGCCCGATCAGGATGAAGGCGCTCGGCGGCAGCAGCATCAGCCCGTTGGGCAGGTACCAGCCGCCTTCGCTGACCGGCGTCAGCACGCGCACGCCGAACAGGCTGCCCGAGCCGAGCAGCTCGCGCCAGAAGCCGACGAACAGCAGCACCACCGAGTAGCCCAACGCGTTGCCGATGCCGTCCACCGCCGACGCCAGCGGCGGGTTCTGCATCGCGAAGGCCTCGGCGCGGCCGAGGATGATGCAGTTGGTGATGATCAGGCCGACGAACACCGACAGCTCGCGGCTGAGCTGGTAGGCGTAGGCGCGCAGGAACTGGTCGACCACGATCACCAGCGAGGTGATGATGGTCATCTGCACGATGATGCGCACGTTGTTCGGGATGTGCTGGCGGATCATGCTGATGAACAGGTTCGACAGCGTCAGCACGAAGGTCACCGCCAGGCACATCGTGACGGTGGCGTTGAGGTTGGTCGTGATCGCCAGCGCCGAGCAGATGCCCAGGATCTGCAGCGCGATCGGGTTGTTCTCGAAGATCGGATTGACCAGGTTGTCGCGGTTCGTCGCTTTGCTCATCGCTGCCTCGTCGTCGTGTCAGACGTCGTCGCCGGCCGCCAGCCGCTCGCGCAGTCGGGCCAGGTAGGGCCCGTAGGCCAGTTCGCCGACCCAGAAGCGCACCAGGTTCTGCACCCCGCGCGTCGTCAGCGTCGCGCCCGACAGGCCGTCGATCTTGTGCTCGGGGTCGGGCGCGCCCTCGGGCACCCGGCCCTTGAGGACCTGCAGCGCCAGATCGCCGCCGTCGTCGTACAGCCGCTTGCCGACCCAGCCGGCCTGCCAGCGCGGGTTGTCGATCTCGCCGCCCAGACCCGGCGTCTCGGCGTGCTCGTGGAAGCCGATGCCGGCCACCGTGTCGAGGTCGCGCTCCAGCGCCAGGAAGCCGTGCATCGTCGACCACAGCCCGTAGCCGTGCACCGGCAGCACGATGCGCGTGAAGCG